>Ga0265323_10000315_pt1 | contig 27987 bp, 23 predicted proteins | sample 41225metaG_FD_193580 | JGI IMG/M metagenome (GOLD analysis project Ga0265323, IMG submission 193580) | Rhizosphere microbial communities from Carex aquatilis grown in University of Washington, Seatle, WA, United States - 4-12-25 metaG | ecosystem: Host-associated > Plants > Roots > Rhizosphere...
ACCACACGCGTATTGGTCGTCTCCCCTTTTTGAATCCCCATTCCACCGGTATCCAAAACTCCTTCCCAGGCGCCTTGAATGTCCGGCACACCCGCCGGCCGCGCCGCATGAACGGTTTTGACCGCGACGACGCCGGTGCCGGCGGTCAGAAGTACGACCGCGCCGGTGATGGCGGCGGTTTTCATTTTTGTCCAGGCCATAAGTTTCAATGCTCCTTTTACCAGGGTGAGGGTTGAAGCCGCCGCCGCCGACCCTTTCGCGGCGGTTGCAGTCACGGTGATGGCCAGTCCTGCGGGCGCGGCGTGAACGGAATTGGCCGAAACCGCCCCGGCAATGATTGCGCCGGAAAGTGTCACGCCGCGTTTGGAGAAAAATTTCCGCAGTTTCTCCAGCGCGCGGTTCACGCGCATTTTCGCCGCGTCTTCGCTCGCGCCCAGGGCCCGTCCCACTTCGCCCAGGCTTTTGTTCTCAAAAAACCGGAGCACCACGGCGTTGCGGTCTTTTTCGCCCAGACCCGCCATCGCCGCGTCAAGCAGCGGGGCGATCTGGGGCCAGACGTTGGGTTCCGGTTCGTTTAAAAGCGATTGCATGTAGGCCTCCTGTTCGCGATTTTGGCGGCGGATTTCCGCGCGGAGAAAATTGGCCGCCGTCAGCCGCGCGGTTTGATACAGCCAGCCGGAGAGAACGGTCCGTGGCGACAGATTCCGCGCCTTTCCCGCCAGAATGATGAAGACCGCCTGCGTGATTTCCTCCGCCGCGTGCGGGTTGCCGGCGTTGCGCAGCGCGGTGGAATACACCAGATTCACGTGACGCGTCACCAGTATGGCGAACGCCGCCTCGGAATGGTCCCGCGCGTATTGCGCCAGCAATTCAATATCATCCAGCTCCGGCATCTACCTATAAATGTCCGCTGAAACGGAAAAGGGAACAGAATTCTTATGGAAAACATCCAACATCGAACATCGAAACCCGGCAACACGAGCGTGGATTGGTTAACTGGATGTTGGCTGTTGGTTGTTGGTTGTTGGTTGTTCCATTGCCGCCTTCCTCGCCGCGAAGCCCAGCGGTTCGACATGCACCATCACGTCGCTGACGGCAGGGAGAGCGTCGCGGATTTTGTCCTTAACGTCGTGGGCGATTTTATGCGAGTCGAGCACGGTCATTTGCGGGTCCACCTCCACATGCATGTCCACGAAATACTGGTAACCCACCTTGCGCACGATGCATTTTTCCACATGGTCCACGCCGGGCGTGGTGCCCGCAATCCGGCGGATCTGGTCAATGATCTCCCGGCTGGGCGCGGCATCCATGAGCTCGTTCAGCGCCGGACGGAGCAAATGCCAGCCGTTCCAGGCGATGACGCCCGCCGCCGCGATCGCCGCCACGTCGTCGGCGGCTTCAAACCCCTTGCCGCCGATGAGCGCCACGCTGATGCCGACGCCGGCCGCCACGGATGTGATGGCGTCGCTGCGATGGTGCCAGGCATCCGTGCGCACGGCGGAGCTGTCCAGGGCCTTGCCTTCGCGTGAAACGAACCGGAACAGGCCTTCTTTCACGACCACCACCACGACCAGCACGATGAGTGTGAATGGCCTTGGCGACAGGTGCGGCTGCATGATTTCGCCAAACGCCGTGAGGACGATCCACAGTGCCGCGCCCAGCAACATCGCGGCGACGATGGCGGAGGCAATCGGTTCAGCCTTGCCGTGGCCGTAGGGATGGCCTTCATCCGCCGGCGCCGCCGCCACAATGAGTCCACGCCATACGATGAGCGAACTGAAAATGTCGGCGAAGGATTCCACCGCATCCGCGACGAGCGCGTGCGAATGGCCGGCAATGCCGGCGGCGAGTTTCGTGCCTGACAACACGATGTTGACGGCCATGCCGGCAAAGGTGGCGCGCAAGCCGCGTTGGAGGCGATTCAGTGGCACAGGCGGGATTAAATCACGGTGGCGAGGAATGCGAAATGGGAAACTGAGGCGGCAGCATGAAACGTGAGACGTAAAACGTGACGAACCGTTCGTTTCCCCTTCACGTTTTACGTTTCACGCCTCACGTTTCCCGCTTCACGCAATCAGGTGGCAGAACATCGCGTCGCGGAGCTTGGGCTCAAACCAGGTGCTCTTGGGCGGCATGATGCCGCCGGCGTCCGCAACGGCCATCAGGTCGTCGATGCCCGTCGGGAACATCGAAAACGCGCAGGCGTATTCGCCGCTGTTCACCAGATTTTCCAGCTCCGTCGTGCCGCGAATGCCGCCGACATAACTGATTCGCTTGCTCGTGCGCGGGTCATCAATGCCAAACACCGGGGACAGGATGTGTTCCTGCAACAGCGACACATCGAGCGAATCAATCGAGTTGCGCGGGGCGGTGAGTTTTATGCGGATGCCCAGGGTGTGCCATTTGCCCTGCAAATAAAGGCTGATCTCGTGTTTGCCCGCAGGCTGGGCCGTGCCGGCCGGGTTAATGGCAAAAACGGCGCCGAGAATTTCCAGCAATTGCTCCGGAGTCCAGTTGTTCAAATCTTTCATCACGCGGTTGTAGGGCAGGATTTGCAACTGGTTGTGCGGAAAAATCACGGCGAGAAATTGGCCGCTGTGGCCCGCGCCATGGCGCGTTTGGAAAACCCGCGCCGCCGCCGCGCAGCGATGATGGCCATCAGCAATGTAGAGAAAGGTGACGGTTGCAAATTGCGTCTCGATGAATTTGATCCCGTCCGCATCGGCGATCACCCAGGCCGTGTGCCGCACGCCATCCTTGGCGGTGAAATCCACGTCTGACTTTTTGAAAGCCATCTTCTTCGCGACAAACTTGTCGAGTTCGGCATTGGCGCGGCAGGTCAAAAAAACCGGGCCGGTCTGCGCGTTCAAGGCTTCGATGTGCCGGGTGCGGTCATCTTCCTTGTCCGGTCGCGTCAGTTCGTGTTTTTTGATGGCCCCGCTCAAGTATTCCTCGCAACTCGCCGCGGCGACGAGGCCGACCTGGGAATGTTTGCCCATGATCTGCCGGTAAAGATAAAAACACGGTTGCGCCTCCTGCTGCAGCACGCCGTCGTGGATGAGCTTTTGAAAATTTTCCGCGCCCTTCGCATAGACTTCCGGCGCATAGGGGTCCGTGCCCGGCGGCAAATCAATTTCCGGCTTGCTGACGTGCAAAAAACTGAGCGGGTTGCCGGCGGCGACCGCACGCGCTTCGTCCGACGACATTACGTCGTAGGGCAATTCGCAGATGCGCGCGGCAAGTTTAGGTTCCGGTCGCAGCGCGGCAAAAGGTTTGATCGCTGCCATAACCGTACGAACATACGGCCAAAGCAGGCCAAAGGCACGCAGAATTCGCCGAAATTGTTCTTGCAACAGGGCGATTGGCTGCTATCTTCTGCGTTCCTTGAATTTACGAGATTGTTATGGCACGCATTTGTGAACTGACCGGCAAACGCCCGATGAAGGGCAGCATCATCTGGCGCTCGGGCAAGCCCAAGAAACAGGGCGGCATCGGCACGCACATCACCGCCATCACCAAGCGGAAGTTCATGCCGAATTTGCAGCGCGTGAAAGCCCTCCTCCCCAGCGGCGAAGTGCGTTACATCCGCGTCTCGGCCGCCGCCATCAAAAAAGGCCTCGTCACCAAGGCGCCCAAACGGAATTGGACGAAGCCGGAAGCGGTCAAGGCCTGATTTGGCCCGAAGAACGTCGCCTTTTTAAACCCGGCGGGAACTTGCCGTGGGCGCGGGAGGTGAGTAACGAAGACGTCACGGTCATGCGGTTCCTTTCATCATTGAAACTGGTTCGTGCCGCACTGGCGGCGTTGCTGCTGGTACCCTTTTCTATGAATGCTGACAGCGCGCTTTCCAAACAATTCCTCGTCTATTTCGGCACCTACACCGGAACCAAAAGCCAGGGCATCTACGTTTCCCGTTTTGACACCGCGTCGGGAAAATTGAGCGCGCCCACGCTCGCGGCCAAATCCATCAATCCCGCGTATCTCGCGGTTGACCCCGGCCACCGCTTTCTTTTTGCCGCAAACGAAACCGATCACTTTAATGGCCAGGCCGGCGGCTCGGTGGCGGCCTTCAGGCTGGACGCGCCCGCAGGCACATTGGAGTTCCTGAACCAGCAGCCCTCCGGAGGCACAAGCCCCTGCCACATCGCCGTGGATGCCGCCGGCAAATATGTGCTTGTGGCAAATTACAGCAGCGGCAGCGTGGCGGTCTTCCCGGTGCAAACCAACGGTTTGATTGGCTCGCCGACGGCGGTGATTCAACATCATGGGTCCGGCGTCAACCCGCAACGGCAGGCCGGCCCTCACGCCCATTGTGTCGCCATGGATGCCTCCCATCATCGGGTGTTCGCCTGCGACCTGGGGCTGGACAAGGTGATGATTTACCGGCTCAATGAAATCAATGGCGCACTCACGGCGGACGAAAACCCGTGGGTCGAACTAAAGCCCGGCTCCGGACCGCGCCATATCGCCTTTAGCCCTGACGGACGGCGGGCTTACGTCATTAATGAATTGGGTTCCACCCTGACGGCCTTTATTTACGAACCGGAACAGGGCGCGTTGAAGGAGATTCAAACCGTTTCCACGCTGCCGGAAGATTTTCACGGAAAGAACACGTGCGCCGAGGTGGCCGTTCATCCTTCCGGTAAATTTGTTTACGGCTCAAACCGGGGTGACGACAGCATCGCCGTGTTCGCCGTGGAGGAGCCAAGCGGCCGGCTTGACTTTGTCGAACGTCAATCAACCCGCGGCAAAACCCCGCGCTGTTTTGCCGTTGATCCAACCGGCCGATATCTGATTGCCGCCAACCAAGACTCCGACAGCATCGTGGTCTTCCGCATCAACGCCCAAACCGGCCGGTTGACCTGGACCGGGCAAACCGTCGAAGTCGGAAAGCCGGTGTGCGTCGTTTTTGTTCCGCCGGAGACGGCGCCCTGACGCCAGGGTAAGCGCAACTGCCGGTCGCCACCGAAAATTTGAAATTTAAAGATGGGGAATGGCGCGGAAGCGCCGTCCTCTTTCGTTATTACTGGTTGTTTTGCGGATGCTGTTGAACCACCCAGCGCATCGCGTCAACTTCCCCGTAAATTATTTTGCGTTCGGCGTAGTCGGCCATTTCTTCTTCGGTCAGGCCCGGATAAGCTGCCTCAAAATTTTGCGTCAATACCCTGATGGCCGCCTTCCATTCTTTGATCTGCTGCAGCGCCTGGCCCGGAGTCTGGCCATCAAGAAAATCGTAGCTGGTGTTTTGATCCAAACCCGACAGCGCCAGCGCTTCGGAGGAGTTCCCAACAAGCTGGTTAATGATTAGCTTTCCATTCTCACCGCTGCGAATTTGGTCTGCAAAAGCCAGTCCCATTTGGGCAAGATTTTCGACAGAAACGCTGTCCCCGGTGGCCGCTTGCTGTTTTTCCAAATCCGCCACGCTCCACGCCAGCTGCTTCAGGGTTCCATCTTCCGTCAACACATCGGTCATCGAGTGTGAAAACGCAAGCTGCTCGGATTCCGGCGGCGTTTTCCCGGCGAACCGGTTCAATGCCTCGCCGTCCAAAAGAGCCTCCGTCGAATAAGTGCCGAACTGCGATTTGCCCGCCGCCGTCAAAAGCTCGGTAACGGCCTGGTTGGTCTGGCCATTTTTTAAGTAATCCTGCGCGGATAAATAATTCGCCAGCGAGTTGCTTGGCGATGACGTTTTGAACAAGTCCAGCCACCTGCGCCGGTCTTCGGGAAATGCGTTACGCGCCAGGATCGTCCATTGCACCTGCGGGTCGTTGGGAAAATTCGTCGCCGCCTCGTTCAAATAATTCGTATCCTCCAGCGCCCGGAACGCCGCCAGCAAACTCGCCGCATCGCGATGATGTTTGGCGAGCCATTCCTCAACTTTTCCTCGCGGAATTTTCGGTTGGCCGGCCAGGTCGCGTTCGGGATCAGTTTCCTTCACGGAACTGGAAATGACCGGCGGTGAGTAGTGATATTTAAAATCGGACTTGGAAATCTGGGGCGGGGCCTCAACCGGATGACGCGTCCCGGGATTGAGGAAATGCCACAAAGCTCCAGCCATGACCGCCAGCAGTGCCAACGTTGCGAGCAGCCTGCCAAGCCAACGACTTTGCATAATTCAATTGTATTTGACCCGGTCAACGGCAACATGTCACGGGAAAACACGGCCAAGGACTGATCGCGAAAATGGAGGATGCCGGTCGAACGCCGTCCTCTGTTTTTGCCATCCTCAATCCTCCATCTTCCACCCTCGTTTGATTACTTTCCCTTGAACCGGTGCATCTGCGCGCTCTTGAGTTCGCGGTCGGATTCGCGCTTTTTCAAATCCTCGCGCCGGTCGAATTCCCTTTTGCCCTTGCCGACGCCCAGCGCGACCTTCACCTTGCCGTTCTTCCAGTAAAACGCGAGCGGCACGAGCGCGTGGCCTTTGACCGCAATCAGGCTGAACAACTTCCGGATTTCTGATCTGTGCAGGAGCAATTTGCGCGGCGCTTTGGGCTGATGATTCTGGAGATTGCCGTGCGAGTATTCGTCAATGTGTACGTTGTAAAGCCAGACCTCGTCCTTTTCCACGCGCGCGAAGGCATCGGCGATCTGCCCCTTGCCGGCGCGCAGCGATTTGACCTCCGTGCCGCGCAACGCGATGCCCGCCTCGAACGTTTCGAGGATGTGATAATCGCGCCGGGCTTTGTGATTGGTCACGATGTCGGCCATGGACCACAGGTTACGCGGATGGCGCGGATTAAAAAAGCCGGAAGAATTTTCTTCCGGCTGGACAAAGTTTGTTTGAAAAGTGACTAGCGCTTCTTGCGTTTCTTGGGCTGCGGGCGGACCAACTGGACCGGTTCCGGCATTTCCCAGCCGATTTTGTCCTCCAGCAGTTCGCGCAGCGCGATGTCGGCTGCCCCAAGATTTCCCACGTCGCTGATGAGCGGACGGCTCTGACCGCCGCCCCCGGAATTCAACTGGCGCACCCGGCGGGAAATGAGGTTCACCAGAATGTTCGGGTTGCCAACCTTTTCGGCGGCTCTTTTGCAAAGTTCAGCGTTCACAATTTGTTTTTATAAACAGAGCCGGGAATTCTAATCAAGCCGGGCGTAAATGCAATAAGAATAATCAGGGTATTTAATTCGCGGCAGACCTGGTGATAGATTATTGTGACGACTCAAAGTTGGAGGCAAAAGTGAAGGAAATCCGCCAGCAACATCGGAAGCGGGTGTTGCAGAACAAACTGGTCAACCCGGAATTCGCTTCCCTGACAACTCGCCTTCGTTTGCAATTGTGCGACGGCTTATTGAGATTGCATTTTTTGCTAGCATTAAGACCGAGGAAAGTCAGTTCGTCAGAGGAAGTATGACATTTTGCAATCCTGCGGCGGCCCTCCGCCGCTTTTCCCAAAGGCATATCAAACTGTGCCAAGGTTAACTGAAACTGCCGGGCATCAACCGGGGTGCCCACTATAAACCCCGGCGGCAATGTCCGGCTTGTTTTCGCAGACGGGAAATCACACAATGTGACGGTTATTGCGGCTTCGCAAACGGAAGCACAGCCAGAAAGAAATTGTGATATGATGAAACCTTTATCTCCTGCCCTGCGGACAACGGCTTTGCTCTGCATCCTCGCGCTGAGCTTTGTGCTGGCATCCTGTCAGACGAAACCTGTAGCGTCGAAAGACGCACAGATCAAACGCGTCCAAAACGGCGTGCAATTGCAGGCCGGCAAGCTGAACGTCAAGGTGCAGTTCTATGCGGACGACAGGGTCCGCGTCATCAAGTGGGTGCCGGGCGGCACATCCCAAAAGGCGAGCCTGGTCGTGATTCAAACGAACCTGCCGGATTTGAACATCCAATTTCAGGAGAACGCCGGAACCATCACCCTTGCTTCCGCGAAAATCACAGTGCAGTTGTCCAAGAGCGACGGCGCCATTCAATATCTCACCGCCGACAACCGGCCCATTCTCGTGGAACAAGGCGCGGCCACCATTACGCCGGTCAAGATCAAGAACGAAAAGAACGCATTCAGTGTTCAACAGAATTTCAAGCTGACGCCGGATGAAGGCATTTACGGCCTGGGGCAGCACCAATCCGGTTACATGAATTATCGCGGACGCACCGTCAAACTGGTGCAGGCCAACACCGAGGCGGTCACGCCGTTTCTGATTTCAACCCGGGGCTGGGGAATTCTTTGGGACAATTATTCCAAAACCATTTTTGCCGATGACTCGGACCACATGTCGCTCTGGTCCGAGGTGGGCGACAACTTGGATTACTATTTCGTCTGCGGCAAGAACATGGACGGCGCCATTGCCGGATACCGGGATCTGACCGGCCAGGCGCCAATGTACGGCAAATGGGCCTACGGCTACTGGCAGAGCAAGGAACATTACGCGACCCGCGATGAGCTTCTGGGTGTCGCGCAGAAATATCGGACGCTGCAAATCCCCATTGATGGCCTCGTCCAGGACTGGAATTACTGGGGCGGCAACACCAACTGGAGCAGCATGTTCTTTGACGAGAAGCTGTATCCCAACCCAAAGGAAATGATTGATATTCTTCACGCTGAGAACTTTCACCTCATCATTTCCATCTGGGAGGGACTCGGGCCGGCCTCGGCGATTTACAAGGACATGGACAAGCGGGGTTACCTTTACTCGCCGGTCGGCTGGGCCGGATTCAAGTATTACGATGTTTATAATCCGGCGGCGAACGACTTGTACTGGCAATACACGAGCAAAGGACTGTTCTCCAAGGGCATCGACGGCTGGTGGATGGACTCGACCGAGCCGGACATCGTCAACGCCCTGACCAAGGAGGGCGAGGAATATGAGATGAAGCGCGTCGAGAACAATCACCTGGGTTCCTTCGCCCGGTATCTCAATCCCTATTCGCTGCTCGTGACCGAAGCGGTTTATAATCATCAGCGCGCGGAAACCGACCAGAAGCGCGTTTATATTCTCACCCGTTCAACCTTTGCCGGCCAACAGCGGACCGCCGCCACCACGTGGTCGGGCGACATCGGCGCGAACTGGGATGTCTATAAAAAGCAAATTGCCGCCGGCCTGAACCATTGCATGTCCGGGATTCCGTATTGGACGTTTGACATCGGCGCTTTCAACATCAGCAGTTACGAAGGGGTGTTTTCCAACGGCGGCAAGGATCCCGCCTACCAGGAATTTTACACTCGCATGTTTCAACTGGGCGCCTTTTCTCCCATCTTCCGGTCGCATGGCTCGGAAACCCCGCGTGAAATCTGGGAGTTTGGCGAATTTACGAATGTTCTCGTGAAATTTGACAACCTGCGCTACCGCCTGATGCCCTACATTTATTCGCTGGCCTGGCAGGTCACCGACGGCAGCTATACGATCATGCGCGGCCTGCCGATGGATTTTGCCGCCGACAAAAAGACCTACGGCATTGACGATCAATTCATGTTTGGCACGGCCATCATGGTCTGCCCGGTCACGGAATACATGATCCATCGGCCGCCGGAGAACAGCATCCTCATCACGCCGGAACATTTTAAAACCAAAGACGGCCAGCCAGGCCTGACCGCCAAATACTATGGCGATTCGGATTTCAAAAAGCTGGTGCATGAACAGGTCGAGCCCAACATCAACCTCTTCTGGTACACCGGCTGGCCGAAATACATCACCGGCCCCAAATTTTCCATGCGCTGGGAAGGCAAGCTGACCCCGGCGGAAACCGGCACCTATCGTTTCCATTACAAAAGTTTCGGGCCAAAGCGGGTTTTCCTGGACGGCAAGGAACTGACCAACAATTGCGTCTCGACGGAAGCCTGGACCGTCCCCGTGGAACTTCAAGCTGGCAGGGAATACGACTTTGCCTGCGAGACCGCCAATTACACCCTCGGCGCTTTCCGGGCGCAGCTTTTCTGGAAGACCCCGGAAATTTTTGCCCGCGAAAAAACCGTCGAGACGCGACCGCAAATCCGGCCGGTTTATCTGCCCGCCGGAACTCAATGGGTTGACTTTTGGACCGGACAGACTCTTCCCGGCGGCCAGACCATCACCCCCGATGCGCCCATTGATAAAATCCCGCTGCTGGTCCGGGCCGGCTCCATCATCCCCATGGGACCGTTCGTCCAATACGCCGCCGAAAAACCGGCCGACCCGCTGGAATTGCGCATCTATCCCGGCGCGGACGGAAGCTTCACGCTGTATGAAGACGAGAACGACAATTACAATTATGAAAAAGGCGTCCATGCCACCATTGCTTTTCACTGGGATGACGCCAACCGCCGGCTCACCATTGACGACCGGAAAGGCTCCTTCCCCGGCATGTTGAAGGAACGCAGCTTCAACGTCGTCATCGTGGGAACCGACCATGGCACCGGCGTGGCCACCACGGATAATCCGGACAAGGTCATTTCCTACCAGGGCGAACGGCAAACCGTTCAATTATAACTGGAAAACAGCGCGGCGCGGAAAACTGCTCGTGGCTGGAATAAAAATCGCGGCAACGTTCCGCCCGCGCCGCCGCCGCCGTCCAGGCCGATCCGGGTGGAAGCCGCGATCGGGGGTTGACGGAGATTTTGGACCAAACCCACGACCGGAGAACCTTTCTCCGGCCTTTTGCTTTTCCGACTGCTCATTGGATTTGATTCCGGGACGCGGAAAGGACAAGTTGTCTCATGGAGTTACGCTCATGAACAATGACCGACTCAGCACCGACCGGAAGGCGCTCCAGATCAATCGCGACGCGGACAAGTATGGCACGTTCGCCGAAATCGGCGCGGGCCAGGAGGTTGCCCGCTGGTTTTTCCACGTCGGTGGCGCCGCCGGCACCGTGGCCAAGACCATCTCCGCCTACGACATGGCAGTGAGTGACGCGATTTACGGCCCGACCGAACGCTACGTCAGCCGCCAGCGCCTGCAGGCCATGCTGCAATACGAGTTCAATTTGCTCCTGCAGCGGCTCGACCCGGCGCGCGGCGACAAAACCAGTTTTTTCGTATTCGCCGACACCGTGGCGACGCGCAGCTTCACGCGCCATGAGGAAGGCGGCGGCTGGCTGGGCATCCGGTTTCAAACCCGGCCGCGCGAGGCGCCGTCCGAAATCATCATCCACGTCCGGATGCTCGACAAGGAGAACGCCCGCCAGCAGGAGGCGCTCGGCGAGATCGGCGTGAATTTGATTCACGGCGCGTTTTATTTGCACCGGCAGCCGGACCAGCTCATCCGTTCGCTGCTCGACAATCTCACCTGGGAACGCGTGGAGGTGGACATGATCCGTTTCGGCGGGCCGGCGTTTGCGGGCGTGGACAACCGGCTGATGGCGCTGCAACTGGTCGAGCAGGACCTCACGGAGGCGGCCATGTTCACCGCCGAAGGTGAAGCGGTGCAATGGGACGACGTGCTCCACAAGAAACCCGTGCTCGTCCAGCGCGGCAGTTTCCGGCCCGTGACCAACGCCACACTCGACGTGCTGGAACGGGCGCTGGAACAATTCGTCCGCGAGCCGGACTTGAAGAGCGAGCCGCCGGTGGTTCTGGTGGAAATGACGTTGCGCCACCTGACGACGGACGAAGTGATCAGCCACAAAGATTTTCTACAGCGCGCCGACATGCTGCGCGCGCTGGGCCGGACGGTGCTCATCTCGAACTTCCGCCGGTTTCATCGCCTGGCATCGTATCTCGGACGTTACACGGACCGGCCCATCGGCCTGGCGATCGGCGCGCCCAGGCTCGCCGAGATTTTCGACGAGGCTCTTTACAATGAAAACGAGGGCGGTCTGCTCGGCGGTCTGGGTCAACTGTTCAAAAATCCCGCGCGGCTTTACGTCTATCCAAGCCTCAACTTCGCCACCGGCCAGACCGTCACGGCGGAAAATTTCCCGGTCGCGCCGCATTTGCGGCACGTCTATGCGCACCTGACCGAAAACCGTTTCATCCAGGGCCTCACGAGTACCAACGCGGACTTTCTGCGCATCCGCTCGCGCGACGTGCTGGATAAAATCGCGGCTGGCGACGCCTCGTGGGAAAAACTCGTCCCGCCCGTGATTGCGGAAGTCATCAAGCGCGAGAAACTCTTCGGCTGGCGCAAATAGCTGCGGAGCAGCGTGCTTTCGACTCGTCGTCCTCGTTCTCGTCGTCGTCCTCGACAATTCTCGCCGGTTTCGAGGACGAGAACGAGAACGAAATCAACGGAGGTGCATGCCCAAGTCATTACCCAGTGGACAAGCTAATTGCACGAATAGAACAGCCTATTTTTCCAACGCAAGTATTGACCAGAACCACGTACGCTGGCATCATTCACGTCCCACATAAAGACGGCACGGCGTCCGTCCGGGACGGCGTGAGCCGTTTGACGCCGGGTCCTGCAACGGACAGGTTAAGTTAGGAATCGAGCATTTGATGCACACTATTTTATCCAAGCAGTGTCTCAGCCCGAACGTCACCCGTCTCGACGTTCAAGCGCCGCGGATTGCCCAGATCCGTCAGCCGGGCCAGTTTGTCATCGTCCACCAAGCCGAAGGCGCCGAACGCATCCCGCTGACGATTGCGGATGCCGACCCCGCTGCCGGAACCATCGCGCTAGTGATTCAGTCGGTCGGAAAAAGCACGCGCGACCTCGTGGCGCTGGAGCCGGGCCAGGCCATCGCGGATATCGTCGGCCCGCTGGGGCATCCCACGGAGATGATTGAATCCGGCCGCGCCTTGTGCATCGGCGGCGGCGTCGGCACGGCCGTCGTGCATCCCATCGCCCAGGGATTGCATAAGCACGGTGTCAAAGTTACGAGCATCATCGGCGGTCGTTCGAAGGAATGGGTGATTTTTGAAGCTGAACTGCGCCGGCTGGGCGAAGTGATTGTCTGCACGGACGACGGTAGCTACGGACGGAAAGGTTTTGTGACCGACGCCGCAAAGGATGCGCTGGCGGGCGGCGGCATCGGGATTGTCTATGCCGTCGGCCCGGTGCCGATGATGCGTGCGGTGGTGAACCTGACCAAGCCGCTGGGCGTCCGCACGATTGTTTCGTTGAACCCGGTGATGATTGACGGCACGGGCATGTGCGGCGGGTGCCGTGTTTCCGTGGGCGGCGAGACGAAGTTTGCGTGCGTGGACGGCCCCGAATTCGACGGCCACGGAGTGAATTTTGAGGAGTTAATGGACCGGCTTTCCGCCTACCGCGAATACGAACAAAAATCCCTGGCCTGTGCGGAGAACAACTGCCGTCTCAAGCAGACTCTCCCCAGTTAACCATTTTCCCGACTTACTGACGTTTTTATGCCTGGCAAAATATCCACCAAGGAGCGCCTGCAAATCAGCCGGCAGAAGATGCCCGAACAGGCTTCCACCACCCGCGCCGCCAACTTCGAGGAGGTCAACCTCGGTTTCACGGAGCAGCTCGCCTTGTTGGAAGCCGACCGCTGCATCCAATGCAAAGACCCGCGCTGCATGGCGGGCTGCCCGGTGAACGTCAACATCCCGCGCTTCATCGGCCTGGTTTCGCAGGGCAAGATCAACGAGGCGGCGCAATGCCTCCTTTGCGACAATGCCCTGCCCGCCATCACCGGCCGGGTCTGTCCGCAGGAAACGCAGTGCGAGGAAGTCTGCGTGCGCGGCGCCAAAGGCTCGCCGGTGGGCGTCGGCTACCTCGAACGCTACGTCGCCGACTGGGCGCGCAATCATTCGGATCAATTGACAACCACCAAGGCGCCCGCCACCGGCAAGCGCGTGGCCATTGTCGGCTCCGGTCCGGCGGGACTCACCGCCGCCGGCGAACTGGTCCGCCTGGGACACGACGTCACGGTTTACGAAGCGCTCCACAAACCCGGCGGCGTGCTGGTGTACGGCATCCCGGAGTTTCGTCTCCCCAAAAAGATTGTTTCGCAGGAAGTCCAGCGGTTGCAAAGCGCCGGCGTGAAAATTGAATGCAACGTGGTCATCGGCCGCACCTATACGCTGCCCGAATTGCGCGAGCGTTTTGACGCCGTGTTCATTGCCAACGGCGCCGGCTTGCCCGTTTTCATGAATGTGCCGGGCGAAAATTTGAAGGGCGTCTATTCTGCAAACGAGTACCTCACGCGCGTCAACCTGATGGCCGCCTACCAGTTCCCCAACGCCGACACGCCCGTGCTCCACGGCAAATGCGTGGCCGTCGTGGGCGGCGGCAACGTGGCGATGGACTCCGTGCGCACCGCCAAACGCCTCGGCGCCGCCTCCGCCATGATTGTCTATCGCCGCACGAAGAACGAACTTCCCGCCCGCGCGGAGGAAGTCCACCACGCCGGGGAAGAGGGTATCCAATTTGAATTTCTCACCGCGCCGGTGGAAGTCATCGGCAACGACAAGCGCTGGGTGACGGGCCTCAAATGCGTCCGCATGAAGCTGGGCGAGCCGGACGCCTCCGGCCGCGCGCGGCCCGTGACCGTGACCGGCTCGGAATTTGTCCTGCCGTGCGACATCGTGGTGGTGGCCATCGGCACGCGCGCCAACCCGCTGCTCACTGCGACCTGCCCGGATCTGAAGCTCAACAAGTGGGGCAACATCGTTGCGGACGAGGCCGGGATGACCAGTTTGCCGGGCGTGTTCGCCGGCGGCGACATCGTGCGCGGCGCGGCCACCGTCATCCTCGCCATGGGCGACGGCAAGCGCACGGCCCGGGCCATGGACGAATATCTCAAGACGCACTAACGTTGCACACGTGTGCCGCCGCCCTTCATCAATTTTTCAACTTCATCCTTTGAAGCCATGCTCGTGTCCCCCGGCGTCGTCATGGCCAGCGCACCGTGCGCCGCACCGTAATCCACCGCCTTTTGCGGATCGCCAGAGGTCATCAAACCATAAATGAAACCGGACGCAAAACTGTCGCCACCGCCAACGCGATCGAGAATTTCGAGATCGGAATATTTCCGGCTCTCATAAAATTTGCCATCCATCCAGGCGATGGCCGCCCAATCGTTGACGGTTGCGGTTTTGGCGGCGCGCAGCGTCGTGGCGGTCGCCTTGAAGTTCGGGAACGTTTTCACCGCCGTCTCAATCATCTTTTTGAATGCGGTGACGTCGATGTGCAACAGTTTTTCGTCCGCGCCTTCGACGTGAAAACCCAGACACGCCGTAAAATCCTCCTCGTTGCCAATCATCACGTCCACAAATCTGGCAATTTCGCGGTTTACTTCCCGGGCGTGTTTCTGACCGCCAATGGATTTCCAGAGTGAGGGGCGGTAATTCAAATCGTAGCTGACCATCGTGCCGTATTGCTTGGCCTTTTTGACCGCCTCAATGACCAGTTGGGGCGTGGTATCGCTCAGCGCGGCGAAAATGCCGCCGGTGTGCAGCCAGCGCACGCCGAGCTTGCCGAAAATGTGGTCCCAATCAAAGTCGCCGGCCTTGAGCTGGCTCGCTGCCGTGTGGCCGCGGTCGGAAACCCCGACCGCACCGCGCACGCCAAAACCGCGTTCGGTGAAGTTCAATCCATTGCGGGTGACGCGGCCAACGCCGTCGAACGGCAACCACTTGATGAATCCCGTGTCCACCCCGCCCTGCAAAATGAAATCTTCAAGCAGGTGTCCGACGTCGTTGTCGGCCAAGGCGGTGCAAACGGCGGTTTTCAGGCCGAAGCACTGGCGCAATCCGCGGGCGACGTTGTATTCGCCGCCGCCTTCCCAAACCTTGAATTCACGGGCGCAGCGGATGCGCCCTTCGCCCGGATCAAGCCGCAGCATGACTTCGCCGAGCGCAATCAGGTCGTATTGGCACCGGGCCTTGTCCCGCAATTGAATTGGCATAATTTTGTCGGATTGTTAGAAAACCGCGAATGGACACGAATAAACACGAATTCAACCGGACAGGAAAGCCTCGAATTTAACCCGCGAACATCTCAAAACTGCCGGCTTGGGAAACCGGCATGCTAGCCCGCGCCCAAAGCGGAATGCGCCATCAGGGTCAAGCGCGATTGCGCCTGCTTGGACATGCCCGTGAAAACAAGCGAAACATGGTAACCGGTGTGTTTGCTGCCGGAACAGGCAATGACCACGCCGCTGCATTGAATGCGACCGTCGTCGCGCGGTGATTGCAGCCCGACCGTCATTTCCGTCCACGGATTGAACGGCGTGGGGCTTCGGAATTCGATGCCGCTTTTGTGAATGACGACCGACTCGGCGGAAAGCTCCAAACGGGACTGCCGGCCTTCCACGGTGATTCGTTGCTGTAACGAATCCGCACTCTCATATTTTTTGGCACTCATAGAACCACTCTAAACTAACACGGTAAAACCTGTCGTCAAATTAGAGTTTACCATTCAATGAATAACCCTTCACCATTCAATGACCGCCGCGCCCCAGGTCAGGCCGGCGCCAAAGACCATCATCAAAATCAAATCGCCGCGCTGGATTTTGCCCGAAACAACGGCTTCATCCAACGCAATGGCCACCGAGGCCGCCGACGTGTTGCCGTAACGGTCCACATTGATGAACAATTGTTCCGGGGTGGCGCCCAGCCGCTTGCCCACCGCGTCAATGATCCGGCGGTTCGCCTGATGTGGAATGACACATTTGATTTTCGAAATGTCCAGTTCACAACGGCGCAACGCCTCCTGTGCCGCGTGGCACATCGCCTGGACGGCGTTTTTGAACGTCTCGCGGCCGTCCATTTGCAAATAGTGAAGTTTTGCCGCGACCGAATCCACCGAGGCCGGGCAACGGCTGCCCCCGCCGGGCATGTGGATCAGGTTGTTTTTCGTGCCGTCCGCACCCATCACCGCGGTCAACAGCCCGCGCGAACCGGGCCGGCTCTGCAAAATTGCCGCGCCCGCGCCGTCGCCGAACAGCACGCAGGTGTTGCGATCCGTCCAATCAGTGATGGACGAAAGTTTTTCCGCGCCAACGACCAGCACGGTGTCATAGGTGCGCGACATGATGAACTGCTGGCCGATTTCGAGCGCGTAAATGAAGCCGGAGCAAGCCGCCTCCACGTCGAAAGCCGCCGCCCGCCGCGCGCCGATCTTCTGCTGTACGAGGCACGCGGTCGCCGGAAACGGCATGTCGGGCGTGATGGTGGCCACGATGATGAGATCAATCTGGTCGGCGGTGACGCCGGCCATTTTCATCGCGCGCCGGGCTGCGTGCGTCGCCAGGTCCGAAGTGAATTCGTCCCTGGCCGCCTGCCGCCGCGATTTGATGCCGGTGCGCGTCGTGATCCATTCGTCCGACGTGTCCACCATTTTTTCCAGGTGGGCATTGGTCAGGATTTTCGCCGGCAGATACGAGCCAACGCCGGTGATGGAACAGGTGCGGCCTTGAAAATTAAACCGGGCGCGCGGGTTTTTAAATTTGGAGATCATGCGGAAGCGGGAACGGAAATTCCCGCGGCGGCCAGCTTTTCATTGGCGCTCACAATTTCGCGGGCGATGATTTCGTTGACGCGATGCTGAACGGCATCCACCGTCACTCGTAATGCGCTGGCGATGGCGCGTTCGCGCGCCGAACCATGCGCCTTGAACACCATGCCGTTGAAACCGAGCAGCGGCGCGCCGCCATAGACCTCCGGATCCATGCGCCGGCGGATGGCTTGAAAGGCGTTTTTCGCGAGATAGGCGCCGATTTGCCGTTTGGGATTGCGCACCAATTCGCGTTTGAGCATCGAAAACATCGCCATGGCCAGGCTTTCCGACGTCTTTAAAACGACGTTCCCGACAAAACCGTCGCACACGACCACGTCCACGTGGTCCTTGAACAAATCATGCCCTTCGATGTTGCCAATGAAATTCAGGTCGAGCCGCTGGCAAAGTTTGAATGCTTCGAGCGTCAGTTCGTTGCCCTTGGAGTCTTCCGTGCCGATGCTTAGAATGCCCACGCGCGGTTTTTTGCGGCCCAGCACTTCGCGTGAATAAACATTGCCCATCACGGCAAACTGGGCGAGGTGCAGCGGTTTGCATTCGATGTTCGCGCCGGCGTCGAGCAGGACAAATTCATTTTCCTGCCGCGGCATGACCGCGGCAATGCAGCCGCGATCCACGCCGGAAATGCGGCCCAGCTTGAAGGTGGCCGCCGCAAAAATGCCGCCGGTGTTGCCGGCCGAAATAACCGCATCCGCCTGGCCGTCGTGAACCAGTTCGGCGCCGCGCGTAATGGAACTGTCGCGCTTTTTGCGAAGCGCAGCGACGGGCTTGTCGTCCATCGTCACGACTTCGCTGGCATGAACGATTTGCACGCGCAGATCATGACAGCCCGTCGCGCCCAGCGCCGATTCGATCTCCGTCTGATCGCCAACGAGAAAAAGCGTGGAGATTTTTTGGTCGGCCTCCAGCGCACGCCGGACGCCCTCGACGACAACCACACACCCGTGGTCACCGCCCATGACATCTACCGCTATTCGCATAGATGAAATAACGCGGAAGCTCCGCACCCCGGCGCAAGATCAAGTGCCCGCCGTGATGGTCAACACCTGGCGGCCTTTGTAATAGCCACACGCCGGGCATACCCGGTGTGGCACATACGGCGCGGCGCATTGCGGGCACGTGCCGAGTTGCGGCAGCTTCAGCACACTGTTGTAAGCGCGGCGCATGCGCTGCCGGCTGTGGGACGGTTTGCGTTTTGGAACACCCATAAATTCAAAATTACAATTTTAACTTGTCCAATTCAGACCACGCGGATGGAACCAATTCATCCTTGCCGCCGGTCTTTCTGGCCTTGCTGGTTTTTATTTTTTCCAATCCGCGACAATCCGGCTTGCACAATGGATGCCGCGGAAGTTCCAGCAGCATATCTTCACGTACCTGCGGCGTCAAGTCCACGCAATCGTTGACGACCGGCACCCGTTCCTCGCCTTCGAGCGGCAAATGGCACGTCCACGGATGCAATTTCAATTCGCGCTTGAACGGTTTCAAACAGCGGACGCACCGGCACTCCAGCATCAGCCGCAGCGAGCCGCGAATCAGCAGGCTGCGATCCAGCAATTGAATCTCCAACTTATGCCGCAACGGCTGCGCGACCCCAATCATTTCGTCGCGCGTGTCCAGATCCAGTTCGTCCACCGGCAATTCGCCGCGCAAAACCACGTCGTTCTCCTCGAGATGACGCAGATTGACGATGAGTGGCATGGTTCAACTCCTTTTCGTCCCGGCAAACTTTTTCGTCAGGGCGTTCTGCACGTGCGCGGGCACAAACGCAGCCACGTCGCCGCCCAGCCGCGCGATTTCCTTCACGAGGCGCGAGCTGAGAAACGTGTAAGTCTCCTTGGGCATCATGAAAATCGTTTCGACATTTTCGTTCAGCTTGCGGTTCATCAACGCGAGTTGAAACTCAAACTCAAAATCCGACACCGCGCGCAGTCCGCGCACAATCGCCTGCGCTTTTCGGCTCGCGACATATTCGACGAGCAGGCCGTCGAAGGCGTCCGCCTCAACGTTCGGAAAATGTTTCACGGCCTTTTTCACGAGCGCGAACCGTTCGTCGAGCGTGAACAGCGGCTGTTTGCCGTCGTTTTTCGCAACGGCCACGACGATACGGTCGAATAACTTGACCGCGCGCTGAATCACGTCCAAGTGGCCGTTGGTCAGCGGATCAAAACTGCCGGGATAAATCGCCGTGCGCATCAAAATCACTTTAGCATTTGCGGCGAATTTGACGAGGAAGAAAACGACGCCAAAAAAATCATTTCGCCGGCGGCGTTTGCCACGGCACTTCGTAAATCCGCACGGCATCGCGAATGCCCTTGACCGTGACCGGGAACATTTCGATGCAGGTCGAGGCCAGCGCCGGGTCTTCGCGCAGCAAATGATTGTAGGTCGTGTCACTGATGATGATGCGGCCGCTGCCGGAAACACTTTCCAGCCGGCTGGCGAGGTTCACTTCGCGCCCGAAAACGGTGTAATTCAAAATGTGCGCGTCCGAGCCCATCAATCCGACGGTCGCCAGGCCGGTATTGATGCCGGTGCCCAGTTGCAACGCGCGCAGCGGCGGCTTGGGCGGCAGCCCGGCGGAAAGGCGCGCGCGGTTTTCGGTTTCCCGCGCGTTGTTCTGTGCCGATCGTTTTTCGTTCAAATCATGGATGCCGCGCTGCGCGTCAATCGCGGCCCACACGCAATCCGAGGCGTGTTTTTCGTTGGGCGTGGGCGCGCCCCAGAACGCCATGACGCAGTCGCCGATGTATTTGTCGAGCGTGCCGCCGTGTTTTTTTACCGCGTCGGCGACGGTGGCCAGATAGAGATTTACCGTTTCGAGCGTTTCCCGTGCGGATTCTTCAATGCACGTTTCCGCTACATCCGCCTCGAGCTGGTGCTCGCGGATGAAATCCGCCACGCCCTGCTGCATTTCATCGGTCAACGTGGTAAACCCGCGCACATCCGCAAAAAATATGGTCACTTCGCGGCGCGCGCCGCCGAGGGAAAGCTTTTCCGCGCCGAGCAATTCATTCATCACATCCAGTGAAACGATTTTGGAGAAAACGGATCTGACACGGCGCTGTTCCCGCTCCTCAAAAACCACGCGATACGTGACGAGGCTCACGTGCTCGACCAGCATCGCCCCGGCGATGGGGAACACCAAGGGGAGCCAGTAACGGAATTTCACAAAAACAAAAAACGCGATGGCGGTATAAATCGCCGCCAGCAAAATGGCGCCGCCCAGCGCCGAAAAGGCCCGCAATTGCCAAGTGAGAAAGGCCGTCAACGCGCCAAGAAAAATTATCAGCGCGAATTCCATTGGCAGTGACGCGCGGCGAATGAATTGGCCGGTGATGACGGAGTTGGCGACATTCCAATGCTTGCTAACGAGCAGCGTGTCCTTTTCCAGCGGCGTCGCGCCACGATCGGTCAGATCATTGCCCTGTGCCGCCGAGCCAACCACCACCAGCTTGCCTCGAAAATCATCGTGCAGCCCATTGGTCCGGTCCAGCAATCGCAATTTGTCCTGCAAGAGCAAATTTTCGACCGGTGCGCGCAGGAGGTGCGGATCATTCACTATCAGCCGCCAATCAATGCAAAAATAGCCGTCGCGATCCACGGGAATCACGCGCTTGACCCCGTTCGCTCCGTGCAGCGTGATTCGCCCATGGGCCAGATCCAAATCGGGGTGGGCGAGGTCGAGGTTTAATTCCAGCGCCGCGAGCACGATTCCCATGTCCCAGACACCCTGGCTGTCAAAGGCTCGGACCCGGCGCAGAACGCCATCGGAGTCCCTTTCTGTTGAAATATCGCCCGGGGCGAGCGCGTTGGTCAAAAACAAATCGGGCGGCACGAGGTCGGGCTCAACGGCGAGAAGCACGTTGCCGGCACGGCGCATTTGCAACGCAAAGAAATCGTCGGATTCCATTAAACTGCCATCGGCCATTTGTACGGGCGGGTGGTCGCGACGCAATTCGCCAAACAGCACGTCGAATGCGACGGCTTTGGCGCCTTGAGCGGATAATTCTTCAATCAGCCGGCCATAAACCTGACGCGGCCAGTAGAGGCCATAGTGATAACCGAGCTTGCCGCTCTTGACGGCGGCGATACTGGATTCCTCGATGGAAACAAAAGCGAGGTTGGTGGCGGCAGGGGCGGGAAAATGCAAAGCCGCCCGCGTGCGCAAGTCGTAGGTCATGCGCTCCAGCCGTTCGAAGAAATCCAAACGCAGGAGCCGGACGCCACAAACGAACGTCAGGACCAAAACGGCCAGAACGACCGGCGCGCGTTTGAAAGGTTTGAACTTCACCGCGTACAATTAAACAAAAAACCAGAGCAACTCAAGGCTGCTCTGGTTCTGAAACAAGTTTAACCTAGCTTTGGACCTATGGCCCACCACCACCACCACCACCGCCGCCACCGCCGCCACCGCCCGGATGCGTATTATGCCCTTGTGTCGGCGAAATGCGGCATTGGGTTCGGTCGAATGTGAAGTTAACGTCTCCCCAATACAGCGTGCGTAGCGCCGTGATGATTTGATCCAGCTCGGAAGTCAAGTCAACCGTCAATGGACTAACCTGGCCGGTCTTGGGATCAAACCGGGTGCCTTCGCCCACAACCACGGTGATTGGTTTGCCATCCGCACCGATGATGGAAAGCACCACGGAATTTTTAAGCGCGCCCACGTAACCGTTTGCGTCAATAACGAACAACGTGCCACGAACACCGGCTATGCCGTTGGGAATTTTAATCAGGTATTGGGACGCGCCGGAAAGTTTTTTTACGCTGCAGTAGATGCGGCCCTGGCGCAAATCCAGTTCCGTATCGCTAACGGTGTCCACCCCCGTGTCTGAAACGGTCAGCTTATCAATGGCCAGCACGGTGTCGCTCGTCAGGCGAACCGCGTTTTGTTCTGCTGAAGGTTTGTAGGAGACCAAGCCGCGCACGTCCGAATCCACTGCCATAGAGATTCGATCCGGCAGGGGATCCGCCTCAGGCATTGGAATTTTCTTGCCCAAAATAATATCCACCGTTGCCTCATGCCCGGCCTGGATGACAGAGCCGGCCGCGAGAAATTTGCCCGCCACCAGCGGATGCCAGACACCATCTCCCAATGAGTATCTGGCTTCGCCGACAATGCGAACCACGGTGACCACGCCCGGATGGATTGATTGCGCACCGGCGCCGACAGCCAGCGTCAAAACAAACCCCAATAGCGACGTAAAGATCAAAGTCTGAACGTGTTTCATAATTTTTGTCTTCCAATTTTTTTCTACTTGTTACCAGTATAAGGATAAACCGTCAAATGTCAACTTGGAATTCCTTGCTATTTGTGCTCAAAAACCGGCGGGCAAAATGTTCCGGCCGGAGGCATTTTCGACGAGTTTGCGCTCAACGGTGTCCAGGTAGAAGCGGGCTATGTCGTTGCCATTCCCGTAAAGCCGCAATGACCGTTCCAGCCATGGCCGGGCGGCGGCGAAATTTCCAGCCTGAACGTAATGCCACCCAATGTTCGCCTGGGTGTAATAGCCGTTGGGGTCGAGCGCGTCAGCACGGTTGAAATACGGCCCGGCTTCATCGTGCTTTTCCAGCCAGTCAAGACACATGCCGTAACGCAAATAGTTGTAGCCATCATGCGGATTGAGTTTCATGCCTCGCGCATACCATTGCATCGCCGTTTTTGCCAGGGCTTCATAATTTTGTCCGCCGTCGAAACTCTGCGTGCGGAAGCATTCGCCAATATTGTAGGCCGTTTCAAAATTCATCGGTTCAAATCCAAACGCCGTATTTAACGCCGCGGCTCGCTGAGTGGAAAAATTCGGCGACTGTTCCGCCCGTGCCAGGCAGACCGCCTCATGCCCGCGACGCCAGTTCTGGCAGCTCAAATAGGCAACCCCCGCAACCAGCGCCAGCGTGGCGATCATTTTGACGGACAGGCGCAAGCCCAGCCAGTAACGCTCCGTGGCAAACCGCAGATTGCTGCTCAATAATGCCAGCAACGTCACGCCGAGAATGGCATTGGCTGGAATGTGCAGATTGAAATCCACCACCGAATGCACCGCCAGCGCGAACAATCCGGCGGACGCGCCGAGGAAAAAGGCGAAGCGATTGCTCATCCCGCGGCCAAAATCACTTTCTAACGGGCGGACATATTTCCACGTTTTCCGCAATCCCGCACCGAATGTGACCACGCCGGCAAGCACGATGATTCCGCCCGCGGCGCCCCAATCGGCCAGCAGGTTCAAATAATCATTGTGGGCGCGGTCGGGACTTGCCTGGACACTTTCCGGGCGATATTCCCGAAAACAATAGTCGTAATGCGCCGGCCCGACGCCCCACAAAAAATGATCCCGCCACATTTGCTCCGCCGCCGTCCAGATGTCGAGGCGGACCCCAAAGTCAAGTTCCGTGGTTTCCCCGGGAGTTCCCACGCGGCGCATATAACTGAGCGTCTTCGACAAATAATTGGTGACGAAAACCGTTCCCCCCGCGGCCAAAACGACCAAAAGCAAAAAGGCCGGCAACCGGTGGTTGCGATGAAAAATCAATGTTCCCAAAAGCACCAGCAATGCCGCGACAACCGCCACCCAGCCGCCGCGCGAAAACGTCACAGCCATCCCCGCCAGCATGACGAGAGCGGAGTAACCGAGCAAAATCCGGACGACCGGCTTCATTCGCCCCACCAAAGCGCAAGCTACCGCCAGCGGGAGGAGCATTTCCAGAAAGCCCGCGAAATTGTTCGGTGAAATGTAAGTGCCCGAGGCTCGCCCCAGATAAGGCGAGGTATAATTCCAGACGTGATTCGAATGCGTCAAAAATTGATAGACGGCATAGCAGGAAATCCCCATCGCCAGAAAAATCAGCGTGAAACTGATGATCTGCACCGATTCCTGCCGGTACAAATTGTTGACGGTGGCAAAAAACAGGAACACATACATCAACACCTGGATCATCTCCAGCCGCGCGACGTATTCGATGTCCGCCGTGAGATAACGCCCGATGGCCAGGGCCGCGAACACGAGCACCACCCAGCCCAGCGGCGGCCAGAGCAATTGTGGTTTCGGGCTGATCCACAACCGCAGCGTCCATACGAGCATCACAGCCACCGTCAATCCTTGAATGACGAGAAATTCCGGCGTGTCCACCGCGCCCATTGCCAGCGGGCCGAAAACCAGAATGCCAAGCACCAAACCGAGAATGCCCCGCTCGCACCAGTGATCCAATGTGTCCCGATTCATCCGATTTTTAATATGCCCGAATGGTCCCTTCGTGACTCAACGGCAGAAACAAATTATTGCCGGCGTAAATCAATTCAATGGCGCTGTGTTGCGGGCCGAACAAATAACCCGCCGTTCCGATGGTGGTGCTGGCCTGGGAGGAAACGTAAATGTTGCCGCCATAGACCACCGCCGCGAGCAGACTGCCATCGGATGACGAGGCGACGCCCAGCCACTTCGCACTGGGCGCATTGCCGGCCGTGGCCCAGGAAGCGCCGGAATCCGTTGAAGTGTAGATGTAGCCGCTCACAGTGGTTGAGCCGTAGGCCGCCACCAGTCGGTTGCCATCCGACGACGAGGCAACGAAAGACCCAGACGCGGTCGTCGTGGAATTAAGCGTCCAGGTTACTCCGGAATCAGTCGAAATGTAAATCGAGCCGTTGCCCAGCACTGCCACCAGCCGGCTGCCATCCGACGAGGACGCCACGTTGTTCCAAGGCAGGGAAGCGTTGTTGGTGCGTTGTTGCCATGAGCTGCCGGAGTTGGTGGAGGTGTAAATCTGGCCGCCTTTCGCCACCGCCACGAGCTTGGTGCCGTCCGCCGAGGAGGCAACAGAAGTCCAATACAAACTGCCGGTGACAGTGGTTCCCACCGCCGGCCAGCTCTTGCCGGCATCTGATGAGACGTAAAGATAGCCATTATAGACCGCCGCTATGAGATTGGTGCCGTTTGCCGAGGAGGCGATGGAAACCCATTGTTTGATGCCGCTGCTGCTGCTCTGCGTACCCCAACTCGCACCAGAATCCGTTGAGGTCCAGATGTAACCATTGTCGCTTGTGGTATTCATGTTTCCAACCGTCGCCGCCATTTTGGTCCCATCGGCGGAAACGGCAACATCAGACCAATATTGACTGCTGGCACGCGACACCCATGACACGCCGGAATTGGTTGAAACGTAGATATTGCCGCCATTGATGGTCGCCGCGATTGTGGTTCCGCTGGCCGAGACCGCGATGCTGGTCCAGTAAGCGGGCGGCCCATTGGTTTGCCAGTTCTGTCCGATACTGCTGGAAAGATTTCCGGCCAGAATTGTTTGATTGGTGTTCTGCGCGATGACCCATCCTCCCGCGCCCAGACCGGCAATTTTATACACATCTCCGGCAACCGGCAACGGGGGCAGCGTAAAAATTACCGGCGCGGTGTTGTTGGTGGCGATATAACCCATGTTGGGCATGATTTGATAGTTGGTTACCGCATTCGTCATCCAGAAAAACGCACCCGGCACGTTGGTCAATCCGTGGCCGGCCCCGGTGAAGTTGGAGGCGGTAACGGAGCCGGCAAAATACAGGTTGGTATTGCTTTGCAGCGCCACGTTCGTGGATAGCCGTACATCAGGAATGGTGCCGATGAGATTGGTGGCCGACAGATTGGTCAGGCCGGAACCATTGCCAGTGATGATGCCGACGAGGCTGGTGCCCGGCACACTGGAAAGGCCATTGCCGCTGCCGGTGAAACTGGCCGCAGTCACATTGCCGGAAAAAACCACGTTGTTGGTGAGCACCGCAACATTGGTGGACAGCAGCGAGTTGGGAATGATCCCTGTAAGGTTGGTCGTCTGTAGCGGCGCGGTCAATGCCATCGCGTTTGAAGCGTTGATCGCCCGGATCGCATACGGAACGGATGTCAGCGTCTGACGCGGGGAAAGCACGGTGTAGGCATTGGTATTGATATTGATGTTGTTGCTGGCAATGAAACTGCGCACGCCGATTTCCAGCGAGCGCGTGCTGCCGTCAAAAACGCCCGCGCCAAAATCCAGCGTCACGGTGAACAGGCCGTTTGTGACGCCCACCGGCGCGTTCGTCAGCGGTCCGGCAACCACGGAATTATTTGCGTTGTAAATTTGAAACCGAAAATCGTAAGACCCGGTGGCAGGCGCGTTGCTGCTGTTCAACTGGCCCTGATAGGTGAACGCCGTTGTCTGCGCCCGCGCGGCCAGCGCCAGGAACAAAAACGCCACCCCCGCGTAAAATTTGAATTTCATGTGCATGAGTTTATCATAACCGCAAATTTCAACAAGTTGCAATGACTCCGCTGGACAAAGCCGTTGGCCCGGTTAGCTTTGAGGAATTATGACCGATCCGCGTTACCAGAAACTGGCGAAATTGCTCGTAAATTATTCCACCCAGGTCAAAAAGGGCGACCGCGCGCTGCTGGACCTGATTGACGTGCCCGACCCATTTTCCATCGAACTCATGCGCGCCGTCCGCGCCGCCGGCGGCACGCCGTTCGTAGAAGTCCGCCATACACGCGTTACGCGCGAGTTCCTGCTCAACATGACCGGCAGGCAGGCCGCGCTGACACGCGATCTTGAGCTGCGCCGCATGAAGAAAATGCAGGTTTACATCGCCATTCGCGGCAGCGAGAACGCCAGCGAAAACTCCGACGTGCCATCCGACCGCACGGCGCTCTACTCGCGCATCACGCGGCCCGTGCTCGATTATCGCGTGAACCGGACGCGCTGGTGCGTGCTGCGCTGGCCGACGCCGAGCATGGCCCAGGCGGCGGGCATGAGCACCGAGGCTTTTGAAGATTTGTATTTCAACGTTTGCACGATGAATTACGCGAAAATGGCGCGCGCGATGGTTCCGCTCGAATGCCGCATGAAACGCGCCGACCGCGTCCAGTTGAAAGGTCCCAGCACCGACCTTGCCTTCAGCATCAAGGGCATCGGTGCCAAAATGTGCCGGGGCGACCGCAACATTCCCGACGGCGAAGTGTTTTCCTGTCCGGTAAAAAATTCCGTGAACGGCGTGATTCAATTCAACACGCCGACGATTTATGTGGGAACAAAATTTGAAAACGTCCGGCTCGAATTCAAGGACGGCAAGGTGATCAACGCAACGGCGAACAACACAAGGCGGCTGAACGAAATTCTGGACACCGACGCTGGCGCGCGTTACGTGGGCGAATTTTCGCTCGGGTTCAATCCCTACATTTTGAATCCGATGTGCGACATTTTGTTCGATGAGAAGATTGCCGGCTCGCTGCACTTCACGCCCGGCCAGGCCTATCAGGAATGCGACAACGGCAACCGCTCGGCGGTGCATTGGGACATGGTGCTGATCCAGCGTCCCGAATGGGGCGGTGGCGAAGTGTGGTTCGACGGCGAACTGATCCGCAAAAACGGACTGTTCTTGCCGAAGGATCTGAAGCCGCTGAACCCGGCGAATTTGAAATAAAAACGCCGCCGGGAACAGGGTTCGCGGCGGCGAAAGGCGGTGTTGTTTTCTACGGCGTGTCTTTGAGCAGCGTCAGAAATTGCTTCATCGCCGGCGAAAGCACCTTGTTCTTTTTGTAAATCGCGGCGATCGGACGATAAAAGCTGCCGTCCTCAATCTGCACGGCGGCTAGCGTTTTCTTGGCAATTTC
>Ga0265323_10000319_pt1 | contig 27903 bp, 21 predicted proteins | sample 41225metaG_FD_193580 | JGI IMG/M metagenome (GOLD analysis project Ga0265323, IMG submission 193580) | Rhizosphere microbial communities from Carex aquatilis grown in University of Washington, Seatle, WA, United States - 4-12-25 metaG | ecosystem: Host-associated > Plants > Roots > Rhizosphere...
ACTTACAAATTATGGAAACGAGTATCAGCCCCTGGCACACCCGTTGGGAGCAAATTTTGATGAAATGGTTTGTATTTTCCGGTATTCATCCGGACGTTGGTTATTCAGTCTGAAAACTATTGGCGCCATGTATGGTTTGGATACTTCCAAAATCAGTTATGGTAAAAATATTTATATTTCTTATAATTTAAGAAATACCAAAAACGGTTACGGAGTTTTCACCGGCCAGGGATTACAAACGTATTCAATTTATAATGAAGCCCAACTTAGTTATATAATTATACCAAAATGGAATTTTTGCCTTAAAGCCGGATTCAGATCGATGTACCGGACCAACAATTTATCGAAAGAAAGCAATAATTATTTTTTTATTGGAATTTCGACACTTCTTTACAACAATGATGTAGATTATTAATGAAAAAAGTTTTTAAATATCAGGTATTTTTTACTCTTTTCATCTCAGGAGTAAATTCATTTGGACAATCTTTTGTTCCCCTCACATCAGATTATTCAAGAGTAATGGAAGGCTGGGTGCTGGAAAATAATTTAAATATTTCAACATCTGTAAAACCATTATCCATTCATTCTTTAAATGAATTTGTAAATTCAGATTCACTATTTTCTTTTGAAGTAAAAAAGCCGGAAATTTTGAAAAACTGGATAGTTCGGAAACTTTTTTATGAAAATTTTCTTATTGCCGATACCACTGATTTTAAAATAGCCATTGATCCTTTATTTAATCTTCAATACGAAAAAGATGCCCAATCAGGAATTACCTGGTTAAATAATACAAGGGGTATTCGTATTTTTGGCAGTCTTGGAAATAAGATATTTTTCGAATCGAACTACTTTGAAAACCAATCGACCTTTCCGGTTTATCTAACCGATTATATTAACAGCAGCATTGTAATTCCGGGCCAGGGCTACACGGGACAAGGGATAATCAGGGACTTTAACGGAAAAAGTTTCGACTATTCCTCCGCAAGTGGCATGCTGCATTACAGGTATGGCAGACATTTTGAATTCTCTGCAGGTCATGGTAAACTTTTCATCGGCGATGGGTATCGTTCCCTGTTTTTATCGGATAATTCTTTTAATTACCCTCATTTCAGGATTACTGCGAACTATGGAAAAATTCAATATACCCGAATTATGGCAATTTTAATGGGCGATTACATTCAAACCGGTTATATTGAAGCAAGGGAAAAAAAACTTGCTGGGTTTAATGTTTTGAATTATCTCCCATTTTACTGGTTACATGTAATGTTTTTCGAAGGAAATATCTGGAGATATCCAAATGTGAATAAAAATATAAATTTTGATTTCAATTATCTTAATCCGGTTATTTATATAAATTCTGTCCTTTCGAATGTGAATTGTAAATCGCTTGGAGGAATGGGATTAAAATTGAATTTATTAAAAGCGGTCCAGTTTTATGGACAGGTTGCAATGGATAAAATTCCTTCCGGGTCGAATTCCGGCAATCATTTTGCATGGCAGGCAGGTGCTAAATATTTTAATGTTTTTAATTTTAAAAATTTATACTTCCAGGCAGAATACAACGAATCGCAAAACGGCACCTATGTTTATAATCCGCAAATTCTTGATTATTCTCATTTGAACCAGGCTTTAGCCCATCCTTTAGGTACAAATTTCAGTGAATTGGTTTTAATAGCCCACTATAATTATAAACGGTTGCAATTCAATGGAAAATGGAATTTTTCAAACTATGGGTTAAGTTCAGTCCAGGTTCCCAATAAGAAAACGAAATATTACAGCGATTATCCGTTTGCTACTCCATTTATAGGGGTTGGGCCATTTACCGAATTGAAATTTGCCGATTACAAAATTGCTTATCTTCTGAATCCTAAAACAAACCTGAAAATTGAAGCCGGTTATACTTCAAGGAATGCAATTGTCGATGGGATAAATTTTAACCAGGGTTTTGTTTATATCTCGTTCATTTCATTTCTGGAAAACTGGTATTACGATTTTTAAATTATTATACTGAATAATTTGTTGAAGCTGTATCCCCGCCTTTGCCGGTCCAGTTTGTATGAAATATTTTTCCCTTTGGCTGATCAGTGCGTTCGTAAGTATGCGCGCCAAAATAATCGCGCTGCGCCTGTAATAAATTGGCCGGAAGATTTTCACACCTGTAACCATCGAAGTACGAAAGGGCTGAAGTAAGTGAAGGGACAGGAATTCCGCTTGTTATTGCAGTTGCAATTACCCTTCGCCAGCCATCCTGGGATGCAAGAATTTTGTTTTTAAAGAAATCGTCCAGCATAAGGTTTTCAAGATTTGGATTTTTCTCAAAAGCTTCTTTTATTTTTCCTAAAAAAGCTGACCGGATGATACATCCTCCGCGCCACATCAAAGCAATTCCGCCATAATTCAGGTTCCAGTTGTATTCTTTTGCAGCAGCTTTCATTAATACATATCCCTGGGCATAAGACACTATTTTTGATAAATACAATGCATTCTCCAAATCGTTTAAAAACTTTTTTTTATCTCCTTTAAATTGAGGGTTGGATATTGAAAGCACTTTCGATGCAGCAACACGTTCTTCTTTCTGAGCCGAAAGACAACGTGCAAATACGGCTTCACTAATTAAAGTTAAGGGAACACCCAGATCAAGCGCTGAAATTACAGTCCATTTTCCCGTGCCTTTTTGACCTGCCTTATCGAGAATTTTATCTAAAAGAGGTTTTCCATCGGTATCATTAAAGTTAAGTATTTCAGAAGATATTTCAATAAGATAACTATTCAATTCATTTTCATTCCAATTTTTAAAAATTTGATGCATTTCGTGCGCGCTCATTCCAAGTAAATCGCGCATAATATGATAAGTTTCACAAATGAGCTGCATATCGCCATATTCAATTCCGTTATGCACCATCTTTACGAAATGGCCGGCGCCATTTTCTCCAACCCAGTCGCAGCAAGGTGTTCCATCCTCGACTTTGGCCGCTACTTTTTGAAATATCGGTTTTATAAATTTCCAGGCATCTTTTGAACCTCCAGGCATAATCGAAGGTCCATTCAGTGCACCTTCCTCACCTCCGGATACACCGGTTCCGATATAAAGTAATCCCTTGCTTTCCAGGTATTGCGTTCTGCGGTTTGTATCCGGATAATGTGAATTGCCCCCATCGATAATAATATCACCCTTTTCCAGTAAGGGAATTAATAAATCTATCAGGTCATCTACTGGTTGGCCGGCCTTCACCATTAACATAACTTTTCGTGGTTTTTCCAGTGAACTTATAAATTCTTTCAAAGAATGAACACCGATGATGTTTTTCCCTTTTCCCCGGCCTTGAATAAAATTATCGACTTTTTCAACAGAACGGTTGAAGACAACTAGAGTAAAGCCTTTGCTTTCCATATTAAGGACAAGGTTTTCGCCCATTACAGCCAGGCCGATCAGGCCAATATCAGCTTTAGATTTCATATATTTTTATTTTTTTCAATAATCGACTTTTATAATATTGAATCCTGATTTTTGTAATTTTCCCATTAATTCCAAAGAGCCGTTTTTTAATTCTATCGTATATGCATGAAATTCCCTCCGAAGAGGATAATCGCCACGTTGTTTTTCAAAATGCTTTGGGGCATCTTTTAATCGCTGATTATCATTTTCAACTTTGTAAGTAGCTTCAATGGCTTTCGATATTACTTCCTGATCTGATTTACCCTGTGCATCAATTTCAATTATTTGTTCAGTTGGAAGTGGAATAAAAGAAGGAAACCAATTATCGATCCCAAGATTAAAAAATTTGCTAACAGACCTCACCGACATGGCAGTACCCTGGGCTTTGCCATCGGAAGAGTAACCTGCAATATGCGGGGTCGCGATATCAAGTAATTTCATTAATTCAATATCAATTTCCGGTTCATTTTCCCAAACATCCAGCACTGCCCCCTGAATTTGGCCTGATTTTAATACTTTTTTCAGGGCCTGATTATCCACAACTTCACCACGCGAACTATTAATTAACAAAGTACCCGGGTTCAAACTTTTCATTACAAATTCATCAAAAAGATGAAAAGTTTTATCTTCACCTTTTAGATTTAAAGGTACATGGACAGTAATAATATCAGCTTCACGAATAATACCATTAAGGGAAATTAATCCACACGGCCCCAATTTGCGGGCTAAAGGAGGATCGTTTAGCACAATTCGCATTCCCAATATCTCGGCAAGCTTAACCACTTTTCTACCAACATTTCCAACACCAATAACCCCAATGGTTCTGTCTTCGAATTTAAAATTATGTTTATTTGATAAGAAAACCAGGACCGAGGCCATATATTGCATTACCGAAGATGAATTGCATCCTTCGGCGCTTGTCCATGAAATTCCATTTGCTTCGCACCACTTTGTGTCTATATGATCGTAACCAATCGTTGCAGTGGCAATAAATTTCACTTTTGATCCAGAAAGCAATTCCTGATTACAAATAGTGCGTGTTCTAATAATGAGGGCATCGGCATCCTTTATAGCCTTTCGATCGATTTTAGAACCGGGAAGGTATTGAATTTCTGCATAAGGTTCAAGAACCCCCTCTATAAAAGGGATATTTTTATCAATTACAATTTTCATTTTTTTCTTGTTGCCCACAACCCTAAAGCCGGATTTGAAACATAAAATATTTCCTCTCCATTTACAACATTAAAGCCTTCTTTCAGGTTTGCCGGGTTGAAAGTATTTAAAACTTTATTTAATGAACAATAATTGAAATTTACATTATTAATTTCTTCTTTCGAAATATGTCCCGGACAATAAGTAACCCTGAACCTTCCTTCCGATGAACCATGAATAAGATGGGCCGCAGCGCTTAGGTTATTTTGTAATTCTATGTTTTCTCCTACTGCCTTTATAATTCCCGATGTTCCTGCATAACCATATTTACGGATTAGCCGGTCTATTTCTTTGTCTTCCCCAAAACTTTTGATCCCGGGTGCAATTATTATCAATTCACCTTCATCAGCAATAGCCATCCGGGTCCTGTAAATGCTTTTATTACCAAGCCATGTCGATTTATATTCTTCCGGATTCAGATAACAAACTACTTTTTTCAGAGGTTTTTCCAGCCAATGGATATTTAATTTTATTGATAAATATGCTGCCTGCCTGAAACATTCAATATCATCGCCAATATAAAGGCCATAAAGTTTTAGATTTCCTTCATTATCATTATTTATGACAGTATGGATATAAACTATTGGTAAATTTTTTGCAAAATGTTCACCTGCATAATCGAGCACTTTACGCACAGGAGTGTCTATTTGACCCATTATCCTTTCTAATCCATAAACAGCGCCGAGGTAATGGCTCTTATTTATTGCTTCGGCCCCGCCTGTGCCTATAAAAATATTTTTGTTATAATTGGCCAACCCAATTACTTCATGAGGTACAACTTGTCCAACCGAAATGATTAAATCGTAATTTCCTTCAATTAATAATTTATTTACTTGTGCCGGCCAGGAATAGCTGACTTTTCCGTCAGATACATTTTCTATAAAAGTTGAGGGTACTTCACCTATATTAATTGTATCTTTTCTCCAGTCATGGACCCTGAAAAGACTTAAAGGTACACCAGGAAACATTGAATTTATTTCCTGGGCGCTCATTTTCGAATGTGTGCCTAATGCAGGTAATATATCAGAGAGTTTGTTCCCATAAAATTGATGGATATACCGGGTTATTTCTCCTGATCTGCTATGAAATCGCGTAGAATCCGGAGGAACAACTAGTACTTTTTTCTTTAAACCAATCTTTTGTAATGAAGAAAAAATAATATCTTTTAATTGTTGTGATGTTATAATTTCCTTTTCTGAACCTTTACCAAAGTACAACATGGTATAATAGTTTATTTCCAGCCCGGTTTTTCAGGCAATAATTTGTTAAAATCATTAATTAAAGAATTTTCATAAGCGCCTTCAAAGTTGCCGTTAAAAAATTTTCGTAAAGCTTCTTTGTAGAACAATTCCCACGAATTAGTTTCACTACCCGGAAATATCGGAAAAAATAATACATTGTTCGATTTGGCTGCATGCAAATCTCCCGGAGCGTCGCCAATCATTAAAATTTTATTTTCGGGGTATTTTCCTTTGGCCGCATATTTCAAGTGTTCAGCTTTGGTGCCCATTTCCTGGCCGGCAATAATACGTAAATAGTGAGTAAGTTTGTTTTCATCCCATTCGCGTTTCAATGCTTCAAAAGGAGTTTGCGAAACTACCATTAAATCTGCTTCTGGAAACATCATTTCAAATGAATCTTTAACAAAGGGAAACGGAGGCACCTCATAAACAATTCTTTCAATATCCTTATTTACGGCTTTTGACCATTCCAGGGTTTGGCCGATAACTTTATTATTCATTTCACCGGCATATTTCTGTAATGAAGGGTTGCCAAGTTTGGTTTCAGTTTTAGTCCATTCTTTCAAAAGTGTCAAATCAGGCAATTCAATATTTTTAGATGAAACTTCTGAACGGATTTTTAATAAATCAACCACTTTAATTAATGCCTGAAACCGGTTACAACCTCTGTACTGGGAATATAAATTAACGAATTCCCAGGTTTCTTTCGCGTATTCCGAAATTTCTCCAAGGTTAAAAAATTTAATAAAATTGGGAAAAAAGCACTTTTTTTGTTTTATTTCCATAGTATCGAATACACATCCGTCGGAATCGATTCCAATGAAAAACTTTTTTAAAGGTTTAAGATCGATTAATATTTGTTTTGGATCAGTCATGTTTGTTGGGGAAAAGTATTTTAATAAAATTTTAATTAATTTTTAGCAGCTTCCAACTGATAAACCGGAAGTTTCTTTTCTGCGAAAACAGGTTTAAATTTTGTAAAGCGCTGAATTCCATTTATCATAGGAACAGAAACCCAGTCCTCGCCAATTAGTGGTTTTGCATACTTTACAAAATCATCTGTCACATCAATCCGGTTTTGTGCTATCCATTTTTCGGGAAAAAAACGCTCTGATAAAGCAACTTTTTCAAGAGGGACTTTTTCGTACCTGACATTATAAATAAATCCTGGTTCCCGCAGGATGGTTGCCATCCAGCCATTGCCATCATTAACCGCAATTTCAACTGCTTTCTGACCGACTTTATACGCTTCATCGAGGTCAACGGTTGAAGCGTAAATCATGGCATGGCGTTGATCTGTTCCCATTACTTGTCCGCGGGCTTTAATTCTTTTTTTGTTTAATAAATTTACTACTGTCTGGAAAACGGATTGTTCGCTCGATCCAAAAGAAATGTGCCCAAAGGAATCTTTCACCATACCTAAATTTCCAACATCAAAACCTTCACTTATAACAACTATACAGCGGCCATCAATCACCAATTGGTCATTTACTTTATCGACGAGTTCATTAAGCGTGACTTTCGATTCTGTCATGTAAATTTGGAGGGGCATTTTGCGTTCAGGGTCGGCAAGCCTGGTTGCAGCAGGGATAAAACCAATTTTTCTGCCCATAGCCTGAATAACCAGGACCGGATCGGCGGTCGATGAACCCGAATTTTCTTCATTCGCAGTTTGAATAATGTGGCTCCAGTATCGTGCAACACTTCCATAACCTGGGGAATGATCTAAAAGATTAAAATCGTTGTCCCCTAAATCATTGTCGACGGTTTTTGGCACACCAACTGTCGTTAACTCAATTCCGGCCTTTACCGCAAGCTGATTTATTATAAAAGAAGTGTGTTGGGAATCATTGCCACCTATGTAAAAAAAATATCCTATTTTATGGGCTTTAAAAACCTCTAGAACACGTTCAAAATCTTTTTTCTGATTTTCCTTCAACTTATATCTGCAGGTACCAATTGCCCCTGCAGCAGGTGTTGTGCGCAATAATGAAATTTCATCCTTATCCTGGGCGGTCAAATCCAATAATTCCTCTTTCAGCACGCCCTCAATACCATGCCATGCGCCATAAATCTTTTCAAATTTACCTGGAAACAATTTGCATGAATCGATGATTCCCCTTAATGAATTATTGATTACAGATGAAGGCCCGCCAGATTGCGCTATGATAACATTCTTCATTTTATCAGTAGTTATAAAATTCAATATTTTCTTTGGTAAGAATATCTATGGGTAAATATTGAAGTGGTTCAACCTCTTTATTCAACAATAAATGATTGTATAAAGTCATAATTCCTCTGTATCCTTGCTCTTCAGGACGCTGACTAATTATAAAATCGATATACCCTTTTTTTAGAAATTCAATATTTGCCGGAATAAGGTCATAACCGATAACTTTAATATTTTTTATATGAGATTGATTTAGAAAATTTGCAATTCTGAAAACTCTTGAATTTGGTACAAAGATACCCTGTGTTTCATTGTTAATGGATTTATATAAAGCCCTATTTATAGACTTTTCGAGTGTTTCATGTATGAAAACCTCTTTTAAACTTATATTTTTAAAATCTGCTTTTCTTTTAAAAAAGTCTTTAAACCCATCTGTTCTTTTGCTTAAATACAAAATGTTATCAGGGTCTTTTGCAAAAGTAATAATGAGCAAATTTCCGGAAGTTAAAATAGTTAAACTCATTAAATGAGCAGCAAGCTGACCGCTTTGATAAGCATTCTGGCCAATATAGGACAATGGGTTTGCTTCAGCCAGATTAGAATCTATAAAAACATAAGGTATTTTTTTAATTTGACAGGCTTTTATTAATGTTATTGTTTCATTGGAAAACAATGGAACAGTAAGAATTGCATCAATATTATCAGTTAATAGCTTTTTAAATTTTTTTACAAATGAAGCATTGTCATTTAAATTAAAAGTAAAATTTTTCAAAGTAATTTTAAAATGGCTCAATTCCAACAGGGCTTTTTCAATTCCACTTTTAGGGAAATCCCAATAAGAGCTATTTTGAGATGTTTCGGGAAGTAGTGTTGCAAAGGTATATTTGTTTTTCTTTGCAAGGGTGCGGGCAAGGATATCAGGAGTATAATCCAGTTCTTTAGTTATGGAGAATACTTTTTCTTTTGTCTTTTCCGAGACTTCTCCGCGATTATGCAAAACCCGATCAACAGTACCAGCCGAAACTCCTGCTTTTTTTGCGATATCTTTAATCCGGATATTCATTTTTATCGTTGAAGATTGAAGTAAATTTTGGTAAAATTAACAAATAAATTATTATTTCGTGTGCGCACACGGAAATTATTTATAATTTTGACACCATTCATATTTTAATGAAATTATAGATTGAACAGGATAATTTAATTAATATAGAATTTAAAGAATTGTTTAATGAAAATTAATAAATATTCATTTGGTATTGGCGACAGGTTTTCGCATGAAGGTATTGCCCAACTGAAAGCACTTGACAATGCTAAAAAACAAGGTATTGAAATTACCCCTGTCTGGAACAAATCGAACCGTGAACACAACATTATCCATTCAACACCTGAAGATACAAGGCGTTCAGCTGACAAATCGGTGAAACAGTTCAATTGGAAGGGAAAATATTTCGTCGATGCCGATCACATTAATTTGTCGAATGTGGATAAATTTATCGACAGCTCTGATTTTTTTACCATTGATGTTGCTGATTATATTGGAAAAAAAGCAGATAATGCTTTTATTGAAAAATTTGTACAGCAAAATTCAAATTTCATTGAAAGACTAAGAATACCAGGTGTTTCAGATAATTTTAAAATTACTGGCCAGGAATTGGAACTCATTGCCGGGAATTATCTGTTTGCAATCCTTGAAGCCGGAAAAATATACCGGCACATTGAAGACAGGAAAGGTGCAGAAAATTTCATAACTGAAATATCGATGGATGAAGTGAATGATCCGCAATCACCTTTAGAATTATTTTTTATATTATCTGCAATTTCAAGTGAAAAAATTCCATTGCAAACCATAGCTCCCAAGTTTACAGGGCGCTTTAACAAAGGCGTCGATTATATCGGAAATATTGAACAATTTTATAAGGAATTTGAAGAAGATTTGTTGGTAATCGATTATGCTGTCAAAGAATTTGGTCTTTCGGAAAATCTCAAACTTAGTATTCACTCGGGTAGCGATAAGTTTTCGATATATCCGGTCATGGGAAAACTTATAAAAAAATACAATAAAGGAATACATGTTAAAACAGCCGGGACTACGTGGCTTGAAGAACTAATCGGCCTTGCCATTGCAGGTGAAGAACCTCTTGATCTTGTGAAATCAATTTATAGTATTGCTTTAACACGGTTAGATGAACTATGCAGCCCTTATGCTTCAGTTATCGACATCGACCGTAATAAATTACCTTCTTCAATTGAAATGCTGGATTGGAATGGTGAAAAATTTGCAAATACCCTACGTCACATACCCGGAAATCCAGATTATAATCCCAACGTCAGGCAATTATTGCATGTAGGATATAAAGTTGCAGCTGAATATGGCATAGAATTTATTTCAAACATTGAAAAATATTCACAGGTAATTGGGCCACAGGTAACCGATAACCTTTATAAACGCCATATTTTCAGGTTATTTGAACTGGAAGAATAGTATGATTACTTTAAATCATTGAGAAATAACCCTGCAGTATTTTTTATAGATTCCTTAACAGGAATAAAATTTATTTCAAGAGCTTTTTTTATTTTCTCATTAGAAAATGAAACATTGTTAAATCCGGCAGATATCGTTTCTTTTGAAATTTTAGATGCTTTCCTAAAAATCAAACTTCGTAACATTTCTGCACGCCATGCCAATTCACCCAACCATGGTCTTAATTCAATTGAAGGCAACGATTTTCCAAGGTGCAGGGCAATATTTTCAAACACTTCTTTAAAGCTGCAATTTTCAGAATTCAATATATAACGTTCATTTGAAATATTGCTTTCCATCAGCAGTACCATAAATTTTGCAACATCTCTGACATCGACAAATCCTGAATGTCCGGGAGGATAAAATTTTAAACCTCGGTAAATTGCTTTAAAAATAGCGGAAGTGCTTTTTTCCCAGTTGCCAGGTCCAATTATAATGGAAGGATTTACAATAATTGCATTAAGCCCTTCCTCAATGCCCCGCCAGACTTCCATTTCGGAATGAAACTTACTGACTGAATAATAAGATAATTGTTTTGACGGGCTCCAAATCATATCTTCGTTTACAGGTATATCTTCTGCTGAATGTCCTAAAGCAGCAACAGAACTAACATGGCAGAGTTTTTGAATATTTTTAGCCAGACAAACATTCACAACATTTGCAGTTCCATTAATATTATTTTCTAATATTTTTCTTTTTTGAGAACTAATGAATGAAACCATAGCAGCCGTATGGTAAACTTTGGTAATGCCTTCAAAAGCATCTTCCAGAGATCCCCGGTCCAAAATATCTCCTTCAACCCAATCAACTTTCTTAAATAAATCGGAAGCAGAATCAGAATAATAACTAAAAGTTTTTAAAACATTTTTCAAATCGCTTCCTTTGCGTTTTATGGCTCTTACCGAATTTCCTTCAGAAACAAGCCCATACAAAAGATGACTACCTAAAAGTCCGGTACCCCCGGTTACTAAAATCATGATTTGTCCCTTTCCCAAATTAACTTTTTCCCAAATCCTAACCTGTTATCGGTCATTTTTATATAATTAATTTTTAAAATCCAGAGATTTGTTTCCATTAAAGCTGCGTAAGGAAATCTTTTAAGATAAACTGACCTGGTTTTAGCCAAAATATCTTCCCCAACAGTTTCTATTATTCCTGTAAATTGTATTCCTCTTATTTTACCAATAATCATGGTTTCTAATACTATCGAACCTGAAACTTCAGGATTTCTTAAAAATTCTTTTACATGACGTGTATCATAATCAGATGTCAATAAAAGTGATAAATCATCTTCAAGAAAAGCATAAAAACAATTGCTACACCAGTTTTGATTATTAATACAGGTCGCCAATGTCAAAACATGGTGTTTTTTTATAAATTTAATAATTCTTTTGTCGGGAAATATCATTGCTTTAAAATTCTCAAACCTACAAGATTTTTAGAAAACTTACAAAAGCTGACTTGAAATTATATTGAATTCTGCTGGTAATCGGTCCTGAAATAAAAGCTATATTAGCGAATACCTAAATTATGAATCAGATTCAAAATTATTAACACTTCATTTTAAGTGAAAAAATTACATCAATTTAAAAAATTGGTAATAAAATATTTATTTTTACAACCCTGACATCATCGAAGTATTAATTATTTATTTATTTGCCTGTAAATATAAATGAAAGAAGTTGTTGTTGGAATTGATATAGGCGGAACCTATACTAAATATGGAATAGTTGACAGAAATGGAAACTGTTTGTTTGAAAATAGTATTTGTACCAACTCAAAAAACGGGGTAGAAGGTTTTCTTGTTGATCTTTCAAATTCATTAAAAAATGATATTTCTCTTCAAAATGGGATTAATTTAAAAGGTATTGGCATTGGTGCCCCAAACGGAAATTATTATAATGGTACCATTGAATTTGCCCCGAATCTTAAATGGAAGGGGATCATTCCATTTGTCGAGCTTTTCAAAAAGTATTTTAACTATCCGGCTGTTCTTACTAATGATGCCAATGCTGCAGCTATTGGTGAAAAGTTATATGGCGGTGCCAAAAATATGAACGATTTTATTGTTATAACTCTTGGTACAGGGCTTGGAAGCGGAATAGTCTCGAATGGTGAATTAATATACGGTCACGATGGTTTTGCCGGTGAAATCGGTCATACAATTGTAAGGCATAATGGCCGTGAGTGTGGATGCGGCCGTAAAGGTTGTTTGGAAACATATGTTTCGGCATCAGGAATAAAAAGGACAATCTATAAACTTCTTGCCGATTCGCTCGACGATAGCCAACTTCGTGGTGTCAGTTTTAACGAATTGTCTGCCGAGATGATAACTGAAGCGGCCAAACAAGGCGATAAAATTGCCATTGAAGCATTTAAGTACACAGGTAGTCTTTTAGGGCAGAAACTTGCCGATTCTGTTGCACATACAAGCCCGGAGGCTATCTTCCTTTTAGGCGGCCTGGCTAAAGCGGGTGATTTGATCTTAAAACCAACCCGTCAACATCTTGAAATGAACCTTTTGAATATTTATAAAAATAAAGTTAAAGTTCTTCTTTCGGGATTGACTGAAACTAATGCTGCTGTTTTAGGTGCCGGTGCACTTGCTTGGAAAGAACTGGAAAAACAAATGTCTAATTCATCGGATATTTCTAAAAAATAAAATCTTTCTGCTTTGAAAATAAATTATTTGATTTAAATTATAAACTTCTTAAGTTTAAACTAAGTATAATTGACCGTCATTTTCATTTTAATGATTTTCAAAAAACAGGATAATTTAATAATTATTTTTATTCATTTTAATAATAATATTTACTCTGAATGAAGGACAAGTCTTCTAGTGATGAATTGTTAGCAAAAGTAAAGGAAATGGAAAACAAGCTCCGAAAAGTTGAAGCGGAACGTAATTCAATTATAGATAATATTCCATTCCAGGCCTGGATAAAAGACACAGATGGAAGGTACCTATTTGTGAACCAACCTTTCATTGAGGCTTATAAAACAGAAATATCAAAAATAATTGGGTACACTGTTTTTGAAGTTTTCCCTTACAAATTAGCTCAGCAATTTCACCAGGAGGACCGGAAAGTAATAGAAGAGAAACGAACAATAAACTATCAGTCAAAACGTGATAATGAATGGTTTTCAACTGTAAAATCACCTGTAATTGGAACCGGTGGTGAAGTTCTTGGAACAACAGGTTTTGAAAGAAACATAACCGATAATATTGAAACACTTAATTCTCTTCGTAAAGAAAGAGATTTACTTCAGGTTTTAATGGAAAATATTCCTGACCTGATTTATTTTAAAGATATAAACAGTCGGTTTTTAAGAATTAATAAAGCAAAAGCTATTGAAATAGGTTTAAATAACCCACATGATGCAATTGGCAAATCCGATTTCGATTTTTATGAAAATGAAAAGGCAACGAATAAATTAAAAGATGAAGAACTGATATTCAGTTCCGGAACAAATTTAATAAGTAAGGAAGAGAAAATAACCCATACAAATGGTAAAGATGTTTGGATTTCTACAACCAAAAGCCCGATAAAAGATGACAAAGGAAAAATTATTGGCCTTGTTGGGATATCCCGCGATATTACCGGTCAAAAGGAAATTGTTCAAAAGCTTAATGAAGAAAGAGATTTTCTTCAGGTACTCATGGACTATATCCCTTATACAATATATTTCAAAGATTTAGAATGTCGTTTCACCAAAATTAACAAGGCACAGGCAAAAATGATAGGAGTTGAAAAACCCGAAGACGCAATTGGCAAAACCGATTTTGATTTTTTCCAGGAACAGCATGCAAAAGCTGCATATGAAGATGAGAAAAAAATTTTATCGACTGGTTTTCCTTTGCTGGAGAAGGTTGAGAAGCTAAAAGATGCAGAAGGAAATGATCGATGGGTATCTGCAACAAAAATTCCTGTAAAAGATAATTATGGAAATATTACAGGATTGGTGGGAATTTCAATTGATATAACAGAAAAGAGAATTGCAGAGGAAAAACTTCGTGAATCCAAAGAAAAAGCAGAAGAATCCGACCGATTGAAAACCGCTTTTCTTGCCAATATGTCTCATGAAATACGCACTCCGATGAACGGTATTATCGGTTTCTCTAATCTTTTACGCAATCCGGAACTTAATGAAGATGAAAGACAGGATTTCCTTAACCACATTACAAGTTGTGGAAATACACTTTTAAATCTTATCGACGATATTATTGATATTTCAAAAATTGAAGCCGGCCAGATTAAAATTCGTATTGCCGAAAGCAATATCAATGATATTCTTGATGAACTTCATGATTCATTTAATGCCGCAAAACTCAGGGAAGATAAAGGTCAAATTAGCCTCATTAAAAAAGCAGATCTCTCCGATGAAAGGTCTGTCACTTATACTGATCCTTTCAGGTTACGACAGGTTCTTTCAAACCTTATTGGAAATGCAATTAAATTTACCCTTAAGGGATCAATTGAATTTGGGTATACCCTTGAACCCAATGATAATTTAAAATTTTTTGTTAAAGACACAGGAATTGGAATTCCAAAAGATAAACAGAAGATAATTTTTGAACGTTTTGGACAAGTGCTCGATAGTAATTTTTACATAAACCAGAAAGGAACCGGACTTGGACTTGCTATTTCAAGCAATCTCGTAAAATTATTAGGAGGTAAAATGTGGGTTTCGTCTGAACCGGGAATAGGTTCAGAATTTTATTTTACCTTGCCATACAATCATGTTGAGGGTGCCGTGAGCAAAAAAGATGAAAATAAAACTCCAGAGAAATTACCAAAATACAACAGTAAGGTAATTCTGATTGCAGAAGATGAAGAAATCAACTATTTATTTTTTAAGGAAATTCTGAAAAACACCAATGCATCTTTAATTTGGGCAAAAAATGGCGCTGAAGCTGTTAATATTGTTAATAAAAATCCGGACATTTCAATAATTATTATGGACTGCAAGATGCCTATCATGGATGGTTACACTGCAACTGAAAAAATCAAGAAACTCCATCCCCATCTACCTGTTGTTGCACAAACTGCTTTAACTATGGCTGATGAAAGGGAGAAATCGGTAATGGCTGGATGCGATGCATATATCAGCAAACCAATAAAAGTAGCGGAATTGTTCAAAATTCTGAATAAATTCCTGATGAAATGAACAATAAACCATATTCAACCCAATTAGCCGGTTTTGATAATTCGTGGATCGGCGAAAATGTTTGGATCGATAATTTTGATAATATTGAAATAGGATCCATATTGTGCATTTTAAAAGGTGTAATGCTCTTGTGCGGAATCACAATTTTCATAAAGAAACTTTCGGTTTATTTGCCGGTAAAATTATAATTAAGGATGTTGTTTGGTTAGGTGTAAGGTGAATAAGCTAATGAGCAGTTATTATTAATATTTCGTAATTAATGGAACAGAAACTATAAAATTAAACAAGAAGTTATTTAAATAATTTGCACTGACTTTTTTGTAAATAATTGACAAATGGATAGGGTTTGTAGCGACTTAAGCAAATTTAAGAAGGATGATTATATAAATGGGAATCAAAATCCGTATAAAAAATTTTTCTGGTATTATGTTAATGCAATTATTTTTCAGTCATCTTTGTTCCCTTTCAATAAACTGAAAATATTTCTGCTTAGGTTATTCGGAGCAAAAATTGGTAGTGGTGTAAATATAAAAACAATGGTTTACATTAAGTTTCCGTGGCGGCTGGAAATAGGAAATTTTGTATGGATTGGCGAAAAAGTTTGGATTGCCAATGAAGCGGAGGTAAAAATAGGAAATAATGTTTGCATATCATACGAATGTCTTATTATGACTGGTGGGCATAATTATAAAAAACAGTATTTCGATGTTTATGCCTATCCAATTGTAATTGAAGATGGTGTTTGGTTGGGGGCACAAAGTTCTGTTGTTGGAGGTATTACTTTGGGAAGCCATGCAGTATTGGCAATGAAGTCAGTAGCAAATAGGAACCTTGAACCGTACGGTATCTATCGTGGAAATCCTGCAACAAAATTGAAAGACAGGATTATTGAAAAAACATGAAATTTATTTTAATCACTGTAATTTAGGATTAGCAAAATAATTAATATTTAACTTTTTCTATCTTTTCAGTTATTACAAAATAGTAGTTATAAAATCAGCATTCTTTGTAGGAAACAATTCAAAACTAATATTATACTTGTAAATTTCTTGATTAGAACTTCTTTGGTTTTGTTATTTTTGACTAATAAAAATTATAATTTCTATATTTAGTTAACACAATCGATATTTGTATTTTTAAGAAAATCAAATTAAAGAGGAGACTCAAATTATGAAACTATTAGTAACAGGATCATCGGGATTAATTGGCTCTGAGATGTGTGTTCACTTTGATAAACTAGGTTGGGACATTCATGGAATCGACAACAATCAACGTGAAATATTTTTTGGACCACAGGGCAATACACGATGGAATCAAAAACGATTACAGGCAAACTTACGTTTTTTTACTCATCATGAAATAGACCTTCGTAACAGGGAAGCAATAATCCAAATAATAAAAGATATTAAACCTGATGCTATCGTTCATACCGCAGCGCAACCAAGTCATGATAAGGCTGCTGAAATTCCATTTGACGATTTTGATATCAATGCCGTGGGAACCTTAAACATGCTTGAAGGAACAAGACGTTTCAGTACAACTATTCCCTTTGTGCATATGTCTACCAATAAAGTATACGGTGATGCTCCTAATGAAATTAGGATGAAAGAGCTTGCCACACGCTGGGATTATGATGATGCAACATACGAAAATGGTATTCCTGAGACATTCCGGATAGACCAAAGTAAACATTCAATTTTTGGTGTCTCCAAATTAGCTGCCGACGTTATGGTGCAGGAATATGGACGATATTTTAATATGCCTACAGCCTGTTTGCGCGGGGGCTGTTTAACTGGCCCTAATCATAGCGGGGTAGAATTGCACGGTTTTCTGAGTTACCTTATTAAATGTAATTTACAGGGTAAAAAATATTATGTTTTTGGTTACAAAGGCAAACAGGTACGCGACAATATTCACTCATTTGATGTGGCAAGGTTTATTGAGGAGTTTATAAAGTCACCAAGAGTCGGGGAAGTCTATAATATTGGAGGAGGGAAACCTAATACTTGTTCAATATTAGAAGCTTTCGATGTTATCTCTGATTTGTCTGGCAAGCCAATGCAATATGAATATCAGGATGAAAACCGAATTGGTGATCATATTTGTTATTATAGTGATTTAAGAAAAATGAAAGCACATTATCCTAATTGGGATATTACAAAGTCATTAAGGCAAATATTTAAGGAAATATATGAAGCATGGCTGAAGCGGGAGGTTTGAAAAAACGAGTAGTTATTATTAATAAATTTGGTGCCCGACATTCATCAATTACGGGCAAATCGGCTATAGAATTGGCCGATTTTTTATCAGGCAAAGGAGTGGAAGTTCATATTGTATCCATTAGAACACAATATAAGGGCCTATCTTCAGATATTAAAGAATTACACAATTATAGCGTAACTGAACTTAAAAGCTTTTATAATGGAGATAAAAAATATTTACGGTTAATATTCAGTCTTATTGATGGGTTTCGGTTAATAACAAAGTCAATGTGTCTAAAAAAACATGAAGTAAAAATAGTTATGACTGACCCACCTTTACTTAATGCATTAGCTATTTTTTTGAGTCCGTTTTATAAATCGAAGTTGATGTTTTGGACTATGGACTTGTATCCCGATGCATTCCTATCAACAGGTTTGGTTTCTTCCAAAAATATAATTTATCAAATATTAAGTCGGTTCGTTTATAGAAACCCTCCTGATTATTTGCTATGTCTCGGGCATCAACAACTGTCGTACCTCACTTTAAAATATATGAATATAAATATTCGGCATACTATACTTCCCTGCGGTTTAATTAAACCAATGGATAATTTTCAGGATATACCCAATTGGAAAGTTGCAAATAACGATAAAATTCTTTTTTGTTACGCGGGGAATATTGGAGAGGCACATAGCGCAGAATTTTTAATATCCCTGATAGATATTTTAAACCCTGTTAAATATAAAATTATTTTAAGTTTGTATGGGTCTAAAACTGTGGAAGTTTTAAATAATATTAAAAATAAAGAAGCAGTAATTAAAGTCGATTTTTTAGTTCCCGAGCATTTGAAATATATAGATATCAATGTTGCCTCATTACTGCCTAAATGGAACAACGTGTGTGTCCCTTCAAAAGTAGTTAGTGCAATTTGTGCAGGCACACCAGTTTTGTATAATGCTACGGAAAATTCTGAAGGTTATCAAATGTTTTCTGAAGCAATTTGGCTGATTTCAAAGTTTGATGACTTTTCATCAGAACTAAAGATTTTTTTAGAAAAATTAACCCATGAAGAAATATTAAGAAAAAAAATAATTACAAAGAAATATGCTGAGAATTTACTTGAAATGGAAAAAGAAGCATTAAACCAAATACTGAATTTTGTAAATCAAATATAAAAATTGTTTACAACAAGTATTCTATCGTTTATTTTTTAAGTATAGGGAAAATTGGGAGAAAGAATATTTTATTTTATTTCAATACTTCTTGTCTTTAAATTGAATTTTACCTGTAAAATAAATAATTGTCCCACTGATTTGTCTTTGATTTTTGCCGGGTTCCATTTTGGGGAAGAATTAATAGCCCTTAACGCCTCGTTATCAAGAAGTTTAAACCCGGAACTTTTAAGAGTTGAAAAAACTTTTATCGAACCGTAGCAATCAATCCCAAATTGAATGACAACTGTTCCCTGTTGATTCTTTTTAAGTGCAGCAGCAGGATATTTAGTGTTTTTCTTTAAATAGCTGGCAAATGTCTTTATATTTCCGTTCTGGAAACCAGCTTCTTTTTCAACCGTTGAATAATATTCAGTATCAACTCCAGCAACAATTTCAGTTTTGGCAGAACTATTTTCATCCTTTTTAGATGTGGTATCTTTTTTTAACAAAGAACATGAAATATCAATAATCAAAACACCAAAACAAATTAAAGCTATTATCCACAGGTTATTTTTAAATAGTATTTTTCTTATCATAAATTACTGACTTCTTTTGTTAGGAAATTTTAATTAACCCAACCATCATTTTCATAACTGCATTTTGATAATTTTTGCAATATATTTTCCTATGATATCAAATTCAAGGTTTACTATCGTACCTTTTTTAATCTGATGGAAATTAGTATTGTGGTAAGTATATGGAATAATAGCCACCTGGAAGGAATTTTCTTTAGAATTAACTACCGTAAGACTTACACCATTAACTGTTATACTTCCTTTTTCAACGGTAATATTCCCTTTTAACGGATCGTATTCGAAAGTATAATACCAGCTTCCACCCGATTCAACAACTTCAGTGCAAATGGCAGTCTGATCAATATGCCCCTGGACAATATGGCCGTCAATCCGGCCGTTCATAAGCATGCTTCGTTCAAGGTTTACTTTGTCCCCGACTTTCAGTTGTCCTAAATTCGATTTTAACAAAGTTTCTTTAATGGCAGTAACATTATAAGCTCTTCCTTCCTTTTTAACCACTGTGAGACAAACACCGTTATGCGAAATACTTTGGTCAATGGTAAGTTCATTTACAAAAGAACATTCCAGGGTAAAATGAACGTTTTCATTTTCTTTCTCAATTTTTTTTATTATGGCTGCTTCTTCTATAATTCCTGAAAACATGTTTTTAAAATTAATATTTTATATAGGCAAAATTAGCGAATTACCTGCTCATATTGTTTGCGATAATTATTTTGCTTCAATAATATCATAAAATTTATAATTTTTCATCCTCATGGTTTTGGAATTTATATTTTAAAAAAAATAGGAAGTTTTAAAAAAGATAAAACCATAACACTCAAACTTAATTAAGAATTTATAGAATTATTAATTTAATGATTTCTTTTAATTAAATCTTCAAGTTTATTTAATAATGGTGAATGAGGAGAAATAGTTTTAAGTTCCTTATAATATTTTTCACCCTTGTCAAAACGTTTAAAAATAAAATTAAGCAACGATAAGTTATAGAGCAGATCGGCATCATTGCTGTTTAGTTCATATGATTTTTCGAGATAGAAAAATGCCTGCTTATCTTTTTTTTGAATATAAGCCTCTCCCAGGAGTTTATATGTCATGGCAGATTCTGTTTTCTTCAATGAATTTTGCAAAAGGTTTATGGCATCATCGACTTTGCCTTGTTTTAGTAGCTGAATGGAATTAATTATATCTCTTCTGATAATTTCAGGAATATAGATTATATCATCTTTTAATGAAATACCGGGATTTTTATATTGCGGATTCAATTCCTTTATCCCGTTTAGCATTTTATTTGCTTCAAAATTCATTTTTTTTGCCAGGTACAAATTATATAAGTCGGAATATATTTTTAGTTTATTATCTGAATTGTTGATTAATTCTTTGGCCCTTAACAACGCGTTCAGGGAATTATTAATATCGCCGTTCAGATAATAAATTTCTCCGCATTTCATCCAGGTGTAGCTATTTTCTTCGACCCTGTTCGATAAATTAAGCCAATATAAAGCTTCGGTATAATTTTCTGCTTTTATCAGTTCAATGGCGGTTTTAATGTAAAAATTATTGGAGTACGGATAAGTTTTGGCCAAAGCAATATATTCAGCCGCAGTTTTTTTATATTCCCCGTACCGGGTATAAAATTTAATAATTTTTTCATGCATCTGCCACATAGAAACATTGTTATATTTAACACATAGCAAAGCGAGGGAATCTTCCAGGCAACTTGATTTATATTCTGATTTAAATTTGTTTTCAACAGTATCGGGCTTAAATGGCCAGCCTGCTTTTAAATGGCCAATAGTAATATTTGCAAAATAATTTTCCAAAGGTGTAATTCCTAAAATATTTCTGTAGAATGAATCTGGTTTAACCAGAGAATCATTCCATTTGGGTGCTATAAATCCCTTTTCTTTTAATGAATTAAAAAATGCATCGGCCATAAGAAAATATCCATCAACATTAGGATGTAAGTGATCGATCATAAGATTGTCGCCAATAATTCCATGTGGGGAATTTTTCTCAAATACAGCTTCCATACTTAAAAATCCGGCATGGTTTTGGGCTGCAATTTCCCGGGTAATTGTGTTTATATCTTCAGTTGCCCTGAACCTGACTGCATCCAAATCTTTTGCCTCGTAAAACAGTTTTTTTGCTTTTACATAGTTCCTAAGTTTTTCTTCTTCCAAAGCCTGTTTATAAACATTTATTGATTTTTGATTATTGGCATTGTTGGTATAAAATGGCTGCTGGTCTTTTATATTACTCACCAGATCGCTGATGATTACCGGAATGTGGGCCCTGTTGTATCTTTTAAGTACCTCAGACATATTGTATTTATATTGCCTTAATCCGGCAAAATATTTCGGACTATTAAATTCAATGCTTTTATCTGCAGCAATACGTTGCATTAAAGTCCCTTTTGTTATCTCAGCATTCACAGGACCGGCAAAAAGGGTTTTCGTTTTATTTACCATGTCGCGCATTAATAAATAGGTCTTAAGACGTAGAAGTTTAAGATGTGTCAATTTTAGAATCCGCATGCTTCCACCCATTTCAACAGAGCCTATTCCCAATGCTCCGTAAAATTCGTTATGGCCGGTGTAAATAAGAACAATGTCGGGCTTCTGCTGTATTATTTCATTTGTAAAATCGAGTTGGGTATAACTGCTTACTGCGGTAAGCGAAGTATTTATAACCTCAATGTTTTTGTCGGGAAAGGCATCGCGAAGCCTGAAATACAAAGTACGGGAAAACATAGTACCTTCTTCATACGGAAACCCATGCACGGTCGAACAGCCCATTACAAAAATCCTGTACGTTTCGGGTGTTTTTATCTTTAAGAAAAGGTCGCACGCAGGGCTCGTTCTTTTAAAAACCGTAAAATACCGCTTACCGATATATGGATTGGCCCGATAATATTTTTCAGGTTTATAGGTTGCATCTACAAATAAATTAAGGTTGCCACCGTAATTAAAATACCTCAGCAACCCCTCAAATATTAAAAAGGATATTATGGGTATAAGGATAAGAATAATATAAAAAACAACCTTCTGCTTTGTTTCAAAAGGTTTAGCCGTTTGCAAACCCTGGTTATTTTCTTTTTTTTTCAACTGGAAATTTTAAATTAGATATTTGTAAATTCCGGAAATAAAGTTTCTTCATTTTGAAATTTATGGCAGGCAAAAAAAAAGCCGTCCTGAAAAGGACAGCTTTTATATTTGTTCAGGAAATATTACCTTTTAACAAGCTTTGTTGTATACTTGTCGTTTAGGGTAATGAAATAAACACCTGATTTTAAATTTGAAAAGTTAACCTGGTTTCCTCTTCCCTGTGCAACTTTTTGGCCAAGTAAATTTGTAACCCTGTAATTGGCAGTCTTAGAAATCTTCAGCATATCAATAACCAAGGTAGGATATACATTTAATCCTTCGTCTGTAATATTTTTAACACCCGCACCCACTGGGGTTGCTAATACAACAAGGCCCTGCTGTTGTGAGTTGTGCCATTGTTCGTTGGTAGTAGCATTCCACCAGCGTCTTTGAACCTGGGTGCCAGCTACGTTGTCAGAAACCTGTGGTTCAGCTCTGATCGCTGTGCCATCCCATTTAATTGAATCAGGAATATTTCTTTGTAAGCTGTCCCATGGAATTTGCCATTCCTGTACATAACCATCGCCAGCATCTTCTTCAGCGACCAGGAATTTTGGATCAGCTAACCAGCCTGCCTGCGAAGTATTGTCGGCTCCGAAATTAAAAGTCCCGCTCCATGCTTTTGGGTCTTTCCCTACAAAACCTTCTAATTTTCTGAACTGATAGCAGCCGGGGCCGATAATCCATCCTGAATCTTTAGCATAGTTTTTATCCCAGCACATTGACATGTTGAACTCAACACAGTCAGCATTCCAGGGGGCTATGGTATAAGCAGTATCGCCCATTGTAGCATCTTTAGCATCCACGAGATAATAAAGATTATTGTCATCATACATTAACTCGAATTTTGCGGTCATGCCTGTTCCTGTTTCGGTTGGGTCATTTGCAGCCATAACAATTTCGTCGGCTACAATCCATGGATCGTTGTCATCAACAGTTCCGTCAACAGTTACCGGTTTGGCAGCTTTCTTAATAGTTATGGTCTTGTTTGTTATTGCAAAGGTGGAGCATACTAATGCGGCACCTGCAAAGAGTAAAAATAATTTTTTCATAAGCACATGTTTTTAAGTTAATAATTAGAAAGAAACATTTGTACTGAAAACAAAGATAACACATTTTATTAAAAAAAAAATAATTAGTATAAATTTGTTTCCCTGTAAAGGGTAACAGTGCACAAGTACCTGAAAATAACTTGTATAAAAATGTTAAAAATTTAGCCTGATAATAAAAAATAATTATTTCAATATAAAATAACAATTTGCAGTGTTCATAGAAATACACAAAAAATTATTTTATAAGAATCCCGGAGTTTTCGAATCTCCTTGTAAAATTTTCATATTTTTAACCTTTTAAATAGATATTAGGGCATTTCTAAAAACTCAAATTATCGAAGCTGTCATTGCGAACGGAGTGAAGCAATCTCAGTAAATATGAATTACCTGGCAGATCGCCGCGCTTCGCTCGCGATGACGAAACGAGTTTTTATAGATGCCCATTAGTATTTTATTAGTTCTTTATAATTTTAATGAAGAAGTGGATTAACTTAAGTAATTTTAAAATGGTAAAAAATAGAGAAACGGAGCAACAAAATCCAAACACCGGATTAAAAAATAAACTTTCGGGGAGGAAAAAAATATTTTTCACAATAATAATGATTTCTCTAACATTATTATTTTTTGTTTTATTTGAATTCCTTTTAAAAATTTTCAACTACGGATATGATCTAAATTTGTTTAATAAGTCAAACCTATATCCAGGGTATTACGAAATAAACCATAAAGTCGGTTACAGGTATTTTACGAAATTTAATGCCACCGATCCTTCGAATGATATTTTTCTGATTAATAAACCCGATACATGTTACAGAATTTTTGTTATGGGTTGTTCAACTGCGCGAGGGTTCCCTTACCAGACAAATATTATGTTTTCACGAATTTTATATTACCGGCTCCAGGATGAATTTCCACATAAACGTATTGAGATAGTAAATGTTTCAATGTCGGCTGTTAACAGCTACACAATTGCCGATTTATTAAATGAAATTATTAAGCAAAAACCGGATGCAATATTAATTTATACAGGCCACAACGAATATTACGGGGCTTTAGGCGTAGGTTCTGTTGAAAATGGCGGAAATGTAAGATGGCTGAAAATACTTCATCTTAAGTTGGTCCGTCTTCGTACATACCAGTTGGTTCAGAATCTGGTCATAAAGACCGGAAAAATACTTGGAACCATCGGGAGAGAAAAAGGTACATTAATGGAACGAATAGCAAAAGACAAATCTATAGAATATGGTTCTGCAACATATTATAAAGGTATTGAACAGTTCAGGGGAAATTTGACAGAAATTATTGAAAAAGCAAAAAAGGCTGGAATCCCGGTAGTTTTGAGCGAAATTGTAAGTAATATCCGCGACCAGAGGCCATTTAAATCGATGAAAACTAAAGATAATCCGGGAGCCTGTGAATTATTTGAAAAGGCCCGTAGGTTAGAGCTTGCAGGCGATTTTTCAAATGCCCGTAAATATTACTATCAGGCAAAAGATTATGATGCCATAAGGTTCAGGGCGCCGGAAGCGTTCAATGATTTAATTATTGAAATTGGCAAAAAGTACAATTTGGCAGTTGTACCAATGAAGTCATATTTTGAAAACAATTCCCCTCATGGGTTAATTGGCGATAATATTATGTTAGAGCATTTGCATCCCAATAAGAATGGCTATTTTCTGATGGCTGATGCTTTTTTCAATACATTAAAAGAAAAAAGATTTATTTCTTCGGAATGGGATACCTCACTCATTAAACCATCTGAGTTCTATAAGAATAATTGGGGATTTACAGAACTGGACAGCCTTGTGGCAGATTTAGAAATAAAAATGATTAAAAACGGATGGCCGTTTAAACCTGAAACCTATGTGAACAGGTTCAGATATGAATATAAGCCAAAATCGTATGAAGATTCTGTGGCTTTAAGATGTGCCGCATTTGAAGGTGTGCATATCGAAGACGAGCACATAAATTTGGCGAAACACTATGCTGAAATGGGTAATAACATGAAAGCATTCAGGGAATATTTTTCTTTGCTTAAAAGTTATCCTTTTGCAATTGACCTGTATTTCGAAGCCCTTGATTATTTATATGCTGCCGGGGATTACCAAAAAGCGCTTGGCCTAATGTTGACTATGCCCGGCAAAGACAGCAATTACCTGGCTCTTTTTCAAATGAGCAGGATTTATTTAAAACTAAATATGCCATCTAAGGCTATTCCGGTTTTAATTAGGGCCAAAAATTATTTAAACCCCGGGGAAAATAAAGAACAATTATTAACGCTTCTTTACAATGCATACAAAACTTCAGGTAATGAAGAAAAAGAAAAACAAATTCTTGATGAACTCAAAATTATAAATCCGGGACTTAATGTTGAAAAGAAAAAATCGGATACCGGTAATAATGAAAACAAGGAAATAAAGTCATTAATAACACAGGCAGTAAAATACATAAAACAGGGAAATTCAAACAAAGCCCTTGAACTGCTTAATGAATCGCTTAAAATAAAAGAAACAGGTTTGGCGAATGAAATGATTGGTGGCATTTATTTCCAGAAAAAGGATTTTAAAGCCCTTTATTATTTTGAAAAAGCCTACAACATTAACCCCAAAGATGTAAATACCCTCAACAACCTGTTTTTATTGTACCTGATGAAAAAAGATATTCAAAAAGCAACAAAATGTCTTAATGAGTTCCAGCAGGTTTCAACCGATTATGACAAAATTCAAAAACTAAACAGACTTCTTGAAAGGGCTACAAATTCGGTTCATCAGAAATAATTCAGGATTAATGATAATATAATTGGCATAATATTTTTGATTTAAAGTCGTTCATTTATAAAAAAATTGTTATAATAGCTTTTTGTTTTGCAACTAAACATTCATCAATATTGTTTAAATGTCATTTTTGATATGATTTGTTTATATGAACAAAACTCAAATATTTTACGCATTTTGATTGAAAAAACTTAACAGTAAATAGTATAAGTACAAGAATGCAATAAACAGGAAATTTAATATTTTTTATAAGGCATTTGAAATCAAGAAGTTTATTGTTTTTAATTTTTAACATGTAGATGTCTCAAAAGTCATTATATCCGTCATTACGAGGGAGGAATCCCGCCACAGCGGGAAAGTAATCTGCTGATAATTAGAAGTAACAGATTGCTTCGCTTTGCTCGCAATGACACTTTGATTTACTTTTGAGGCACCCTCATTTTTTTCGTTATTAATATTTGTTGTATTTAAACAAACAGGAAATGAAACAAAAAAAATTATCATTACTCCAATTAATTTTTATTGTATTTTATTCTTTATGCATTTATATATATGCTATAAAAATTATCCAGCCGGAACTTCATTATCATTTAAAGCAACCGCCTTTTCTGGCTAATATGAATTTTTTCTCCGAATATATTTCCTATCCGGGTGGGCTAATTGAATATTGTGCAACATTTTTGTATCAATTTTTTTACTTTGGCTGGGTGGGATCTATAATAATCCTGTTTACCGGTTTGGCTTTTTTGTATTTTAGTTTTCTTATTTTTAAGAAATTCGAATTAGATAAATTGGTTTTTTTCTGGATATTTCTTCCTTTTATTTTATTGATTGCACTTTTTAATAACTATTATTTTACCTATTCATCTGCCCTGGAAATTCTTTTCAGCTATTTTGCGATTTGGTTGTTTTCAATCTCAATAAAAAAAATTAATATTTATGTATCATATCTTTTAATAGGTATAATATGTTATTATATTGCTGGCAGTGGTTCCTTTATGGTTTACTCCATAACGGTAATTGTTATTACTTTGTTTGTTAAAGGGACTAAAAAAGGGTTATTGTTTTTTGTAATTGTTGGTTTTATTGCGGGTTACTTTCCTTATCTGGTATTTAAACACCTGTTTAATATTTCACTGGCCAATGCATATTTTAAACTTATTCCGGATACCGCTACAGTATTGTTGTATAGGCCCAATATTATTTTTTATCTGTTTACATTTTGTTTGCCGA
>Ga0265323_10000320_pt1 | contig 27737 bp, 22 predicted proteins | sample 41225metaG_FD_193580 | JGI IMG/M metagenome (GOLD analysis project Ga0265323, IMG submission 193580) | Rhizosphere microbial communities from Carex aquatilis grown in University of Washington, Seatle, WA, United States - 4-12-25 metaG | ecosystem: Host-associated > Plants > Roots > Rhizosphere...
GCGGCCGCCCTCCGACGCCTGCGTCGTTCGGAGGCGTCAACACCGGCCAGAGCGGCCACAGCCGGCGGATCGACAGGTTGTCCGCGATTGACGTGCTGTCGTCGAGCAGCAACGGAACGGAAAACGTACGGCAATAGATCGCGATCGTGCCTGCGGCGAGGATTGCGCCGCCCGCCACGCCCGGCCAATCCAGGCTGAACGTGGGAATGCGTCTCGGAGTTGAGGTTCCCGCCGCGGGACCATGCGCAGGCATGTACAGGGCTCTAGTTCAATTCCAGCCTCCGAGAAACCAAAAAACGCCCGTCAGCTGTACGCAGCGGCAAAAAGTTCCGCGCGACACGTTTCCGTAGGCCACGCCGGCCCCACCCACCCGGCGACAAGCAGAAATTGTCTTCCATGATGTTTGTCCGGAACGTTCTGCGCTCCCGGCTCTGATTGTGGCATGGCAAATGCCCCTGATACTGCAATCCAATGCATCCACTCCGTTCGAGTCATGCAAGGCGCAGATCCGTGTTCGGGGAATTCGACCGCGTTCTCAGATACCGCGCCCGTGGAGACACCGATTTCCAGCGGCAATTGCACCAGCGAACCATCAATGCCTTCCATTATGTCTGATTCCATCAACTCCATCAACAGTCTGTCGGCCACCGGAACCTCGCAGAACAGACTGAGTCCCTACGCAAGAATCAAACAGGACATGCAGTCACTCTCCCAGGCGCTGCAGTCGGGCGACCTGAGCAGCGCCAAAAGCGCATTTACGGCCCTCGAGCAGGATGCGCCAAACCTCGCTGTCGCGAGCCAGAACGCCAATACGACAAACCCGCGCGCCCAAGCCCTGGCCGCATTGGGGTCCGCCCTCCAGTCCGGAAACCTCACCCAGGCCAAGCAGGCTTTCACCTCCCTGCAACAGGCAATGCAGGGTTCTGCCGGAGTCCACGGACATCGGCACCACCACCATTCTTCGGGAAGCTCGAATGACCAGCCGGCTGCCCTGGAAAGCAGCAGCTCATCAGGACTATCTTCGTCGACATCCACCACGGGCTCGGTACTGAACACACAGGCCTGAGCCCGGACGAGCGACACGCTATTCCGGGTTTAGCGGATCTGGTCCTGAGGCGTCTCCTGCCAAGGGTGGCGCCGGTTCCGGGTCAACAGCGATGCCCTGCTCGCGCAGGCGCTGCAGCTTGTAGGTGAGCGCCCGCCGGCTGATCGCCAGCTCCCTGGCTGTCTCCGTCCGGTTGAAGCTGTTCTTGCGCAGGGCCCGCAGGATCGCCTCCTGCTCGATCTCCTGGAGCCGCTGGGCGTCGCCCGGCGGCGGGGCGACGATTGCCGAGCCCGCGAGAATCCGGGCTGGAAGATGTTCCGGCAACACAATCTCGCCGCGCGACAGCAGCGCGGCCCGTTCCATCGCATTACGGAGTTCCCGGACGTTGCCAGGCCAGGAATAGCGGGTGAGATGAGCCGCCACATTCGCGGAAAAACGCGAAGGCTTGCCGGAGAATTGAGCGATGAAATAGCCGGCCATCGGCAGGATGTCCTCGACGCGCTCCCGCAGCGGCGGGATGTGAATCTCCATCACGTTCAAGCGGTAGAAGAGATCCTCCCGGAACCGGCCTGCGGCGACCCGGGCCTCGATATCGCAATTCGTTGCAGCGAGCACACGCGCATCGGTCTTGAGATCGCGGCTCGAGCCGACGCGGCGAAACGACCCGTCTTGGATCACCCGCAGCAGCTTGGACTGGAGGGACAGCGGAAGCTCGCCGATCTCATCGAGAAAGATCGTGCCGCCATCCGCTTCTTCGAAACGGCCGATGCGTTGCTGCACGGCGCCGGTGAACGAGCCCTTCTCGTGGCCAAACAACTCACTTTCGAGCAGGCTTTCCGGGATGGCCGCGCAGTTGACTTTGACGAGCGGCCCGGCTGCGCGCCGGCTCCATGCATGGATCAGATCGGCGACGATTTCCTTGCCCACACCGCTCTCGCCGGTGATCAAGACCCGGCTTTCGGACGGAGCGACGATCTTCGCATCGCCGAAGACCGCACGCATGAGCGGGCTCTGGGTGATGACGCCGGCAGGCAGTCTGCCTTCGGGATACAGCGGACCCGCGATCTCGCCGCGCCCCCCCGTCGCAAGCCGCACAGACGCGAGAAGTTCCTCCAGATCGATCGGTTTCGCCAGATAGTTGACCGCGCCGTCGCGCATGGCCGCAACGGCACTGCGAATGTCGGCAAAGGCCGTCACGAGCAGCACGGGCAGGGCCGGATGTTTTTGACGCACGCGCCGCAATGCCTCCAGGCCCGACATTCCCGGCATCCGCACGTCGCTGATCATCATCCCAAACACTCCCTCGGAAAGCAACTGGAGCGCAGCCTCTCCCGATCCGGCCGACTGCGTCTGGTAGCCATGGGCCTGCAAGAAGGTCGCCAACAGGCTGGTTTGGCCCGGGTCGTCATCCACAAGGAGGATGCGCTGAGTCTTCATCCTGGGTTCATTCATGTGGAGCGGGCGGCGACCCGCAGGTATCTGATCCGGAAAACCGCTCCGTGCGGCTGGTTCTCAAGACACACGATATCCCACCCATGCGCCGACACAATCTGCTGCACGATGGCAAGCCCGAGGCCAACACCCTTCGGCCTCATCGTTACATAGGGTTTGAAGATCGCTTCACGCTGCGCCGCCGGCACACCCGGCCCGTCGTCGCGCACCTCCAGGGCAGCCTCGCGGGCGTCCACCGGAATCAATGCGATTTCAATCTGGCCGCCCGGAGCCACGGCCTGCACCGCGTTCAGCAGCAGATTGAAGAGCGCCTGCCGCAGGAGTTGTTCGTCGGCGCGTATCAACACGCGCGAGTCCGGCAGCTTCAGGCGAATCTGCCGCTCCTCAGTGTCCGGCACCAGTGTGCGGGCAACGTCGGCACAGACGCGCGCGACTTCGACGGGCGCCAAATGAGCCTCCCGGGGCTTCGAATAGCTGATGAACTCGTTCAACTGCACCGTCACGCGGTCCGCCTCCTCGGTGATCACGGACGCGTGCTCGCGAAGCCTGGGTTGATCCTGCGTCTCCATCGCAATCATCTGCGCAAGTCCGCGAATCAGATTCAGCGGATTGCGCGTCTCGTGGGCGAGGCCGGCGGCGGCGAGGTTCATCTCCTTGAGGTGGGCGTTCATGTCGCCCGCCTTGACGAGCCGGATCTGCAGTTCGGCGTTTTTCCCGAAATTGCGCCATGCAAAAATCGAAATGATCCCGCCGCCCAAGGCGAGCAGACTGACCAGCAATCGCTGGAGCAGATCGCTCTTCACCTTCCGGTACATCTCCTCCGTCGACAGCGAAATCACAAGGCTGTGCACGCCCTTCTCCTGGATCACCGAATTGTATTGGTCGTTGGTCATCCAGAACGGTCTGCCAAACGACGGCCGCCCCGGCGGATTCGCCGTCGTGGCGGCTGCGTCCCTCGCCGTGCCGGCTGGTTTTTCCGCATTGGGTGTGTTCGAATCCGGCGGTCGCCGGGATGGAGATGATCTCAACGACCTGCGCTCGTCATCCGTCATGACGATGGCTGCAGCCGCGCGGGTGCCATCCTCCCCCGCGCCGGAACCCAGATCCATCAGGTTCATGATCGTGAGCGTTCGGTCGCCCCAGAAAACGCCCCCTGCCTGAATCTCGTCGGCCGTAAGATCCATGGGTCGACCTGCGCTCGCCAGGGGTTCTCCCGTCGCCGCCAGAATCGCGATCGACTCCAGCTCTTCGGACTGGACCAGGGCCTGCAGCGAAGGTTCGATGCGCTCTTTCACCACGAGGAGCCCATAGCGCCGTTGCGAGCGAAGGACGACACCGAGCGTCGACGTGATGTCGCGCCCGCGCTTGATCATCGCCTCCTTTGCCGTGCGTTCGAACTTCGAATGCTCCACAGCCTGCCATGCAGAGACGGCAAGTCCGCATCCAATGAGCACGATGGGGACAATCAGATGTCGTTTTGCAGTCGGCCAGCGCATGACAGGCAACCGGTAGGTCAGTCAGGGCCCGGGTTCTTCCCGGGCGAGAATTTCTATTGCACACCGTTATACTTGCGCAATTCGTCTTTATCAAACGCCTTCGGAGCCAATTCCAACCTCGCGTTCTCCTGCTTCGCCAGGTGCGACAGCTCATCCGGACTGCGCACAATATGGGGCGTCAGAAAAACCATGAGCTCGGTCTTCTGCTTGTTCTTCGTCTTGTATTTGAACGCATAGCCCAAAAGCGGAATGTCGCCCAGAAGCGGCACCTTGTTTTCCACCTGTGTCGTCTGCGTCGACATGAGGCCGCCGATGACGACCGTCTGGTTGTTGGGGGTGACGACCACCGTATCGGCCGAGATCAGGTTGATGATGGGAGAATTCACACCGTTTCCAATTGCGACCGTGTCGGAGCTCAGGGACGAGATCTCCGGATCCAGGATCATCTCGACATTCCCCTCGGCCGTGATGAAGGGCGTCACCTTGAGACTGATGCCGATGTCCGTCTGAACGACCGTGTTCTCATAGGTGGTCTGGGTGCCAACCGTGATCGGCGTGAATCCAGTGACGAGCGGGAGCTGTTCGCCGACGAGGATCGTCGCCTGCTGGTTGCTGCGCGTCAGAATCGTCGGGCGGGAGAGAACCTCCGTCTTGTTGTTGGCCGCCAGCGCATGGATCGTCGCATTCACATTCGCGCCAGTCAGGGCATAGAATGCGCCGTTGCTGCTCGGCGTCGCCGGGCTCGGTGTGCTGCCCACCGACGGGACCTGGTTGATCAAACCGTTGCCACTGGCTCCGTTGAGCCCGAACTGGGTCGATGCGATGCCCGTCGCGTTCTTGAGGCCGATGCCGTCGGGTCCCGTGTAGTTTGCCTCCATTCCAAGGTCGAGTTCATTGGTATGAGTGACCTGGACAAAGACGCACTCGATCAGCACCTGCGGCCTTGGTTGGTCAAGGCCGGCGACGATCGACTTGATGACTTCAAAGGTCCTGTCATCGGTGACGACGATGAGGCTGCGCGAGTCCATGTCGCTGGTGATCAGAGCATCGCCCAGCATCGTTGAATTCGTGTATTGCCGCGTGGCGCTGGCGTTGCTTCCAGCCCCGCCGCCACCGACGACGCCGCCAACCCCACCACCGATGCCGGCGCCAATGCCTCCAGGGCGGGCGCCGGTCGTCACTTGAGCGAGTGTCTGGCTGGCTCCAAAAAGCATCAAGCCGGCGGACAGCAGAATGCTCGTCCAGGATGGAAAGGAAAATGATTTCATGGGAATTGATGGACGCATGCCTAACGGGCTGAGGACGATGTGTTGCCCAGATTGAGAACCGGGGCGGCGTTGGCCGGCTGGGCGTTGGTCGTTGCCCGCGTGCTCAACGGATCCGCCTGTGTCGTGCTCGAATTTCGGGACACGCTCGATTGGAAAAGACTCTGCAACACTGCCTGGAGCTGTTGCACATCCGCATTCTGAACCGTGATGATGAACGCCTTCTGCTTGCGGGCGGAGTTGGAATCCAACCGGGCCACCATTTCGGTGATGTCCGGCATCTGGTCCTTCGATGCGCTGACAACAATCGAGAAGGTCCGCGGGTCCGCGACCGCCACGACCGGAGTCGTCCGACCGCTGGTTGCGCCAGTGCGGGCGCCTGCTCCAGTCGCAGCTGCAACGGCGGCGCGGAAGCCTCCCCCACCCTGACCGCCCGCTCCACCGCCAGCCCCGCCGCCACCACCAAAGCCACCACCGGGGAAACCCCCGCCAAAGAAGCCGCCCAGCCCCCCTCGAAATTGTCCGGCATTGCCGGATGTCGGAGTCGACGTTCCGTACAAACTCGTGATCAATTGCGCCATCTCGACGGGATCCGCATTCCTCAGCTGGAAAACGCGGGTCGTTGAAACCGTTTCGATCGACGTGTCGAGGGCCGCCACGATTTCCACAATGTGGTGGATGTTCATCTCCGTGTCGGTCACGACAAGGGAGTTGCTGTCCTGGTTTGCCGTAAGCGTCGACGAGCCCGGGATCAGCGTGCCAAGGTCCTTCGCCGCCTGCGTTGCATCGATGTGGCGCAAGGGGATGATTTGCATCACCATGTCCGCCGTCAGCGGGATCTCGTCCGGGTTGTTGCCCGTGTGAATCGGGATGTTCTGCTTCTTGGCCTCGTCCTTCGAGGTCACGATCAGCTTTCGCCCCTGGACGGTGGCGCAGTATCCGTTCTTGTTCAGCGCGACGTTGAGCAACTGCACCGCCTCTTCCTTCGACACCGGCTGGGCGCTCCACATGTCCACCGTGCCGCTCACCGGAGTCTCGAGCACGATGACAAAACCGGCGGCTTCGCTCAGGTAGTTCAACACGGTCTCGAGCGGCGCCCCGCGGAAGTTGAAGCGCAGCCCCGTGTCCGCCGGCGACCGGACATCCGCACCCGGCGCGTTTGCGTCCGCTGCCTGTGGCGGCGAAGCCTGCTGTGCCCGGCCGCTGGCGACGAGCGCGGCCAATCCCAGCCACAGCGTGGAAATAATCAGGTTGGTTTTCATTGTCTCAATTGTTTCTGTCTTTGCTCCATCATTCGTTTTAGCGTGTCCGATGCGCCGGCCGGAATCGGCGGCGGCGTGCTGGCGGCCGGACCCTGGTCGACCTGCGGCGAGGCGGCCACGGTCCACTCCCCACCCGCCGGCCGTCGAAGTTGCCTGCCGATCGCCAGCGAAATCTGCTTCGAGTCCCGCGTGAGCTCGACTCCGTCAGGCATGATGCGCGTCACCGTGAATTGTGCGATCGCATCACCGACATGAAGGGCTTTCCGGTAGTTGCTGTCGGGGCTCTCGAAAAAGGCGAACAGGCCTTTCTCGTATTGCATCGTTCCGACGAGCGAAATCGTGTCGACGACCGCCGGCGGAGCATCGTCCGTGTTTCTGCGAACGCGGTTCGGATCGAATATGTTCCAATCTCCGATGAACCGGAAATCGGAGAAGCTCGCGGTGGATCCCGTGCCTGCCGCGGCCGTTGCAGCCGGGCGCGATGGCGCGGCCGCGGCTGCGGCCGCGCGTCCGCCAGCGAAAATGAAGACGAGCGCGATCGCTGCGATCTGCACGCAATGGACATCTGCCAGATGCGTGCATCTGCTGATTGACGGCGTCGCCGGGAGATTCCGTGGCGGAGCCGCGTCCGGCTCCGGCGGCGCGGGACGCCGCGCCGCTACGGGTTGCATTCGCATCGTCATGGCGCAGGCGTCCCTGCCTGCTCCACCGTCAACCGGGAGATGCGCCCGTGCCAGGCATGTGCGCTGTTTCATGGCTTGCCCTCCAGCGGAACCAGCCGCAGGCCAGTGACGGTCAGGCTGAGGGTCAATCTCTGGCCGGTGTCGTCCCGGGATGCCAGTTCGACGGAATCGGCGTGCATCGCCAGCGGTGACCGTTCCAGTTCGAAAACAAACCGGCTCAGCGCCGCCAGCGTGCCGGCGGCCTCCAGCCTGCATTCCAGCACGGAATAGCTTTCGGCCGCGCCGTGCTTCCAGAGAGGCTTGATCGACCCGAGCTCGATGCCGCTTGTCCGCGCCCAGCCCTCGAAGGCTGAGATCACATCGTGTTCAGACTGGGCCTGGTCAACGGGCAGGGCGCCCGACTGAATATCGGCCCAGACCTGCCGCAGGTGGGCACCGCGTCCGATGATGTTGCGGCCGTTTGCCACCGACCCTTTCAGTTGCTCGATTGCGGCCGAGTTTGCCTTCCAGACATCCGTGAGGGGCGTCAGAACGAGCCGGTCCAGGCCAAGCAGGAGCACGCCCACCCCGGCGATCAGGATGAGCCAGCGTTGTCTCTTCGGCATGTTCGTCATCATGATCCGGAATCTCCGATCCAACGAAACGTGAAGGTGAATTGGGCCGGGATCTTCCCGCTGATGGATTCGACCTTCAGCCCCTGGATCTCCTTCGCCTTTCGCAGTTGCTCCTGCGTCCGCAGCAACGCCCGGTCGTCCCTCGCGGCGCCGTTGATGTTGACGGTCGTGACGTTGGCAACGTGGTGAATATCGAAGGACTTGGCCGTAACGCTGCCGTTGTCGGGAAAGCACTGGGTGACGCGCGCCAGAATGCGGAGATCGGGAAACGAGCGGTCATACCATGGCCGGTATTCCCGGATCCGGTCCTGGGTCTCCGTGAGGGCGCCGGCCTGCGCCTGCATCCCGTTCCATTCGGAGCGGAGCATCCGGAGCCGGATCCCCTGCCATCCGAAGACTGCCAGGGCCAGCACAGCGACGCCTCCCGCAACAAGCCCGGCCGTCGCAAATCGCCTCGAGTTGTAGCGCACCATCATGGAGGACCAGCGCCCCGGGCGCGGCAACAGGAACTCGATCCCGGGCCCCGCCGGCGCCAGCCAATGGCTGGCAATATTCTTCGCAATCTGATCCGCCAAATGATCATTCGGAGAGCCAGCGTCGACGATCTTCAGTCCCGCCGCGCCAGCCCACGGCCCCAGACTCTCCGCCAGCTGGCTGGTCATCGTCGCATCGCCGCAGAGCCAGAGTTCCCGCAGATCGCCGCGCAAATCGAGGGGCACCTGTTCGAACGTGACACGCAACTCACGGGCAACAGCACCTCCATTGACGAGGGTTTCCCCCGCTTCGGACGCGATCGCTGCGTCACAGGTGCGGTATGCGGCGATTCCACCGCCGGCAGAAACCAGCAGCATCGCCCCCTTCGGATCGACCGCCACCGTGATGCGTCCCTTCCCGGGCGACACAACCACGCCGGGCAGCGCCGCGAGACCCAGCGTGAAACTCACAGGCTTCAGCCCGGCCGCTCTGACCACGGCGGCAAGATGCTCCAACCGATCCCTGCGCACGGCGAGCTGCGTCACATAGGCCGCTTCCGCGGAACGGTGAACCGAACGGGCGACCTGCAATTGTGCGGCGTCGCAGGGGAAGCCTTTCTCCGCCTCGATCGCCAGAAAGCTGTCCAGATCCTCCGGAGAAAGCGCCGGAATCTTCGTATGCTGGCTCATGATCCAGTTCTCCGGCACCGAGACCACGCACGCACGTTCGCGAATCCTGGCCGCATCGAGATGATTCCGGATCTCCCGGCCGATCAACTCGGGCTCCGGATGGAGAAGATCGAGCGACAGGGAGGCCGAGGCTGAATTGACAACGCGCATCACCTCCTTGGAGCGCACCACCTGAACCGCGCGTAGCTGGCCGTCGTTCACCACCAGCCCGAGCGCCGAGTTCCTCCGTCGTTTAAGTTTCCAGTTCATGAATTGCTGTATAATGGGAAGCTTCGGGGCTAACGCCTGGCGGTTTTGAGGTCTTTGCGGATCTTCCTGCCCAATGCCCAGCCATAGGCGCTGAGGTCCTGTCGATAGATGATCCGTGGTGTGCCCATGCTCGTGTCGAAAACCACCTTCTCGCGGTGATAGCCGCGGCCAAAACGCCCCACTGCGGCAATATCGGCGGAGAATTGATAGGACTGGTCGGTGATGTAAGGCCCCGCTCTCCGTATGGCGCCGGGGCTCAGTACGCGGGCAATCCAGGCGAGCGACGTGAGCGCAGTCGGATTGGCGGTGCGGTAGGCGACGAGACTCGGAGCGTTGGCCGGCCCGATCCCCGGAATGCATGCGAGCACCGTCTCGCTGGCGGTGTTGACATTGACCAGCCCCGGCAGCGAGGAGCCCGCAGTGGCGGTGATGGACGTGTGGACCAGGGCAAACTCATTGGCCGTCATCCCGCTCGCCAGCATGAAGTCCGCGACGCTTGTGAATGCGCCGGCACCCCTGCTGACGCTGCGGAGGATCGCCGCCGCGCGCCCTGCGCTGATTCCGCTCCTCGTCAGGAGTGCGCGCAACTGCCCGAGACTCTGAGGACTCGTTCTGATGTTCGCGATGTTCAGGCGCGGCGACCCGCTGCGGGTTGTGTTCGGCTGGGCGCTGAACGTCGTGACATACTCGAGCATGCCGGGCTGCAACTGGCCGTCCTGGTTGTCGCGGGGCGGAGACTGGTCGCCGTCGTCCTCATTGAGATCCAGCGCGCCGTTGAGATTGGTGTCCTCGCCGAACAGGAGGTCCAGCGTGGCGCCGTAGACGAGCCGGAGTTCGTCGACCGATTCGAACGACGCTCCCTTGTTGAGGCGCGGCGGATCGAGCGCCGAATACGTGTTGTTGAGCGCGCTGCCGCTGGACTGCGATTGCCGCGTGCGCCAGCTCACGGTCGCGGAGGCAAAGTCGGACGTCATGTTGGCCATGGGCAATGCCCCGAGCATCGCCGCCGTCGCCGTGTTGAGATTGAGCCTGGACGCCTCGTCCACGAGGCAGAACACGGGATCGGTCGTTGGCGCGTTGTTCACATCCCGGCCGATGAACCAGAATTGCGGATCGCCAGGATCATCGCCGACCTGGAGCGCTTCGGAATAGTAATCGGCCGCCGGATCGGGCGGGATGCCGTTGTCGGGGACGACGCCGTCGATCGCATAATTGTTCAGGATAGAGGCGGCATAGCGCGTTCCGGCGGCAACCGCCTGCCGGGCCTCGACTTCGCCCACACGATTGGCCGCGGCCTCGAGCTCTGAATTGGTCGCGTCGGCAAAATAGAGGACGAGCACCACGAGCCCGAGGCAGATCCAAAGCACGATGATCAGCACCGAGCCCCGCTGCCGGCGGAGCGGATCGAAGGAGGATGGACGCGCCGGCCTCATGATCCGGTGCCTCCGGAGGCCTGCGCCAGCGCCGCGGCCTGGCTTGTCCTTGTGGAGACCAGAACCGGAACCACCAACTGAATGGGCTGCGGTTGCGGCGCAGATTTGCTGGAATCGCGATTGGCAAGCGAGAGGCTGAATCGGATCGCCACCGGAAGCGTCGACGTGACCGTGGAATCCCAGGTGTTCGTCCATTCGCTGCCATCGTAGTAGTCGAACCCGGCGTCGTTGACTCCGGTGAGCAGCACCTGTTCCTCCGTCGTCGGCGTCTGGGCGGGGAGGAGATTTCGCGTCACGGCGCGCACGAGGTTCTTCGTGTTGCTGCCGTCCGTCGGCGGCGCCAGAAAGTACGCGACGACCTGCACCTCCGAAAACGGCTGCCATCCGTCCACCGTTCCGGACGTGGTATAGAGATCCGGGCTCACCCGCGAATCGGCAAACTCCTGCGTCAGCGAGTCGGTGGGCGTGTCCTGAAACTGCCCCGAGAACGTGCCGGCAGGCGGCGGCGCCGTTCCGGCAGGCACCATCAGCCCCGCGAGATCGCGCTGCACCAGACCGAGCGCCCGCTCCAGGACGAGACTCGCGTCGGTCTGCGCATTCGTGGCGTTGTGCAGCCGCAGCGCGCCAAAGTAGGTCCCGTTGATGACGAGCAGCACGATCGCGCCCACCGCGGTTGCGATGAGAAGCTCCAGCAGCGTAAAGCCGCTGTCCGCACGAGCACTGGCGGGGTTCGGTTGCATCAGGAGGTTCTCGCGGCGGCCGGCGCCTTTCCGGGAGTCCCGGGCGCGTCGGCCATGGGATCGAACAGGGTGCTCGCCTTCATCTCGTATTGGAGGCCCCGCAAGGTGAAGGTCACCCGCACCGTCATCTGGGTCATGGAATCCCGGGGCCATGGCTCCGTCTGCAGCGTCCACGGATAGCTCGTGTCGCCGTCGTTCTCGACTCCGCTGGCCGAGCTCTCGACCACCTGGCCCTGGCCAAGGAGCGCCAGTTGTTCGTTCAACACGCGCTCGGCCACGCGCATCGCGGCCACCTTGCGCCGGCCCAACTCCGCCGACCGGCTGACAACGCTCATGCCCTCCAGCGCCACCGGAATGACGATCGCGATCAGGAGCAGCGCCGCCAGCACCTCCGCCAGGGTGAAGCCCCCGTGACCGCATCTCCCCCTGGCCCGCGGCATCCGGATCTCTGCCGTTGCACGGGCGCTCCCGGGACGCGCCCGGGAAAAACAATCGCGGCGGGTGGCTTCAGTTCGCATTTTCGGGAAGAATCTCATAGCCAAGGCGGTTTGCCGTCGGCGCAATCTGGAGCGCGGCCTGGGCGCCCTGGCGGATCACGATCCTGCTGACGCTGGCCTCATCGAAGAATCCGTCGGGCATGAACCGGATCGCAGGCAGGCCGTCCGGCGCGCCCAGTCGTTCATCCGTGTCTTCCGACGCGGGCAGCGGATTCGGGGCGGCCGCCTCGATCGTCAATGTGGAGTCGATCGTGAACGTCGAAGCCCGGTCGTCCGGCTCGCTTGACGCCGATTGCGTGACCAGTCCGTAGGTGGACCGCTTCGAATCGATCCAGAGGAGCACCGGCACGCCTTCCGCGACGGCCCGGCTCTGGCCATAGCGCGTCAACGCGAGCAAACGCCGCGCCTCCGAATTCAAGATGCGCCCCTGGAAGAACGACCCCATGTGCGGCGCCACCAGCGCGGCGGCGATTCCGAGCAGGACCATGACGACGACCAACTCGATCAGCGTGAAGGCGCTGTTCGAGCCGCGGCGACCCCTATCTTCCCGTGATGCCCGCATTGTAGATGTCATCCGCCGTTCCGGGCTGTCCGTCCGGCCCGGCCGAAATGACGTCGTAGCCGGTCGCGTAGCGCTTGCTCGGATACTGGTAGACGTAGGGGTGATCCCACGGATCCGGCGGGACGTCGCTTTCCAGATAGGGCCCGCGCCACCCGCGGACGTCCGCGGGCTGAACCACCAGAGCCCTCAATCCATCCTGCTCCCGGGGATAGCTCCCCGTGTCCACCTCGTAGGCGCTGAGCGCGTTCTTGAAGGTGGCGATCTGCGTGACCGCCGTTGCCTCCCTCGCCTGCTCCGCGCGCCCGGAGAACTTGGGCAGCACGAGCCCGGCGAGGATGCCGAGAATGACCAGCACGAGCATCAGCTCGATGAGCGTGAAGCCGCGCTGAAACGATGACCAGGCGCCTCTTGTCGGGTGATTCATGGGGATTACTTGATATGATCGGTGAGCGAGAAGATCGGATAGACCATGCCGATGAAGATGGTGCCGATGAATCCCGCGATAAGGAACAGCATCAGCGGCTCCACAAGCGCGACCGCGGTCTTGAGCTCCCGGTCAAGATCGCCCTCCGTCACGTTCGCGATCCGCAGCAGCTCGGCATCGAGACGGCCGCTCTCCTCCGCAACCGAGATCATCTCGATGACGGCACTGGGGAACAACGTGCGGTTTCGCGCCAGGCTTGCGCCGAGCGCCTTGCCCTCCTTCACAGAGTCAATGGACCCGGAGACCGCATCGACCAGGACCTGGTTGCCGATCGAGCGCCGGGCAACGTTGAGGGCGTTGATGAGCGGAACCCCGGCGCCGAGCAGGGTGCCCAGCATGCGGGTGAAACGGGCCATGGCAAACTGGGCCAGCAACGGGCCGACCAGCGGCAGGCGCAGGACAAAACCCTCCCACGACCGGCGGCCATTCTCCGAATTGAACCAGCTGCGCAGGGAAAGGACGGCGACGAGGGCGGCCCCCGCGACGTACAATCCATAATCGCGCATCGCCTGGCTCGCCTGGATGATCATCTGCGTGAGCAATGGCAGGTCCGCGTTGAAGTTTTTGAAGATGATCTGGAAACGCGGGATGAAAAATACCATCAGGAAGATGAGCACGCCGATCGCGAGCAGCACCAGAATGAGCGGATACGTCAGCGCACTCACGACCTTCGACCGGATGTCTTTCTCCCGCGCCTGAAAATCGGCGATCTGCGCGAGCACCACGTCGAGAAATCCGCCCGTCTCGCCCGCCTCGACCATCGCGACATAGACCCTCGGAAACGTCTCGGGCGAGCGGGCCATCGCGTTGGACAACGACATCCCGTCGATCACCAGATCGTGGATCTCCTTCCATTTGGCCTTTGCAGCCGGCACCGAGGCCTCCCGGTAGAGGATGACCAGCGCGCGGCTGAACGGCACGCCAGCGGCCAGCAGGCTGGAAAGCAGCCGTGTGAAGTTCTCGAGAACCCTCGCCGTGATCTTCTGCCCGCCGAGCGAAAGCTTCCAGAACGGCGGCGGCGTGGCGCCGCTGGCGGTGGACGCGTTTTGTCCGGGCGAACCGGAAGCCGGTGCTTCTTTCGTCCCGGCCCCGTTGGCCGCTTCCGTGAGCCGGACGGGCTTGAGCCCGAGCTGCTCCACCTGCCGCATCGCTTCGTGCCGGCTGCCCGCGTCCACGAAGCCCTCGGTGAGGGCGCCGTCGCGCTGCATGGCCTTGTAAGAGAATCGGGGCATCGGCGGGATCGGTTTCAGGAGGTTGTCCGCGATCGCGGCGCGTGGGCCGGATTCCCGTCCGGATCGCGCGGATTTGCCGCGGCCGCAAGCGGCGCCGCCTCCTCGATCGTCGTCACGCTCAGGACCTCTTCGATGGTCGTCAAACCCGCCTGCACCAGCCGGCAGCCGTCGTCCGCAAGCGTGGTCATCCCCGCGCGCCGGGCCGCGTCGCGAATCGCGTCCGTCGACGCATTCCGCAGGATCATCTCGCGGATCTCCGGGTTCGTATCCATCCATTCGAAGATCGCGTGGCGGCCAAAGTAACCCGTCTGCCGGCATTCGCGGCAGCCCACCGCCCGGTAGAGTGTGATCTCCCCGGGAATTCCGAGCCTCGCCTTGTACGCAAGCGCCACCGGCGAATCGTCAATGACCTTGCAGTGCGGACACAGGAGCCGGACGAGGCGCTGGGCGAGCACCGCCTCCAGCGACGAGGCCACCAGGTAGGGTTCGACGCCCATGTCCACCAGACGCGTGACCGCGCCGGCGGCATCATTGGTGTGCAGGGTCGAAAAGACCAGGTGGCCGGTCAACGACGCCTGCACCGCGATCTGCGCCGTCTCCTCGTCGCGGATTTCGCCGATCAGAATCACATCCGGGTCGTGACGAAGAATCGAGCGCAGTCCCCTCGCAAACGTCAGTCCGGATTTCTCGTTGACCTGGATCTGGTTGACTCCCTTGAGCTGGTATTCGATCGGATCTTCAATCGTGATGATCTTCCGCTCCGAATCGTTGATCTCGTGCAGCGCGGTGTAGAGGGTCGAGGTCTTGCCGCTGCCGGTCGGTCCGGTGACGAGCACGATGCCGTGCGGCAGCTGCAGCACGCGGCGGAGGCTCGCGAAATCCCGCGGGTTCATGCCCAGCTCGCGCACGCCAAGCAGCGACTGATTCTGGCGCAAAAGCCGCATGACCACCGCCTCGCCGTGGAGCATCGGGATCACGGAGACGCGGATGTCGACCTCCGCGTTGTCGATCCGCACCTTGATGCGGCCGTCCTGCGGCAGGCGTTTCTCGGCGATGTTGAGGTGGCTGAGGATCTTCACGCGCGCGCCGATCGCCGGCTGGAAGCGCTTCACCTGCGCCGGCACCGGGATCTCCTGCAGCACGCCGTCGATGCGGTAACGGATCCGCAGTTCGTCTTCGAACGGTTCAAGGTGGATGTCGGACGCGCGCAGATCGATCGCGTCCTTCAACACCTGGTTGACAAAGCGGATGATCGAGGCGTCCTCGGCCGCGGCGTCGAGATTCGTGTCGTTGACGCCGTCGCCACTGTCGAGAACCTGCAGTCCGCTCTCCTCGTCAAGCGTGTCGATCGTGTCGGCGCCGACGCCCAGCCGCTTCTTGATCTCCCGCTGAATCGCCTCGGCCGGCGCCAGCACCGGACACAGGCGCAGGCCCGTGAGCGCTTTCAAACCGTCGAGCCCCTGGGTGGCGAACAGCCGGCTCGTCGCAATCTCGATCTGATTGTCGATCCGCCGCAGCGGCAGCAGCGAATCGCGCAACAACAAACGGGCGGGAAAGAGCGAGAGGACCTGCTTGTCCGGCTGCAACTCGTCGAGCATGTCAAAGCCGACACCGTATTCCTGCGCGAGCCAGCGCAGCACCTGCTCCTCCGTGAGCGCCCCGGCATCCGGGTTCTGCGTCAGAAAGGAATTCGCATCGGTCGTCGTGAGCTGCCTGCCCGCGATCATGCGGTCGAGCAGTTCGGGGAGCGCGCCGGTTTCGGCGGCGGAGGACGTGGTCTCGGCAGGCATGGCGGGCCTAGGGCAGCAGACCCATCATGACCGCCACGGCTTCCTGCCGGACGGTGAGCACCGCCCGCAGATCCTCGCGCGCCGTTTCGAGCTTTGCCTCGTTTTGTCTGCGCACGTCGCGCACGCGTTCCAGCCGGGCCTTGATCTCCGCATCGGGCGCATTGTTCGTAATCGCCGTCTGCAACGCATCGAGATCGGGGTTGGTCGCACCGGGAGAACCGGCGCGATTGCCGCTCCGCCCGCCACCCCCCATCATGGAAAAACCAAAACCGCCGCTCATCGTGGCCCGTCGCAGATCCATCACCGTTGTGAGTCGCGGGAGAATCACAGCCCACTCGTCGTCGTTGGTGACGCCAAATTGATCGCGAATCCTCGCCATCATGCGCGCCTGAAATTCAGCCGGGTCCAAAGTCTGGCTGCGGCGACCGCCTCGGGTCGCCTGCTGGGTCGAGTCGGCCGCCGGCGCACTGGCCGGACTGTCGGCAGCCGGCGGCGCAGGTTGCGCAACGGCCGAAACCGGAAGCGCCGCGCAAACGGCGAGGACGCAAACACCGTCAAGCAGCGCTTTCCACAAGAACCGGGCAATGCCAGGGAAGAGATTTCGATGGTCTGAGGTCATGGGTCGCAGTTGATTCCCGCAATCCGTGCACCAACCGTGCCATGAGCGCAAATGGCGCATGATCAGCGGGATCTCGCAAAACTGTGCGCATTCTTTGCGCACCCGCCGCCTTCCGGTGCGCATTCTTTGCGCACGGTGCGCAGGGGTGTTTCACTGCGCGGCCACCCCAACAAAAGCAGCGAGGGTCTGCGACCGGCGACCCTGCCAGACTGGCGCTGCTTGTCGGGGGATGAAGAAGATCGTCGTCCCACCGCCGTCCAGTTCCCGCCGACCCGCCATCCGGAAACACCGCGGCAGGCCCCTGCCCGCAGTCCGCGTGTAACCCAATCCGGCGCCCGGCGTCTCACTCGAATCAGTGAAGATTGAACAGGATGTTCAGCATTCAAGCCGCGGCGATCCGGGCGCGGCGATCGCCGCAGTCGCGCGGTCCCACTTCCGCCGTTTCGGCTACGCCAAGACATCAATGCTGGAGATCGCAGGGGACTGCGGCATGTCGGCCGCAAACCTCTACCGCTATTACGATGGCAAGCTTGCGCTCGGCGCCGCCGTCGCGGCCGCAGAGCAGGCGGCGTTGTTCGCAACCTGCGATCGCGCCGTCGCTGCGGCTCAAGGAGACCTTGCCGCAAAACTGGTAACCCTGTTTCACGCCCTCATCGACGGAACCCGCCGGCAGATCCGGGCGGCGCCGCTGCTCTTCGAGCTCGGAATGACGGTGTCGCGCGACCAACCGGGACTTCGGCAGCAGTTCATGGACGAAGTCGAGATCCGCATCGCCGCGCTCCTGGCGGCTGGCGAACGCATTGAGGCGTTGGCGCAAACCGATTCGAAGGCCGCCTGCCGCCTGATTCTGACGGCATCGGCCTCCTTCGTCCTGCCCTGGATGATTCGAACCCAGCCTTTCGGCGATCCCCGTCCGCTCGTCGAACCGCTCGTCAGGAACCTTGTGCTCGGACTCAGGAAAGCAATTCCACCCGGCGCCGTCGCATCAACTTCGCTCGGCGACCCACACTGAGTTCAATCTTCCATTTGCCGCCAAATCGCGACCTTATATAACCTTTTCCCATGACCGACCAATCCAAGAATTCTCCGGCAACTTCCGTAACAAAAAGAGTTCTGCCGGGTACTCCAATACCTGCGGCCCACAAGTGGAAGCCCTGGCAGACATGGCTCTTTTGGCTGCTGACCGGCGCAGTCGCGCTCGTGATCGGTTACGCGGTCTTTGTGCGGCCTCTGGTGCGGCAAGCTGACACGGCCCGCACCGGTGCCGGTTTCGGGGCAGTGCCGGTCACTGCGGAGCCAGCACGCAAGGCGGACCTGGATGTAAGGATCGTCGCCCTCGGCACGGTCACGCCGGTCAACACCGTCACGGTTCACAGCCGCGTCGACGGCGAATTGCAGAAGATCTTTTTCAAGGAGGGCGCAAACGTCGATGAGGGAGCCCCCCTCGCAGATCTCGATCCGCGCCCGTTCGAGGTGCAAAAGCAGCAGGCAGAGGCCCAGCTCGCAAAGGACAACGCCCTGCTTGACGATGCCCGGCTCGATCTCGTGCGTTACCAAACGCTGCTCGAACAGGACTCGGTTGCGAAGCAGCAGGTGGACTCCCAGGCCGCGCTGGTGCGGCAGTACGAGGCGGCGATCAAGCTGGATGATGCACAGGTCGCAAGCGCTGCGCTGCAGCTCACCTACTCCCACATCACTTCGCCCATCACCGGCCGGATCGGTCTGCGCGATGTGGATCAGGGCAACATCGTCCATGCCGGCGACGCCAATGGCATCGCGGTGATCACCCAGCTGCATCCCATCACCGTGCTCTTCGCCATTCCGCAGGACGCGCTGCCGAAGGTGCTGGAGCGCTTCAACTCGAAGGAACCGATGTCCGTCGAGGCGTATGACCGCGGCGGGCGGACACTGCTGGCCACCGGCAGGCTTGTGACAATCGACAACCAGATCGATCCGAGCACGGGTACGGTCAAGCTTCGCGCCGAGTTTCCCAACACCGACGAGACGCTGTTTCCGAACCAGTTTGTCAATGTGCAGCTCATCGCGGAACAGATCAAGGGCGCCACCGTCGTGCCAACCGCCGCCATCCAGCGCAGCACAACGGCGACGTATGTCTACATCGTGGCCGATCAGAAGACGGCCTCGGTTCGTCCGGTTGAAACCGGCCCGTCGGAGCGGGGCATGATCGTCGTTTCGAAGGGTCTCGTTCCGGGCGATGTCGTCGTTGTGGACGGGCTCGACAAGTTGCGCGACGGCTCCACGGTCGACCTCGTGAGCCCGGCCGCGGGCGCCGCCGCTCCCACGGCAGCCGCACCGGACAAGCCATCGGGCAAGCCTGCACATACGGGCTCCCGGCCGCAGAAGAACTGAGCAACCCGGCCACCTGCTCACGTGAATCCCTCAAGACCGTTCATTCTCCGTCCGGTCGCGACCTCGCTGCTCATGGTCGCCATCCTGCTGGCGGGCGCATTCGCCTACCGCATGCTGAGCATTTCAGCGCTGCCGCAGGTCGATTACCCGACGATCCAGGTTGTCACGCTGTATCCCGGCGCCAGTCCGGAGGTGATCACGTCATCGATCACCGCGCCGCTCGAACGCCAGTTCGGCCAGATGCCGGGCCTCAGCCGCATGGCGTCGACCAGCTCGGGCGGGGCGTCGATGATCACACTGACCTTCTCACTCGATCTGACGCTCGATGTTGCGGAACAGGAGGTCCAGGCCGCGATCAATGCAGCCGCGAATCTCCTGCCGACGGACCTTCCCGCCCCTCCGATCTACAACAAGGTCAATCCGGCCGATGCTCCGATCCTCACGCTCGGCATCACGTCCTCAACCCTGCCGCTTCCCAAGGTCGAGGATCTGGTCGACACACGCCTTGCGCAAAAACTGTCGCAGATTCCCGGCGTGGGACTCGTGAGCATCAGCGGCGGACAACGTCCCGCGGTGCGCGTCCAGGCGGATCCCCGCACCCTCGCCTCTGCCGGACTGACCCTGGATGACGTGCGGACCGCGATCGGAAATTCCAACGTAAACCAGGCCAAGGGCAGTTTCGACGGCCCGACGCGCGCCTCAACCATCGACGCCAATGACCAGCTCAAGTCGGTCGACGATTATGAGAAACTCATCATCGCCTACCGCAACGGCGCACCGATCCGATTGAGCGACGTGGCGAAAGTGGTCAGCAGCGCGGAAAATGTGCAGCTGGCCGCCTGGGCCAACGACCGCCCCGCCATCATCCTGAACATCCAGCGCCAGCCCGGGGCAAACGTCATCGAGGTCGTCGATCTCATCAAGAAGCTGCTGCCCCAGCTGCAGGCCAGCCTGCCGGCAGCCGTGGAGGTGATCCCGCTGACCGACCGCACCGTGACGATCCGTGCATCGGTCGACGACGTGCAGATCGAGCTGATGATCTCCGTCGCCCTTGTCGTGATGGTAGTGTTCCTGTTCCTGCGGAACATCCCTGCCACCATCATCCCGGGCGTCGCGGTCCCGCTGTCGCTCGTCGGCACGTTCGGCGTGATGTATCTCGCGGGATTCAGCATCAACAACCTCACGCTCATGGCGCTCACGATCGCCACGGGCTTCGTCGTCGACGACGCCATCGTGATGATCGAGAACATCGCCCGCTACCTCGAGCAGGGCGATCCGCCGCTCCAAGCCGCACTGAAGGGCGCCGAGCAGATCGGCTTCACGATCATCTCGCTGACCGTGTCCTTGATCGCCGTGCTGATTCCCCTGCTCTTCATGGGAGACGTGGTCGGCCGCCTGTTCCGCGAATTCGCGATCACGCTCGCCGTCTCGATCCTCATTTCGGCAGTGGTTTCGCTCACGCTCACGCCGATGATGTGCGCAAAGCTGCTGCACCACACGCCCGAGGACAAACAGGGGCGTTTCTACCGCGCCAGCGGTCATTTCATCGAGAATGTGATCGCCCGCTACGGCACGCTGCTGCGGTGGGTGCTCAAACACCAGGGGCTCACCCTCGCCGTCGCCATCGGCACGCTGTTGCTCACCGTTGTGCTCTACATCGTCATTCCGAAGGGATTCTTTCCGGTGCAGGACACCGGTGCGATCCAGGGCATCTCCGAGGCGTCGCAATCCGTGTCATTCACCGCCATGGCGGAACACCAGCAGGCACTGGGCCGCGTGATCCTGGCGGATCCCGCCGTCGCGAGCCTGTCTTCATACATCGGAGTCGATGGCACCAATTCCACGCTCAACAGCGGACGCTTTCTGATCAACCTCAAGCCCCTGCACGATCGCAAGGAGCGGGCCGTCGAGATCATCCGACGACTGCAACCCAGGCTCGCCGCCGTGTCCGGCATCACGCTCTACCTGCAACCCGTGCAGGATCTCTCGATCGAGAGTTCGGTCAGCCGCACGCAGTACCAATTCAGCGTCGAGTCGGCGAATCCCGAAGACCTCACCCTCTGGGTCGGGAGGCTCGTCGATCGACTGCGCCAGCTTCCCGCCCTGGCGGACGTCGCAAGCGATCTGCAGGAACAGGGATTGCAGGCCTACCTCGACATCGACCGCGACTCGGCCGCGCGCATGGGCGTCACCGTTGCGGCCATCGACAACGCGCTCTACAACGCGTTTGGCCAGCGCCTCGTCTCGACCATTTTCACCCAGTCGAACCAGTATCGCGTCGTGCTTGAGGCGCCACCCGGCCTGCAGCGAAGCCTGACGGCGCTCGACAACATCTACGTGACGTCGAGCACCGGCGCGCAGGTGCGGCTCATGGCGGTGGCAACGGTGAGCGAACGCCGCGCAGCGCTGTCGATCAACCATGCCTCCCAGTTCCCGGCAGCGACCATATCCTTCAACCTCGCGCCGGAGTACTCGCTCGGCAATGCGGTGACCGCCATCGAGACTGCCAAGCGCGAGCTCGGAGTGCCCGCAAGCGTCCTGACGAGTTTCCAGGGGGCGGCGTTGGCGTTCAGCGCATCCCTCACCAACACCTTGTTCCTGATCATCGCCGCGGTGGTCACGATGTACATCGTCCTGGGCGTCCTCTACGAAAGCTACATCCACCCGATCACGATCCTCTCGACGCTGCCGTCGGCGGGCGTTGGCGCGCTGCTGGCCCTGCAGCTCGCAGGCACCGACCTCGGCATGATTGCGATCATCGGCATCATCCTGCTCATCGGCATCGTGAAGAAGAACGCAATCATGATGATCGATTTTGCCCTGGATGCGGAACGGCACGATGGCAAGACGCCCGAGGAGGCCATCTACCAGGCATGCCTGCTCCGGTTCCGCCCGATCCTGATGACAACCCTGGCCGCTTTGCTGGGCGCGCTGCCGCTCATGCTCGGAACCGGCGTGGGCTCGGAGTTGCGCCATCCGCTCGGCATCACGATGGTGGGGGGCCTCATCTTCAGCCAGGTGCTCACGCTGTTCACCACGCCCGTGATCTACCTGGTCTTTGACCGGCTGGCAAAACGCTTCCACCGCACCAAACCGGTCCAGGCCCTGGCGAAAGCATGAGCCCTTCTGCAATATTCATCCAGCGACCCGTTGCCACCACGCTGCTGACCCTCGGAATCGCGCTGGCGGGAATGCTCGCGTTCCGCCTCCTTCCGGTTTCGCCGCTCCCCCAGGTGGACTTTCCGACCATTTCGGTTTTCGCCAACCTGCCCGGAGCGAGCCCGGAGACGATGGCTTCGACGGTTGCAATGCCGCTGGAACGCTCGCTCGGGCGGATCGCCGGCGTGACGGAGATGACCTCATCGAGTTCGCTGGGATCGACGCGCATCACATTGCAGTTCGATCTGAGCCGCAACATCGACGGCGCTGCCCGCGACGTGCAGGCGGCAATCAACGCCGCCCGCAGCCTTCTGCCCACCGGGCTGCCCAGCAATCCGTCCTACCGCAAGGCCAACCCGGCCGACGCACCGGTGATGATCCTTTCCCTGACCTCGGACACTCTCGACCAGGGCCAGATGTACGACTCAGCCTCGACGGTCCTGGCGCAGGCAATCGCGCAGATTGACGGCGTCGGGCAGGTGGACGTCGGAGGCAGCTCGCTGCCAGCCGTCCGCGTCGAGCTCAATCCGACGGCTCTCAATCGTTACGGCATCGCCACATCCGCAGTTCGCGCAGCGATTGCCACGACCAATGCCAACCGACCGAAAGGCGCACTCGACGGCGATACCCGCCACTGGCAGATCGCCGCCAACGACCAGGCCAAGAAGGCGGCGGACTACCGGCCGATCGTGATCGCCTACCGCAATGGTGCCGCTGTGCGTCTGACAGACGTCGCCACAGTAACTGATTCCGTGCAGGATCTGCGCAACGCCGGGCTGGCCGATGGACGGCCCGCGGTGCTCGTCCAGGTGCGGCGCCAGCCGGGCGCAAACGTGATCGAAACCGTGGATCGCGTGAAGGCGATCCTTCCGATGCTCCAGGCTTCGATCCCAAGCTCGATCGACCTCCAGATTGCATCCGACAGCACGACCACCATCCGCGCCTCCCTGCGCGAGGTGGAGCGCACGCTGCTCATCTCGGTTTCGCTCGTGATCATGGTCGTCTTCATGTTTCTGCGCCGTTGGCGCGCCGCGCTCATTCCAGCGGTCGCCGTGCCCGTCTCGCTCATCGGCACCTTTGGCATCATGTACCTCGCCGGGTACAGCCTGGACAACCTTTCGCTCATGGCACTCACCGTCGCCACGGGTTTCGTCGTGGACGATGCCGTCGTGGTCCTTGAGAACGTGTCGCGTCACATCGAGGATGGCATCTCTCCGTTTGAAGCCGCACTTCTGGGAGCGCGGGAGGTTGGTTTCACCGTCGTTTCGATGAGCCTTTCGCTCGTCGCCGTCTTTGTGCCGATCCTGCTCATGGGCGGCGTCATCGGCCGCCTTTTCCGCGAGTTCGCAATCACGCTGTCCGCGGCAATCCTTGTCTCGCTCGTGGTCTCGCTGACGACCACTCCGATGATGTGCGCCCGCGTGTTGCGGCCGGCGAGCGAGGAGAACCCCGGGCGCTTCTCCCGTTTCATCGAACGGCTGTTCGCCCGCTTGCTGCAGGGATACGACCGGACGCTGCAGTGGGCGCTGCGGCACCGGCATGTGATGCTCGCCATCCTGCTCGGCACGGTGGGGCTCAATGTCTACCTCTGGATCATTGTCCACAAGGGGTTCATGCCGCAACAGGACACCGGCCGCCTTCAAGGAAACCTCGTGGCCGACCAGAGCATTTCATTCCAGGCAATGGAAAAGAAGCTGGAGGACTTCGTCGCGATCGTGCGGGCCGATCAAGCCGTCGACCATGTGGTCGCCTTCACTGGCGGCGGCCAGCGCAACGGCGCATTCTTCTTCGTCATTCTGAAACCCATCGCGGAGCGAAAGATCTCCGCCGACCTGGTCATCGCCCGTCTTCGCCGAGCGCTGTCTCACGTGCCGGGTGCCACGCTCTTCCTTCAGGCGTCCCAGGACGTGAGGGTCGGAGGTCGCGGGGCGAATGCGCAGTACCAGTACACGCTCAGTGCGGATGACCTCAACGAGCTGCGGTCCTGGGAGCCGCGGATCCGCCAGGCGCTGAGCCTTGTTCCCGAAATCGCGGACGTGAGCACCGACCAGCAGGATCTCGGCCTGCAGACCACGCTCGTCGTCGACCGCGATGCTGCCACGCACCTCGGAGTGAATCTCTTCCAGCTCGACTCAACGCTCAATGACCTCTTCGGCCAGCGGCAGGTTTCGACGATCTACAATCCCCTCAATCAGTACCACGTTGTGATGGAGGTGGCCCCGGTCTACTGGCAGAATCCGTCCGAGCTGAACAACACCTACGTCGTTTCCAACAGCGGCGCCGAAGTGCCGCTCTCCGCCTTCGCCCGCTGGGTACCGACCAACACGTCCCTCGCGGTCAACCATCAGGGACAGTTCGTCGCGACAACGGTGTCGTTCAATCTTGTGCCGGGCGTCTCGCTCTCCACCGCCTCCCGCGCAGTCGAAAACGCCCTCAGGCGCATTGGCGTCCCCAATTCAATCCACGGGAGTTTTCAAGGCACCGCACAGGCCTTCCAGGCCGCCCTCGCCAACATGCCCCTCCTGATCCTCGCAGCCCTGGTGGCTGTCTATCTCGTGCTCGGCATCCTGTATGAAAGCCTCGTCCACCCGCTCACGATCATCTCCACCCTGCCCTCGGCCGGAGGCGGTGCGTTTCTCGCCCTCATCGCCACGCGCACGGACTTCACGATCATGGCCTTCATCGGCGTCATCCTGCTCATTGGCATCGTGAAGAAGAACGCCATCCTCATGATCGACTTCGCAATCGAGGAACGGCGCCGGACCGGCGCCCGTGCCGAGGACGCGATCTACCGGGCCTGCCTGCTGCGCTTCCGCCCGATCATGATGACCACCATGGCAGCCCTGCTGGGCGCGCTGCCACTCGCCCTGAGGCATGGGGACGGAGCAGAACTGCGCCAGCCGCTCGGCATCTCGATCGTCGGCGGTCTCATCGTGAGCCAGGTTCTCACCTTGTACACGACTCCCGTCGTCTACCTCTACATGGAACGTCTCGGCGCCTGGGGAACGCGGCTGGCACGGCGTCTCCAGCCCCGTCATGCCGTCCAGTCCATGCCCGCCGCGCCTGCTGGTTCACCCATTTCATGAAATCTCTAGCCCGGATGTTTCTTAGCGCGGCTTGCCGTCGAGGATGCAAAATCGTCGCAAACATGAACGATCTGAACCGATATTTGCACAGTCTCGCCCGTTGCCACGGTCATTCTCCCTCCCAGCCGCACAGTGGCGGCAAGAATCGCATGACATGCGGGCGCAACGCCGGGCTTGCCCTCCTCCTCCTCGCCGGCTGTGCCGTCGGACCGAATTACAAGCGCCCGGCGGTGGATGCCCCGGTCTTCAAGGAAGCCGGCAACTGGAAGCCCGCAGAGCCGGCGGAACAGCTTCCGCGCGGCAAATGGTGGCAGACCTACAATGACCCCGTGCTCAACGGACTGGAGGACCGCCTCGAAATCTCCAGCAACACGCTGCACGTCGCGGAGGCGCAGTATCAGCAGGCCCAGGCAGCCTCCACCATCGCAAGCGCCGCCCTATTTCCGTCGATCAGCGCCGACGGTTCGGCAATCCGGGCGAAGAACTCGTCCTCGGTGAGCAACGCATTCGGCGCCGGGCTTGCGGCAACCTGGGAATTCGATCTCTGGGGCCAGGTGCGACGCAGCGCGGAGGCCGGCCGTGCGGCCGCGCAGGCCAGCGCGGCGGATCTCGAATCGGTCCGACTCAGCCTTCACGCAACGCTGGCGCAGACCTACTTTTCTCTGCGTGTCGCGGACACCGAACAGCGGCTGTATGAGAGGATCATCGCGGACTACACGCGCTCCTTGAAAATGACGCAGAACCGCTATGCCCAGGGCGTCGACACGCGCGCCGATGTCGCCGAGGCGGAATCCCAGCTGAAGACCGCTCAAGCCCAGACCATCGACATCGGTCTGCAGCGCTCGCAGCTCGAGCACGCCATCGCGGTCCTGCTCGGACAAGCCCCGGCGGCCTTCTCCCTGCCGCCAGCCGATCTGACGATCCAGCCGCCCGTCCCGCCGGCGCTGATTCCCTCGCAACAACTCGAACACCGGCCCGACATCGCGGGCGCCGAGCGCCGGCTCGCCGCGGCATCCGCCGGGATCGGCGTGGCCAAGGCCGGCTATTTTCCTCTCATCTCGCTCTCGGGCGCCGCCGGGTATCAAGGATCCCGATACCAGAGTCTCTTCAACGCGCCGAACGAGATCTGGTCACTTGGCGCCGGCGCCCTGATGCCGCTCTTCGAGGCCGGCAAGGTCCGCGCCGAGGTCAGGCAGGCCCGCGCCGTCTACGAAGAGAGCCTCGGGACGTATCGCCAGACGGTTCTCACCGCATTCCAGGAAGTCGAAGACAACCTTGCAGCTGCCGCGATCCTGACACAGGAGGCAGCAGTGCAGGCAGAGGCGCTCGCTGCAGCACGGCAGTCGGCAGCGATCACGCTCAACCAATACCAGGCCGGCACAGTCAGCTATTTGAACGTCGTGACAGCCCAGGCGACCCAGCTCGCCGCGGAGCAGACCGCCGTGCAACTCCTCGGCCGCCGGCTCAACGCCAGCGTCACGCTTCTCAAGGCCGCAGGCGGAGACTGGCGGACAGCCGGCAAGCCGTAGAGCGTCTTCTGGTTGGTTGGACGCCTGTCGGCCCTGGCCAAAAAACGGCCTCGTCAGGATCTTCGCCTGCGTGCGTCTTCGAGATGTGCCCTGTGTAGTCTTTTCGGATTCCATTTCTTGTGGATCCCGCAGATCTGCCACATACTGAGGTTCCCGGTTTAACAGCGCACAATCATGAACTGCCGAATCCCCGCCGTCTTCCTTTTCAGCGCCGCAGCGGCGCTTGCCGCTGACCCCTCCACCCCGCCACCCGCTCCGGCAGATCCTGCAAGCGCGAATCAAACCTCCGCCAAATCTCCCGCTTTCTGGGTCGTGGTTCACGTTCCGAGAGAAACACGGCCTGCCTGGGTTGGAGACGATCTGGCCGAAAGCTTTGCGAATCGCATCTCGCATGCGCTCCATGATCAAGGTCTCAAAGATTTGATCGGAACCTTGCATCCCCAGCAGGCTCCGCCGCCGAACGCATCCGTGCTTGATGTCACCTTGATTGAATGGAAGGCCAGCGAAGGATCCGGCGATTGCACGTTTCGGGCTTTGCTGCACACGCCCAAAGGCACCTGGAAGCTCGGACTGTTCTCCGCCGACATAATGCATGTAACCGCAAGCGGCGAGCATCCTGTCAGCTCGAGTGGACTCGGTTCCTCGGCCCGTCTCGCGTTGGCCGATCTCTACAGCCGCATGGAGGCAGCCAAGCTCCTCCCATCAGACTAGCAGCCTGTCGGGCTTCGCCCTCCATGCTGCTAAACAAACGGCGGACGCCGTTTGGTCCTGAAGCCGAAACATACGAAGAAAGTTCTTAATCGAGCGAAACTTTCTTCGCGGGAAAGCGTCGAAGGTGTATGCCTGCCCGTTTTGTAGACTTGGACCGCCAGACGCCGATGTTGTTGATCTATTGTTACGCGACGGGCCGTTTTGGCTCCAGGACGATCGAAGCGGCAAACTGTGGAACCGGTCTTCGGCATCATCAAAGAGGTGATGGGCTTCCGGCGCTTCAGCTTAAGGGGCCA
>Ga0265323_10000323_pt1 | contig 27404 bp, 20 predicted proteins | sample 41225metaG_FD_193580 | JGI IMG/M metagenome (GOLD analysis project Ga0265323, IMG submission 193580) | Rhizosphere microbial communities from Carex aquatilis grown in University of Washington, Seatle, WA, United States - 4-12-25 metaG | ecosystem: Host-associated > Plants > Roots > Rhizosphere...
ACCGTGGAGATGGGGCTGATGTCCAGTGTGACGTAGCTGAGCGTGGACTGTAGCCCGTTGCGGCTGAAGGGCACGATGAACAACCCGGCGCCCACCTGGAACTGAGTGGCGGGCTTCCACTCCATCAGGGCGTCCTGGAGGATGAACCCCGTGGCCAGGTTCTTGGGAGTGATGCCGAGCTTGGGATCGTCGGTCTCGAAGAAAAAGTCGATATCCTTGCCGATATCGCCGGCCATGATGAGGCGGGCGCGGCGCAGGTAGAAGTTCTGCTGATAGTTCTGGGCGCCGGAGGCATCCTGCGTCCAGTCGGCCCACATCTGGCCCTGCACGCCGAATTTCAGATTCACGTCGCCATTTTTGACTACGATCTGCGCCGGGGCCGGCATGCAGGCAACCAGCAGGAAGCACCCGGCGGCGGCTGACAGGGAAGCGTGGAAACGCAGCTTGGACACTCAACAACTCCTCATGGATTAACTGGATTGCTCCGAAGGCGTTGCCGGCATCCCGGTCTTTGCCCCCAGGCGTCTAGTTACTCCTATATTCTCATATCGGATGGATCGGAAGATTCAAATAGGTCACAGCGATCCCAAATGCGGGGACCTTGCCGCCAAAGCGCAGGTACAATGGGAAATCCATGCCCGTCCCGCTGATCGATTTTCAAAACGTTACCGTGCAGCGCGATGCCCGCGTGACTCTGGACGGCGTCACGCTCTCCATCCCCCAGGGCCAGCACCTCGCCATACTCGGCCCCAACGGCTCCGGCAAGTCCACCCTCATCAAGCTCATCAGCCGCGACATTTACCCGCGCCTTAAGGACGAGCCCTGGAGCCTCCGCATCATGGGCCGCGACTCCTGGAATCTCTTCGACCTCCGCAACCACCTCGGCATCGTGTCCAACGACTGGATGGAGCTGTGCACGCGCGACAGCTCCGGCCTCGAAATCGTGCTCTCGGGCTTCTTCGGCAGCGTGGGCATCTGGCGCAACCACCACGTCACGGCGGAGATGGAACGCGAAGCCCGCGGGGTGATGGACATGCTCGAAATCGGCCACCTTGCCGGGCGCGACACCAGCGAGATGTCGTCCGGCGAAGCGCGCCGCATCCTGATCGCCCGCGCCCTGGTGCACCGCCCGCAGGCCCTGGTGCTCGACGAGCCCACCACCAGCCTCGACCTGCGCGCCACGCGCGAGTTGCGCGACGTTCTGCGCAGGCTGGCCGCCAGCGGCATCAGCCTGGTTCTGGTGACCCACCACCTGCCCGACATCATTCCGGAAATCGATCGCGTGGCGTTGATCCGCGACGGGCGCGTCTACCGCGACGGAGCCAAACGCGAAGTTCTGGAAGCCGGCGTCCTGAGCGGGCTCTTCGGCATCCCCGTCGAACTGCTGGAGCGCGACGGCTACTACCACGTGATCTGAGGCCGGCCTCAAATTCGGAGGGGCACCACCCGGATCGCCTGATATACAATAGCGACTTGCGCTCGAAAATCCGTCTTCTCCTCCTCTTCTCCTCCGCCGGGTTCTGCCTGGCCCAGCAACCCTCCCAGCCGCCTGCGGCGCCGCCGGTTTCCCTGCCGGCGCAGACCGTGGTGGTCACCGGCACGTTCACGCCGCTGGGGCTCGACGAAATCGATCGCTCGGTATCCGTCCTCCAGGCGCGCGAGTTGAACCTGCTGCTGGATTCGCTTGCCGATCTCCTCCGCCTCGACCCTTCGCTCGACTTGCAGTCCCGTGCCCCGGATGGCGTGCAGATCGACCTCTCGATCCGCGGATCCACCTTCGGCCAGACCCTCGTCCTGCTCGACGGGCAGCGCCTCAACGATCCGCAGACCGGCCACCACGACATGGACATCCCCGTGCCGCTGGATTCCATCGACCGGGTGGAGGTCCTGCGCGGCTCCGGCTCCGCCTTCTACGGCTCGGACGCCTCGGGCGGGGTGATCAACATCATCACCTCGCCGCCGGAAGGCCTGGAGATCCGCACCCGCTTTGCCGCCGGCAACGATGGCATCAACCAGCAGCGCGTGTCGCTGGCCGATTCCTTCGGCGCGCTCTCGGAACAGGTCGCCGTCTCCCGCGATTTTTCCTCCGGATTCCGGCCCGATCGCGATTACCGCAATCTCCAGTTCGCCTCCACCACCCGCCTGGCGACCGGTCTGGGACCGAGCGCGCTGAGCCTCGCCTACATGGACCACCCCTTCGGCGCCGACCAGTTCTACGGCCCCTACCCGTCCTGGGAAGATACCAAGACCTGGTGGCTCGGTTTCCGGCAGGCCCTAGGCAAGAAAACCTGGTTCCAGTTCGCCTGGCGCCGCCATAGCGACCTGTTCGTGCTGATTCGCGACAACCCGTCCGTTTACACCAATCACCACCACGACCAGGATTTCCAGACATCGCTGCGGCGCAGCGATCCGGTGGGGGCCAACACGACCGTCTCCTACGGATTCGACGCCACCCACGAATCCATCGTCAGCAACAACCTGGGCATCCACGCGCGCAGCCGCGGGGCCGCCTTTGCCGCCGTGGATTTCCGCGCCCTCAAGCGCTTCTCGCTTTCCATCGCGGCGCGCGCCGAGGCGTACCGCGATTTCAGCGCCGAGATCAGCCCCTCCATCGCCGGCGGCGCCTGGATCACCCGGCAACTCAAACTGCGCGCCTCCGCCAGCCGCGCCTTCCGCGTGCCCACCTACACCGACCTCTACTACTCCGACCCCGCCAACCTGGGCAACCCCCACCTGCTCCCGGAACACGCCTGGACCTACGAAGCCGGTCTCGACTGGAACCCGGCTCGCCGCCTCCGCGCGGGCGTCACCGTTTTCGAGCGCCGCGAGCGCAACGGCATCGACTACTACCAGGCCGCGCCCAACGCCGTCTGGCAGGCGCTCAATATCGACAGCCTGAACTTCACCGGCGTGGAGTCGTCGCTGCACTTCGCGGTGTCCCGCTCCCAGACGCTCGACCTGCGGTACACGTGGCTGCTGGGCGCCGAGAACACCGTGCCCATCGGCGCCACCAAGTACACCTTCAATTACCCCGGCAATTCCGGAGTGCTGGCCTGGCAGGCCAGCCTCCCCGGCGGCATTGTGGCGCGCACCAGGCTGGGCGTCCTCAACCGGCAGGCGCAGGCCACTTACCCGCTGTGGGACGTGAGTGCCGCCTGGTCGCGCGGCAGGATCAACCCGTTCGTTCAGTTAGCCAATATCTCCAATGCTTCCTATCAGGAGATCCGCGGGGTGGCGATGCCCGGCCGGACGGTCTGCGGGGGCGTGGAAATCCTGGTCAGTAAGCATTAGCCAGCCATGTTTTTGGTTGACGAGCGATAGTATCTGCGCCCGCCAAACTCGGCTAAGCTGAAGCCTGAGGAGTAACGGCGGATGAAGAAGATTGCCCTTTTCGCTGTCGTGATCTTGTTGATCGGTCCCAGCACGCGTAGCATGCTGTCGGGCCATCTGGGTGCAGTGGGCGAGTGGATGGGGGCGTGGGCTCCGTTCTCCTATCTCATCGTGGCCCTGGTGTTTGCCGCGCCGCTGGTCGCCATTCAGATGATGGTGACCATTCCCAAGCACGTCGAGCCCGAGAGCGCCATGGCCAAGTACCGCCGCGAAGCTCCTCCGCCGGTGGACTCCGACTAGCGGGGGTGCCGCAACCCGGTTTTTGTGCGCATCGCACAAAATTCAGACTGAAAACAAAGGACTTAAGCGCTGTATTTTTGTGCGCTCGCACAAAAAACAGGACTTTCGCACCGGATGCTGGCTGCAGCGGACCAGGCCGCCCCTGCCCGGATGGCGTACCGGGTGCTCCCCGGACCTGCCCCCATGAACGGCCCCGGCGCGGGCGAACCCGCCGGAGCGGCTATAATGTATGCCGGGAATGTCGAGTCCGGGGTCCGTTACGATACTTTTGCGTGAGGTCGCCAAGGGCGATAAGCCGGCCCTGGACCGGTTGATGCCCCTGGTCTACGACCAGCTTCGGGAGATCGCCCACAACCAGCTTCGCCGCGAGCGTGCCGGCCACACCCTGCAACCCACCGCGCTGGTGCACGAAGCCTATGCCAGGCTGCTGGGCGGGGAGCAGCCGGATTACCGGGACCGCGCCCACTTCCTCGGCGTGGCGGCGCATGTGATGCGGCGGATACTGATCGACCATGCCCGCACCCGGAACGCCGCCAAGCGCGGAGGCGGCGACGAGAAGGTCCCCTTCGACGACTCCCGCCGCCCCGGTGCCGGGCGCTCCGTCACCATGATCGCCCTGGACGACTCGCTGACGGCCCTGGAGCAGCAGGACCCCAGAAAGGCCCGCCTGGTCGAAATGCGCTACTTCGGGGGATTGACCGCCGCCGAGTCCGCCGAAGTGCTGCGCATCGACGTGGCCCAGGTGCGGCGCGAATTGCGCGTGGCGCACGCCTGGCTCCGGCGCGAGATGGGTCGCCCGGCTTCCGGCGAAGCTCCCGCCTGAACCCCTGTCGCAGCTCGCGGCGAAGCCCGCGCGCGAGCGCACCAGTCCACAGCCCGGCAGCCCCAGGCTGCCCGGCTCCGGCTCCGCGCCGCCGCGGGCCGGGTCGTGAACGGGCGTCGGTTGCGGAGGCGATATTGCCGCGGCGCCGTCCGGCACGGTTTCCTCCCGGCAAACTGCCCGAAGGCCGGCAGAGCCTCCGAAGATTGCCGGCCTTCAACAAGCTAATGCGAAGAATCCGGGGTGGATTTTCGATCGATTGGCTGGTCTTTCCAAAAAATGCGAAAATAGCAGCGCATCCACACCCTGTAGCAGCCGCCAGCGGATGGCGATAGTCCCTATGCAAGCCGGCGATTGGGAGAAAATCCAGGAGTTGTTTCTCGCCGCGGCCGACCTGGCGCCGGCGGCGCGGGCGAGCTTTCTCGACCGCGTATGCGGGGACGACGTCGAACTGCGCCGGGAGGTGGAATCGCTGCTGGCCTCCGACTCGGATGGCGAAGACTCGATCGCCGCATTGGTGACCGGCGCGGCCCAGGAACTGCTCGGCGGCGATCCCCTGATCGGCGCGCGCCTGGGCTCCTGGCGCGTGGAGCGGGAAATCGGCCGCGGCGGCATGGGCGCGGTCTACCTGGCCACCCGCGACGACGGCGACTACCAGCAGCAGGCCGCCGTCAAGCTGGTCAAGGAAGGCATGGACACGGCCCAGGTGCTGGACCGCTTCCGCCACGAGCGGCAGATCCTGGCCAACCTCAACCACCCGTTCATCGCGCGCCTGATCGACGGCGGAAGCACGGAGCAGGGACGGCCCTACCTGGTGATGGAGTACGTCGAGGGCCAGCCCATCGATAGCTGGCTCCAGGAACGGGGAGCCGGATTGGAGGATCGGCTCGCCCTGTTTCTGCGCGTCTGCGACGCGGTGTCCTACGCCCATCGCCTGCTGGTGGTGCATCGCGACCTCAAGCCCGGCAACATTCTGATCACTCCCGACGGCACGCCGAAGCTGCTGGATTTCGGCATCGCCAAACTGCTGGCTCCGGACCAGGACCCGGCAACCACCCTGGCGGCAGACACGCGCGCCATCACCCCCGGCTACGCCAGCCCGGAGCAATTCCTCGGCCAGGCGGTCACCACCACCACGGACGTCTACTCGCTGGGCGCGATTCTGTACGAGTTGCTCAGCGGAGCCAAGGCCCACCAGGCGAGTTCGCCGTCGCCGGATGAGTGGCGGCGCACGGTCTGCGAAACCGAACCGGTCCGCCCCAGCCTGGCGGTGGCGCCGGAGTTGCCTGGCGCCGCGCGCCTGCGCCGGCGGCTTGCCGGGGACCTGGACAACATCGTCGGGATGGCCATGCGCAAGCAACCCGAGCGGCGGTACGCTTCGGTGGACGAGCTTGCCGCCGACCTGCGCCGTCGCCTGGCGGGCAAGCCGGTGGCCGCGCGGCGCGATTCGCTGGCCTATCGCGCCGGCAAGTTCGTGCGGCGCCACGTGCTCTGGCTGGCCGCGGCCCTCCTGGCGGCCGCCAGTCTGGTGTCGGGGACCGCCCTGGCCGTGTTTCAGGCCCGCCGCGCCGATGCCGCCCGCCACATGGCCGAATCGCAGCGCCAGGCGGCCGACGGGGCGCGCAAGTCCGCCGAGCGGGAGCGCGCCCGCGCCGAGAGCCAGGCGCGCATCGCCGAATCGGAAGCCCGCCTGGCCGACGAGCGGCTCTCGCAGATGGTGGCGCTCGCCAACCACTCCCTCTTCGACATCCACTCCCGCATCGAGCAGCTTCCCGGCGCCACCGAGGCGCGCCGCGACATCGTGGCGACCACGCTCCAGTACCTCGAGGAACTCTCGAAGACCGCCGGCAGCGACGAACGGCTTCTCCAGGCGCTGGCCTCCGCCTACCTCAAGCTGGGCGATGTGCAGGGCTACCCGTATGGGCCGAGCCTGAGCGATGGCACCGGCGCGTTGAAGAGCTATCGTACGGCGGCGCGCCTGCTTGCGCCGTTGCGCCGCGCGCGGCCGCGCGACCCCGACATTCTGGATTCCTGGGTTGAAGTGCAACGCCGCATCGCGGTGCTGCTGTCCGCCGGCGGCAAGGTGGACGAGGCCGCCCTCTGCCTGCGCGAGGCTTTGCCGGATGCCGCGCTGCTGGGGAAGTTGCGCCCCTCCGACCCGGTGGCGACGTCGCGGGAAGCCCTGCTGTTCGAGACCATGGCCGTGGTGCTGGAAACTCGCGATGGCCCGGCTGCCTTAGCCTGGAGCCGGCGTGAATTGTCGGTGCTGGAGGCCCTGGCAGGCCGCTTCCCCGGCCGCGAAGAAATACTGGAACAGCTTGCCGACGCACATTCCCGGATCGGAGTCGCACTCAACACCACGGGGGATCTGCGGGCGGCTACGAGCGAGTACCGGCAGTGCGCCGAGGTGCGGGAGCGGCTGGTGGCGGCTCATCCCAACGACGTGGGGCGGCGCCGCAACCTGATGATGGCCTATGGGCACACGGCGGCGGTGCTGGGCGATCCGCTGGTCCCCAACCTGGGCGATTCCGCGGGCGCGATCGAGTACTACCGCAAGGCGGCTTCGCTGGCCGCGGAAATCGCCAAAGCCGACCCGCGGAATCTGGCGGCCCGATACGACGTCGCCGCCGTCACCCTGCGGCTCGGCATCGTGGACGTGCCCCCGGCCGGTTTCGAGGCCTCGCTCGATGCGCTGCGCCGGGCGGCCGGGGATCTGGAAGCGCTGCAGAGCGCCTCTCCCAACGATGCCCGCTACAAGAGCCAGTTGGCCATCGCCCGCGAGTTCATCGGCAAGCGTCTGCTGGACCTGGGCCGGCTGCCGGAGTCCATTGCCATCTACCGGCAGTCCCTGGCCGGAGCGGATACGGCGCTGGCGGGCGATCCGGCCAACCGTTCCGCCTACGCGCAATCGGCGGCCACCAGTGCGGGCCTGGTGCGCGCGCTGGCGGTTTCCGGCGACCGGGCTGAAGCCCTGGCCCAGGCGCGTTCCGCCATTGCCCGCGCCGAAGCCTGCGCCGCCCACAGCGTGGAAAAAGCCTCGTGTGCGCGCTACCGGGCCACGGTATGGCTGGCGCTCGGCGCCGCCTACCGGACCTTCGCCCAATCGCCCACCGCAAAACCGCTGGAGAGGGAATCCGACTGGCGCGAAGCGCAGGCCGCGGCCCGCCGCGCTATCCAGGAGGTTTCCGCCATCTCCGCCGCCAGTTGCAGTGCCCAGTGTTCGGTGATTCTGGCCGAAGCCCAGGGCTTTGCCGCCGGGCAGCCGTAGCGCCGGGAAGACGTGCCCGGCATTCATCCGCGGTGGATCCCATGGTGGCGAACGCCGGATTCAGGAAAGCAACGAGGCTGAATCCCACCGAACCGGAGACCACCGTATTCGACTTGGCGGCCACACAGGAGCCGAACACCGGCGCGAGTCGGCCCGGTTCCGGAACGCCGGATTCATCGTGGGTGAGCGGCCCGCCCCCGCCGGGAGCGTCCGGCGGGAGAGTGTCCATTCCTGGGACGAAGCGGCAGCCCCGCCGCCGGCCTACTCCACGGCCTTGGTGAAGTACAGCCCGACGGCCCGGTCGATCATGGCCCGCGTCATCCGCATCGGCCGCCCTTCGTACTCGCTGATGGCCTTTACCAGTTTGTAGATGTCCATGGGATAGCAGGCGCGCAGCACCCTGGCGCCGGCCGCCACGCACCGCTCGCGCAGGTACGTGCCGCAACCCAGGTCGCACGCCACATGGTTGGCCGCCATCACGCGCTGGAAGATCTGGTCGAAGACGCTGGCGTCTATGTCGTCCACCAGCACCTTGGTCTGGATGCGCCGCAGAAACGCCTCGTCCGCCAGGTCATACGGGTTCAGGTTGGTGGAGAATACCACCATCAGCTCGAAGGGGGCCTTGAACTTCATTCCCGAGGCCAGCGTCAGATAATCCACGCGGCGGTCCAGGGGCACGATCCAGCGGTTCAACAGCTCGCGCGGCGAGAGCATCTGCCGCCCGAAATCGTCGATGATCAGAACGCCGTTGTTGGCCTTCATCTGGCAGGGCGCGATGAACACCCGCGTGGCCTCGTCCAGCCGCAGTTCCAGCATGGACGCCGAAAGCTCGCCGCCCACCGTGATGCACGGCCGCTCGCAGGCCACCCACCGCGGATCGAGCGTGTCGTTGATGGTCTCCACGGTCCGGTGCACTACCGGATCGAACAGGCTGATGATGTGCCCGTCCACTTCCACCGCGTAGGGCACCAGGATGGTATCGCGATAGATGCGTAGAATCCGCTCCGCAATGCTGGTCTTGCCATTGCCGGTGCCGCCGTACAGGAACAGCGACTGGTGGCCGATCAGCGACGGTCCCAACTGGTCCAGCAGGGCGTCGGGCAGGACCAGGTCGTGGAAGGCCTGCCGCAGGCTCTCCCGGCTCAACCGCACGCGGGCTGCCTGGGCCTTTACGCCCTCGTGATACTGCTGGAGCGACACCGGCGCCGGCCCGACATACTGGCAGGCCTCGTTGCGCGCGGTGGCCAGCGCCCGGCCGGCGGTGGTCAGGGAGAACGAGTAGTCGTTTCCCAGCATGCCCTTCACTTCAATGACGTGCTGCTGGCGGAACTGGTGATACACGGTTTCCAGAACGGGGAACGACAGCTTCAGGACGTCGTGCAGCGTCGCCAGAGTACCGCTCCCGTGCAGCCACAGGTAGCGCAGAATCAGGTCGCTCACCATGGAACGGCCGATGCCCAGATCCTCGATGCGGTCGGGCATCGGGGGACGAAAATCGCTCGGGGGGGTCGCGGGTGCGGGGAGGTGTCCAATAGCCATTAGAATATCCAGCTCACGCGACGGAATATACAACGAAAGCCGGGACCGGTAACAGTAGGCCGATGGTTATACGCCGGAGCCTGCCGAAAGCCATGAACGGTTGTGCGGTATCGCACTGGCCGGGTGGCCAGAACCGCGGGGAACCTCACGCCCCGTGGCTATGGCCGTGGTGGCCTTCGTGCGGCTCCGCCGCCGCGGGAATGGCGCACCCGTTTTCCGAGATGGCGCATCCCACGTGCTCGAACTGCACGGTGGTATGGCAAATGTGGAACCGCCCCGCCAGGACGGCGTTGATGCGCCGCAGGATCGCGTCGCTCTCGGAGGGGGGCACGTCGGCGATCAACACATGGCAACTCAGCGCGTGGGTGCTCGACCCCAGGCTCCAGATGTGCAGATCGTGGACATCCAGCACGCCCTCGACCGCCCGCATGGATCCGGTCACGTCGCGCAACTCGATGCCGCGCGGCAACCCCTCCAGCAGGATGTTCAGCGACTCGCGCACGATGTCCCGCGCGGTCCACACGATCAGCAGGGCAATCAGGATGGAGAGCCCCGGGTCCACCCACAGCCACCCGGTGTAGCGGATGGCCGCAGCGCCGGCGATAATCGCCACCGATCCCAGCGCATCGCCCAGCATGTGTACAAAGGCGCTGCGGACATTCAGATCGTCCTTGCCGGCCGAGCGCAGGGCCAGCATGATGCCGCCGTTCAGCGCCACTCCCAGGGCGGCCACCGCCATCATCACCGTCTCCTGAACCAGCTGGGGATGGCGCAGGCGGCCCACGCTTTCGTAGAGGATCCACAAGGAGAGCACCACCAGCGTCACGGCGTTGACGAAGGCCGCCAGAACCCCGGCCCGGTGGTATCCGTAGGTCTTGGTCTCGTCGGCCGGTTTGGATTGCAGGTAGACCCCGAACCAGGCCAGCAGCAGCGCCAGGGCGTCGGTGAAATTGTGGCCGGCGTCCGAGAGCAGCGCCAGCGAGTTGGCCCGCAGTCCGGCGAAGACCTCCACCGCGACGAAGACCAGCGTGGCCGCCAGCGACCAGCGCAAGACGTCGCCCGTGCCTGCGTGATGGTGGTGTTCGTGGGAGTGCATTACCGGCGGAACCTGGGCGCCCCTGCGGCTATCTTACCGTACGTCGAACCAGACCGGCATGGCGCGCAGGAACCCGCCGCGCATCCAGGCACGGTATGGCGCCCGCCCGATCACCTGCCGCACCCTGGCGTCCAGCATGCTCTCGGTGGAACGGGACCGCAGGATCAGCTCCAGGAAGCTCTGCCGCGGAGGATACAGCAGCACGGAAACGTTCTCGCCGGCCGGAATGCCGGCCTTCTTCTTCACCATGCCGATGGCCGTGTCGAGCCCGCCGAGTTCGTCCACCAGGCCGCGGCGCCGGGCTTCCGGCCCCAGCCAGACGCGGCCTTGCGCCACCGGTTCGATCTCCTCCACTTTGCGGCGGCGCGCGGTGGCCACTTTGTCCAGGAAATCGCGGTAGCTTTCGTCGATTCCCGCGCGCAGCACCTCGCGTTCCTCCGGCGAGAGCGGCGTGTAATCGGAGTCTATATCGGCGTGCCTGCCGCGCTCGACGCTGCCCTTGGTGACGCCGAGTTTGTCGTAGAGGCCGTGCAGGTTGGGCTTGCCGAACACCACGCCGATCGATCCGGTCTCGGTCTCGGGATAGGCCACGATGGGGTCTCCGGTCATCGCCATGTAGTAGCCGCCGGAAGCGGCCACGTCGGACATGGAGATCACGACCGGCTTCTTTTTGCTCAGCAGGTTCATCTCCCGCCAGATTTCGTCGGAAGCCGTCACTTCGCCGCCGGGCGAGTCGATCCGCACCACGACGCCCTTCACCGCCGGATCGGCGGCCACGCCGCGCAGCACTTTGTCGAAACCGTAGGAGGTGAGGGAGCCCTCGCCCTGGCCGTCGTTGCCCGGATCCCCGCGCACGATTTCGCCCTCGGCCACCACCAGCGCGATCCTCTTCCTGGCCGTCAGGCCGGCGGATTCCGCCGTAGCCTGGATGTACTGGCCGAGCGTCACCTTCTTCGGATCGCCGCCATGCAGCCGGTTCTTCAGATCGGTCCACGCCTCGTCTTCGAAACTCAACTGGTCCACCAGCCCGGCCTTCAAGGCCTGCCTGGCGGTGAACGGTCCCTGGTCGACGATGGCGCGGATCTCGGAGGGCGTCTTGTGGCGCGCCTCGGCGATGCGGTCCACCAGGTTGCCGTACAGGCCGTCCACCACGCTGGAGATCACCTCGCGGGTTTCCGGGCTCATGTCGCTGCGCGTGAACATGTCCCCGAAGTCCTTGTACTTCCCGGTGTGCTCCACCTCGACGCTGACTCCGAGCTTGTCCAGGGTCTTCTGAAAATAGTAGATTTCGGCGCGCAGGCCCTTCAGCATGAGCGGCTCGGATGCTCCGATGTAGATGCGGGTGGCCGCCAGCGCCAGGTAGTACTCGCGTGCCGACGGGTTGCGCAGATAGGCGAATACCGGCTTGCCGGAGCGGCGGAACGCCTCCAGGTCGGAGCGGATCTCCTCGAGCCGGGCCCAACCCACGGACAGGTCTTCCGGCTCGAGAACCACCGCTTTGATGCGCGGGTCGGAGGAGGCTCTGCGCAGTGCCATCCAGATATTGGCGACGGTAGCCGGCGCCTCGCCGCCGCCCAGGAACTCCGGCATTTCGACGCCCGGTTTCTCGGGGATCTCGCCGCGCAGCCGCAGCACCAGGACTGAGCCCGCCGAGATCTGCGGCGTGCGCCGCGAAGCCATCACCGCCAACCCCAGCAGAGCCGCCACCGCGAGCACCACCAGCAGGACTCCCGTAACCACTCCGACGAAGAACTTAGCCATGTTACTCCGACGGTAGCACAGGATTCGCCCGGCTGAAGCGGCTCAAAGAGAACCCCGCATGGCCGGGCTGCCAGCCACGCGGGGTTCTCGGCGGCTCAAAGTGCTTTCCTGCACTAACGGTTCAATCGGAAGGTCACGGCAATGGTCGTCACCACTTCCACCGGCAAGCCGTCGAGGAAGGTCGGCACGTAGCGCCATTGCCGGACCGCCTCCAGGGCCGCCGGCGCCAGCAGCGGGTGTCCGCTTTCCACCGCCAGGTCGATGATGCGGCCGTCGGTGGCGATGACGCCCCTCAGCTTCACCACGCCCTCGACGTGGGAGATCACGGCGAGTTGCGGATAGCGCGGCTCGACCCGGTAGGTCACGCTGGCGAGTTTCACCACGCCGCCCTCCACCACCCGCCTGACCGGCAGCGCCGGGGGATCGGGGGGCTGGGCCGGAACCACCGGTGGGTCCTTTGGCCTTGCCTTCCCGGCGTCCCCGATGATACTAACCAGAAATCCGTCACCGATCTCCGGTCCAGTCCCGCCCCGAACTCCGTTACCCGGCCCCACATTGGTGAAGGCTTCGGGCAGTTCCTTGTCGATCACGATCGCCAGTGGAATCCGGGTTGGCTGGACCAGGCCGACCGTGGCAAGGCGCCGGATCGCTTTGGGCGCGATACTCGGCGCGTGTTTCACCTCGGGCTCCCTATTGGGCGCCCGTCCCGCCGGCGCCGTCGGCACCAGCAGGGTGAATGTGGCTTGCGGCATGGCCTGCGGCCACACCATCGGCGCCACCACCATTCCCGCCACCAGCGCCAACTGCCCGGTGACGCCTGCGCACGTCGTCCAGACGCGCTTCCCCTTACCGCTGCCCGTGAGCATTACCTGTTCGAACATGGCCTTCCTCCTTTCGGACACACCTCGACCCGGGTGGGGCCGTGCCAGCAATCCCCAGATTTCCAGCGCGCAATCGGGCGCGCCGCCGTTCGCCTGTTTCGGGATTTATTCGAGATGCCGTGGTGTCGACATTGCTTTGTCAACCTCCACTGGAATAGACACCAACATGCGGCGGAAGTTTCCGGCATCATAGAGAACGTGCACCTGCCGCCTCACATTCGCAGACTCATCGAAGACCGCGCCGGCGCGGTCGGATTCGCCCCCCTCAAGCGCGCCGCCGGAATTCTGTCGGACGCCTACCGCGATGGCTCGCCGGCCGGCATCCGCCACCTGCCCGCCGCCGAGCGTGCGGCGGCTTACATGGTGACGCGCATGCCGGCCACCTATGCGGCGGCCTGGCGGGTGTTGGGGGAAGTGCGTCAGCGCCTGGAAGGACGCCCGGTACAGAGCATCCTGGATGTGGGCGCCGGAACCGGGGCCTCGGCGCTGGCTGCCCGCCACTGGTTTCCGGACGCCGCCATCACCCTGCTGGAGCGCGATGGCGCTTTCGCCGAGGCGGCGCGGGAGTGCCTGCCCGGCGCTTCGCTGCGCATGGAGGACGCCGCGCGCCTGACGGCCTTTCCGCCGCACGATCTGGTGATTGCGGCGTACTCCCTCAACGAACTGCCGATGGAGGTGGCCGAGCGGTTGTGGCGCGCCGCGGGGGAGGCGCTGGTGGCGATCGAGCCCGGCACGCCCGCCGGATTCTCCCGCATCCGCGAGTTCCGCGACCGGTTGCTCGCTCAGGGAGCCCACATGGTCGCGCCCTGCCCGGCCGGGACGCCCTGTCCTCTGGCCGCTCCCGACTGGTGCCATTTCGGCGCGCGGGTGGAGCGCAGCGGCCTGCACCGCCGCGTGAAGGACGCCGGTCTGAATTACGAAGACGAGAAGTTCAGCTACGTGGCGCTGGGGCGCCAGGGCGCTCCGCTGGCGGTGGCGCGCATCCTGCGGCGGCCGGAGCACCATCCGGGGCTGGTGATTCTGCGGACGTGCCGGGCATCCGGAACCGGCATGGAGCGCATCGGCCGCCGTGACCGCCCGGGTTTCCGTGCCGCCCGCGCGGCGGCCTGGGGCGACGCCTGGGACGGCGCGCCGGAGGGTGCGGAGTAGACGGGCAGCGCCCCTTTCGCGCTATTCCGTTCTGGAGTAGTAATAGGTGTACTTGCTGTAGAGTTCCGATGCGCGGGCGCCGTTGGCGACGATTCCGAGCACGTTGTTCTCGCAGAGCGACTGCATGGCGCGCTGCACGTTGTCGAAGGTGGTGGAGCCGATCTTCACCACCAGGACGGTGCCGTCTGCGAGCGTGGCCAGCAGGTTCGCATCGGCCGAGAACAGCAGCGGCGGCGTATCGAAGATGGCCCAGTTGATGATGCGGGGCAGTTCCTCGAACAAGGCTCTGGCCTGGCGCATGTTGAGCAGCTCCAGCGGATTCTTCACCAGGGAGCCGGCGGGCAGCAGGTAGAGATTCATCCCCTCGATTTTGCGGAGGGCCTGGGAGAACGTGCAGCGGCCGGTCAGGAAGTCCGACAGGCCGGGGGTCCGGTCGATCTGGAAGAGGTTGTGGATAATCGGGCGGCGCAAGTCGAAGTCGCCCAGCAGGACGCTGCTTTCCGAGATTTGCGCCTGGGCCAGGGCCAGGTTGACGGCGGCGAACGTCTTGCCTTCCGCCGGCGACGGGCTGGTGACCACCACGGTATGGAGCAACTGCACGGTTTGCAGGTGGTTCAGCCTGGTGCGCAGCGTGCGGAACTCTTCGGCCGGGGTTTCGTGGGAGTTGTTCAGATCCAGCAGGTGCGATTCCGGGGCTGGCTCGAAGGGCACCACGGGGGCCTCCATCAGCATCTCCGCCGTGAGATTCAGACGCAGGGCCGGGCCCGTCGAGCCGCCTCCATGGGCTGGCGGATAGTCGGACGGACGGGATTCGTCGGTGCGCTGTGACTGGTGTCCCTCCTCGGAAGAGTGCGATCCATGCTCGGCGCGGCGCAATGCATCATGTACTCGGCTCATACGATCTCCAGTCTTGCGAACCTACGCCGACCTCAGCACGAAGTGGTAATACATTGACGCGCTGACGCAGGCGCACCCCACGATGAAGGCGCTGGTCCAGGCCAGCCAGAACAGACGCCGGTTGCGGCGCACCAGCAGGGCATTTTCCAGCAGCGGGATGCTGCTCAAAATCGGCAGGTTGGTATAAGCCCGAACGTCCTTCAGGTTTTTCAATGACGTGTTCTTCATTTCCCGGATGCCCGCCAGCATCAGGCCCAGGAGCAAGCCGGCGGTAGTGCCGATGGCGGCCCATACCTGGCGCTTGGGTTCGGTGGCGGTCTCGGGCAGGGAAGCCATGTCGAGGGTTTCCAGTTTTTCTCCGGCCTGACGCTCCTCCAGGCTCTCCTGGGTGGCCGAGGCGAGTTGCTTTTTGTTGAGGTCCTGGACTTCCAGCTCAGCCATATCGCGGTCGTGCACCAGGCGGTTGTAATCCTGCGAGTTCAGCCCGCCGGCGTCAATCGCCCTCTGCGCGGCGGCCATCTCGCGGGTGAGTTCCTCGATCTGCTTGTTCTTGTTCTGGACGAACACCTCGACCTGGGCGATCTGGGCCCGCACCATGGCCTCCTCTTCGCGCACGGTTTCCAGCCGGTCGGCGGCCTGCGGATTCTTCACCCGGATGGGGCCGGAAGTGGTCTGAGCGGCCCGGTCGGCGTCCTCTTTTTCCGCCTTATCCAACTGTCTCTGCGCGAAATCGAGCTTGGATTGCAGCGACTGCACTTCCGGCATGTTGTCCTGGTACTGTTTCCGGGCCGCGTCCAGGGCGACCGTGAGGTCCTGAACGCTCTTCCGCCACGAGCCGGCGATGTCCCCGGCGTAGGCCGAACCGGCTACGGTGGTTTCCTGGTTTTCCCGCAAGGACTTTTCCTGGGATTGCAGGTTTCTCAGATTGGTGTCGTAGAAGATCCTCTGCGTGGCCTCGGTGGCGATCTGGTCGTTGGCCTGGTTGATCTGCATGCGCAGGCCTTGGAGTTGCGACATGTTGTTCTGCAACTCCTGCGGCAGGTGGCCACGGTTTTCGACGGTGAACTTGGTGATGGCCGCTTCGGCCCCGGACAGCTTTTCGCGAGCCTGGTTGAGCTGATCGTTCAGAAAGCCGCTGGTAGTCTTGGCCTGGTTGCGCTGTTCCCGCGAGTTCTGTTCCTCGTACATGGACACCAGCCGGTTCACCACCTTCTGGGCCTTGAACCGGTCGTTATAGGAGAACTCGATCTTGAAGGCGGAGGCTAGCCGGCCGTTGCCCGATTCGACGGGCGCCCCGGGGATGATCTTGATGTCCCTGGCCATCTGGGTGGCCACGTCTTCCAGGGCTTTCCCTTTGGACCGGTCCTTCTGGTACAGGTTGAGCTGGGGGTCGGTGATGAGGCTGATCAGGTTGGTGTGGCTGAGGATCGTAGTCGTGATCTGCTCCAGCCGCTGGGCGACCTGGGTGGTTCCGGTGTTTTCCACCAGGCGCTCGGACACCAGTTGCGGGGTGATCCGCATGGTAGCGCGGGAAACAAAGGTATCGTCCCAGTAGAATGCCACCACGGTGGAGAGCACCAACCCGAGAAACATCGGCCCCACGATCCAGGACCGGTAGCGCCGCGCCATATCGATGTAATCCTCGATATCCGGCGGCCGCCGCGAGATGGCTACGTAATCGTTCTGGAGCGTGCTCATAGTCTCCCTAAACTCCTCCTCGGCCGGTTCCGCTATTCCTTGACGGCAATCAGATCGCCATGCTTCAGATAGACGTTCTTTTCCGAATGCTTGCCTTTGATGGCATCATTGAAATTGAACACCACGAAAACCTTTCCGTCGCGCAACAGGTTAATTTTCTTGGTGTTGGCGAATTCGTGGAAGCCGCCCGCATTCACCAGGGCCTGCATGATGGTGGTGGGCACCAGCAGGGGATACTGTCCGGGTTTGTTGACGCCCCCGTTGATGGAATAGTACCGGCTCTTGACCGCTTCGACCCGCACCATCACGCGGGGCGTGGTGCGCAGGTACTTTTCGGCCAGAACCGTGGCAATTTCCGTCTCCAGTTCACGGGGAGGTTTGCCGGCCGCTTTCACTTCGCCCACCAGCGGTATCGAGATAATCCCGTCGGGACGAACCGACTGGTTGGTCACGGTGAATTGCGGCTGGTCGTACACCGAAATGCTGAGTATATCCTCAGCCCCGATTACGAACTCCTGGACGCCGCTCGAATCCGGGCTCAGGGGTGCCTTATCCTGGGCGGCAGCCGGAGCGCCCGGCTTCGCCGGGGAGGCCTTCTTGCTCTTCTGGCCCAGAGCCGGAGACACGGTCAAGGCAGCCATAGCTAAAATGGCGGAGAATATCGCCGTTCGCATCTTAGTCCCTCAGTGAAGTTGGCGGTGTCCGCGCGGTTGCGGCCCGCATCTTCAGTATTATATAGCATTTGTTGGCTTTTCCATGATTCTCCGGTTACAGGACTGCTACCGGGGAACCTACCAAAGGTATGAATGGGAACAGTGTCGTCCCCCTTCTCCGCCCCCCTCTGGTGCGGCTTCTCACGCTGCGATACGGGGATGCGTAGTGGGATTCTCCCAAATAACGGATTGAAAATGCAGCGGAGGCGGCAAGCGGCAGATAATAAAAGACTATGCTGTCCGGCAGGCATAGCCCGGCGCGGCATGAAACGTGCTAGCGGTTGGGAGGATATTTGTCTCGCTAGCTCGCTTCGGCGGCTGCCATGCTCCAGGAACTGAAGTTTCAACTATCTACCGCGATCCTCACGATACTGACCCTGGCGGCCATTGTCGGTGCGGTCATCAACTTCAAGGAGTACCAGCGATTCCGCCTGCCCGCCGATGGGGTGACGTGGGTGAACCGGGCGGGCGGCGTACAGGCCCTGGCGGTGCCCGCCGAAAGCCCCGGCGCCAATGCCGGCATCCACGCCGGCGACCGGCTGCTGCGTATCAACAGCGTCAAGATCGAGAAGGAAACCGATGTCGCCCGCGTGCTGGCCCGCATCCAGGCCTGGGGCAAGGCGGATTACCAGTTGCTCCAGCGGGATGTGCAGTTTAACGCTAGCGTGATCGTTGGCGAGGTGCCCCTGGACCGGGCCGTCAGCTACCAGTACCTGGTGGGTGCGGCGTACCTGGTGATAGGGCTGTTCGTCTATTTCCGGCGCGGCAGCGCGCAGCGGGCGCGGCATTTCTATTTTCTTTGTCTGGCTTCTTTCGTTTTCTTCTGCTTCCACTATACCGGCCAGCTCAATGCCTTCGACAAGGCGGTGTACTTTTGCAATGTGGCGGCCAGCCTGCTGGCGCCGGCCCTGTTTTTACACTTTTGCCTGATCTTCCCGGAGCCGGTGGGGCCGTTTGGGAAACCTCTGCGCGCGGCCCTGATTTACCTGCCCGGCGGCCTGCTGTTTCTGGCCTACCTGGCCTTCGCCACCGGCACGCTGAATCTGGCGGAAGGCTCGCTCATCGAAATGCGCTGGCTGCTGGACCGCGCGGGCGGCATCCTGGCCGCCGCTCCCTACGGGGTGGGTGCCTTCGTCCTGAGCGTTCAGTACCGCAGCACGGACGATACGCTCGTCAGGCAGCAATTGAAATGGCTCCGCAACGGCACAGTGTGTGGTTTTCTCCCGTGCGGCCTGTTCTACGTGCTGCCCTACTCCGGGCTGGGGACCCTGCCGGGCGAGTACCTGAAGCTGATGGTGCTTTCCATGGTCCTGATCCCGCTCACCCTGGCGTATGCCATTGTGCGCTACCGGCTGATGGACGTGGATATCCTGTTCCGGCGCGGCTATGCCTACACCCTGGCCACGCTGTGCGTGCTGGCCGGGTTCTACGGGATCATCTTTACCCTCGCCAGCGTGGTGCACGTCTCCTTCCAGGACCTGCCCCTGAGCGCGGTGGTTTGTATCATGCTGCTGGCGGCCTTCCTGCTGCAACCCGTACGGGCGTGGGCGCAGGAATGGCTGGACCGCCATTTTTACCAGGACCGCTACGATTACCGCCGCACCCTGGTGGAGTTCGCCCGCGAACTGGGGGCCGAAACCGATCTGGACACCATGCTGTCGGCCGCCGGCGAGCGGCTGATCGAAACCCTGGGCATTCGCCACGTGGCGTTCTTCCTGGCCGAAGACCAGGAGGGCAGCCGGTTCCATCTCCGGAAGGCCATGGGGCCGAATCCGCGCCTGGGGATAGCGGACGCCGCTGACCTGGATCTGTCCTTCCTGAATTGGACGCGGACGGAAGGCTACCTGTTTTTCGAGCGCACCCGCCACCACCTGGATGCCGTGTCGCGCGCCTGGCCGGCCTCGGTGAAAAGCGCCATCGCCGACCTGGACCTGACCTACTACCTGCCCTGCACCGTGCGCGGGCGCACCATCGCCTTCCTGGGCGTCAGCCGCACCGCTGACGGCGACTACCTCTCCAGCGTGGATGTCGAGTTACTGATCACCCTCACCGGGTACGTCGCCATCGCTATTGAAAACGCCTCCCTGTACCGCTCCCTGCAGCGCAAGGTGGAGGAGTACGAACGGCTGAAGGAGTTCAGCGAGAACATCGTGGAATCCATCAATGTGGGCATCCTGGCGGCGGACCTGGATGACCGCGTGGAAAGCTGGAACACGCAGATCGAGCAACTGACGGGCGTGGGACGGGAGCAGGCCCAGGGCCGCGCCCTGAAGGACATCTTCCCGGCCGATCTGTGCGAGCAGTTCGACCGCGTGAGGGGCGAGACGGGGATTCACCACATCTACAAGTTCGTGCTGCGCCCGGTCCACTCGGGCGGCAACGGCAATGGCAATGGCAACGGGGACGGCAATGGCGTGCCGGCCGTGCCCGGACGGTTCCGCGAGTCCACCCTGAACATCGCCATCGCCCCGCTGGTGTCCAAGGACCAGGAGCAGATCGGCCGGCTGATCATTTTCGACGACGTGACCGACCGCGCGGAGCTTGAGGAGCGCCTGGTGCAGGCCGACAAGTTGAGCAGCATCGGCCTGCTGGCGGCGGGCGTGGCGCACGAGGTCAACACCCCGCTGGCGGTGATTTCCACCTACGCGCAGATGCTGGCCAAACAGGTGGCCGACGACACGCAGAAGTCCATGATTCTGGACAAGATCGCCAAGCAGACCTTCCGCGCCAGCGAGATCGTCAACTCGCTCCTGAACTTCTCGCGCACCTCCACCACCTCGTTCGGCGAAATCAATCTGAACCGCGTCATCCAGGAGACCTTGAGCCTGCTCGAGCACCAGCTTACGAAATCCGGCGTGCAGCTCAAGATATCCCTCGCCCCGGATCTTCCCCCGATCCACGGTAACGGCGGCAAGCTGCAGCAGGTGTTCCTGAACCTGTTCCTCAACGCCCGCGACGCCATGCCGGGCGGGGGCGCGCTGGAGGTCCGCACCTGGCAGGAAGGCTCCCGCGCGCGCATCGAAGTGGCCGATACGGGCACCGGAATCGCCCCTGAGAACCTGCACCGCATCTACGACCCGTTCTTCACCACCAAGGCGGCCCGCAAAGGCACCGGCCTCGGACTGTCGGTGACCTACGGTATCATTCAAGAGCATGGCGGTTCTATCGAAGTATCCAACCGGCCCGGCAGCGGGGCCCGATTCCGGATCGATCTCCCCTTCTCGGCGCCGAGGAAGCCTGTAAATGAACTCCTCCCCAGCGCAGCCGGTTAAGGGCAGAATCCTGGTAGTCGACGACGAAGTCGATATCCGCGAAGGACTCGAGCTGCTGCTCACGAGCGAAGGCTATGCCGCCGAGCTGGCCGAGAACGGCACCGACGGCCTGCGCAAAATGTCCCAGCACGCCTACGATCTGGTGCTGCTGGACCTGATGATGCCCGACATGTCGGGGATGGAGGTGATCCAGCGGGTGCGCGAGCGCGACCGCGATACGCCCATCTTCATGATCACCGCCTTCGGGAGCGTCGAGGCCGCCGTGCACGCCCTGAAACTGGGCGCCAACGACTACTTCTCGAAACCCTGGGACAACGAGAAGCTGATCATCGAGATCGGCCGCATGATCGCCGGGCGCCGCCTGGAGAGCGAGAATACCCAGCTCAAGCGCGCCCTGAAACAGCGCTACAGCTTCCCCAATATCGTCGGCAAGAGCGACCGCATGGTGCGCATGCTGGACCTGGTGGGGCAGGTGGCCGAGGCGCGCAGCACCATTCTGATCACCGGCGAAACCGGCACCGGCAAGGAGTTGGTGGCCAAGGCTATCCACGCCAACTCGCCGCGCTCCGAGCAGGTATTCGTGGCCGTCAACAGCGGGTCGCTGCCGCCGGACCTGCTGGAATCCACGCTCTTCGGCCACGTGCGTGGCGCCTTCACCAGCGCCGTGCAGTCCAAGAAGGGCTACTTCGAGGTGGCCGACCGCGGCACGATCTTCTTCGACGAGGTGGGCACGCTGGGCCCGGAGACGCAGATCAAGCTGCTGCGCGTGATCCAGGAGAAGGAGTTCACGCCGCTGGGCTCGACCGATCCGATCAAGGTGGACGTGCGCATTCTGGCCGCCACCAATGCCGACCTCTACCAACTCGTCAAGGAAGGCAAATTCCGCGAGGACCTGTACTACCGGCTAAACGTGATCAACATCGCCATGCCGCCCCTGCGCGAGCGGCGCGAGGATATCCCGCTGTTGGTGGAGCATTTCTTCACCTTCTACTGCAAGCAGAACAACAAGTTTCTCACGCCCGCCGGCGAATCCGTGCTGCATTTCCAGCCCGACGCCCTGCAGGTGCTGATGGAGCACAACTGGCCGGGCAACGTGAGGGAGCTGGAAAACGTGGTGGAGCGCGCCGTGGTGCTGGCCAACGATCAGGCCGTGCCGCTGGAGGTTCTGCCCGACCCGCTCCTGCAGGCCAACGGCGTGCGCCTGCACCGCAGGGAAGGCGGCGCGCTGCCCGCCGACGCGTCGCTGTTCGAGATCGTCAACGATTTCGAGCGCCGGCAGATTCTGGAGCGGCTGGAGCAATGCAACTGGAGCCAGACCGAAGCCGCCGAGAGCCTGCACGTGCCCCTGTCCACGCTGAATCAGAAGATCAAGCGGCTGGATATCAAGATCCGGCGCAAGGGCGACGAGGGAAGGTAGGCGCGGGGCTCAGGCGCGGCCAATTGTGTTGTCCCGCTTCTCCGGGTACTCCACGCCGATCAGGAATAGCCCCTTGGCGGGCGCGGTGGGGCCGCAGCGCATGGGGAGCCGGTCCGGATCGGCCCCGTGTCCCCGGCCGGCCTCGATCAGCGTGCCGACTATATTCCGCACCATGTGCTTCAGGAACCCGCTGCCGCGCACGCGGTAGGTCAGGCGGCCTTCGCCGCGCTCCAGAACCGACGAATAGATGGTCCGTACTTTGCTCCTGCCCTCCTGGTCGCGGTCGTCGGCGGCGGCGAATGCGGTGAAGTCGTGCTCGCCCTGGAAGGCGCGCGCCAGCGCCACCATGCGCTGCTCGTCGAGCGGATACGGGTGGTGATATACGTAAGGCCACTCGAACGGGGGGCAGACCTCGCCGCGCAGGATGCGGTACTCGTAAGTCTTCGCGGTCGAGTCGAAACGCGGGTGAAACGCGGCGTCCACTTCCGCAACCGAGAGCACCCGTACGGATGGCGGCAGCAGGCGGTTGACGGCGCGCCGCAGATTGGGCAGGGGAATCGGGTTCTCGATGCTGAAGGCGGCCACCTGGCAGAGCGCGTGGACGCCGGCATCGGTGCGGCCGCTTCCGGCCACGTGCACCGGGCGGCCCTCCATCCCGGATACGATTTCCTCTAGCGCTCCCTGTATGGTCGGGAGGCCGGGCTGCACCTGCCAGCCGTGGAACCCGGCGCCATTGTAAGAGACGTCGATGCGGATGCGCCGCATCAGGAATTCGGCCGCGACCCCGGCTTCACGACGGGGATGCCCTCGGCGCACATGGGACACTGCTCGGGGAAATGGGCGGCCACCTTCAGGGTCGCCAGCGCCACCCGCGGCGCGCCGGCATCGGCACTGCCGCCGGAGCGGTCGATGATGGAGCCGACCGCCAGGATTTTGGCGCCGGCCGCGGTCAGCAGTTCCACCACCTCCCGCGTGCTTCCGCCGGTGGTGATGACGTCCTCCACCACCACGCCGGTTTCGCCGGGTTCGACGGCGAATCCGCGCCGCAGCGCCATCCTGCCGCTGACCGTGTCGCGCTCGGTGAAAATGAAGCGCACGCCCAGGGCGCGGGCTACTTCGTGTCCAATGATCAACCCCCCGATGGCGGGCGCCACCACGAACGTCACCGCGGCGCCGGCAATCTTACGCAACTCCTCCGCCATCATCCGGCCCAGTTTCCCGGCCGCCTCCGGGTGCTGCAGTACCAGCGCGCTCTGCACGTACTCGGAACTGTGCAGACCGCTGGTAAGGCGGAAGTGCCCCACCAGGTATGCACTCTTGGACTGGAACAGTTCCACTACGTTTCCGGCTTCCGATGTCATAACAAGTCACCTAACCGAAAACCTGGGGACGAATGGAACATGTCCCGGTCTTCGTTCCATTTTGCGCCACAAAACTGCCATCGACGTGTCAATTTGGTGTACGCTACGCCGTGCCAGCCAAGCCTCCGCGCTGATTCTGAATAACTTAGCACATTGGCGAGTCGATTGCTTAAGAAGGGAGCGTGACTAAGAACCTGCTGGCAAAGGGAGAGACGGTTGATCTTCACCATTGTGTCCTGCCTCACGAGTCACCTCGCATCTAAACCCACAAGCAGTTCCCCCGACACCCCCACAACCGTCTCCACCCGGCCGGATCAACGCTGTACGCGTCCCGATCCGCCGCCGGCGGCCAGCGCCTTCACGTCGTCCACCGACACGCGGTTGAAATCGCCCGGTATCGAGTGCTTCAGACAACTGGCGGCCACGGCAAACTCCAGCGCATCCCGATGGCTCCCCAGTGCCTGCAAGCCGTAAATCAGGCCGCCGGCGAAGCTGTCGCCGCTGCCCACCCGGTCCACGATATGGGTAATCTCATAGTGCCGGCTTAGCAGGAACTCCTTCCGGTCGTGCAGGCACCCGGACCAGCCGTTGTTCGAGGCGCTCCGCGATTCCCGCAAGGTGATGGCGATGGCCTTCATCTCGGGATAAGCCTCCAGCACGCTCTCGGCCAGCGCCTGGTACTGGGCGCGGTCGAGCGAGCCGGAATGCACGTCCACCTTCGCCTGGATTCCGAGCGACATCTGCACGTCCTCTTCGTTGGCGATGGCGATGTCGACGAACCTCACCAGTTCCCGCATCACCTCGGTGGCCGGCTTGCCCCACTTCCACAGGTTCTTGCGGTAGTTGAGATCGCAGGAGACCGTGAGGCCCTTCTGGCGGGCCGCGCCGACAGCTTCCAGCGAGAGGGCCGCGGCCGATTCGCTGATCGCCGGGGTGATGCCGGTGATGTGGAACCAGCCGGCGCCCGCGAAGGTCCGATTCCAATCGATATCGCCGGGCTTGGCCAGCGCAATCGAGCTGAGGTCGCGGTCGTAGACCACGCGCGAAGCCCGCTGGTTGGCGCCGGTTTCCAGGAAGTAGATGCCCATGCGGCCCTTGCCCCGCACGACGGCGGAGGTGTCCACGCCGAAGCGGCGCAGGTCGCCGATGGCGGCATCGGCCAGCGGATTCTTGGCCGGCAGCACGGTGACGTAGGCCGCCGGGAGGCCGAAATTGGCTAGCGATACGGCTACGTTGGCTTCGCCGCCGCCGAAGGTGGCCTGGAACTGTGGGCTCTGCAGGAACCGCTCGCAGCCCGGAGGCGCGAGACGCAGCATGATTTCACCGAAGGTGACCGTGGTAGTTGCCATAGACAACTAATTCTAGCCGGTTGCGGGCCTTCGTGAAGTCCGGCCGGCCGCCTGATATCATCGAGCTTTCCGGAGAGCCGCGCCGAAGGGGGCAGAGAGGGTGAACGGACGAAGGGACCGCGCACTGCTGGCGGGAATGGCGGCGATCGCACTGCTGGCGCTCGGCCACATCCGGGCGCAGCGCGGCGGGCGACTGGCCGCGATCGCCGTGGACTACCCGGAGGATGGCTCGCTGTTCCCGCCGGAAATGGCGGCGCCGGCATTCGAGTGGCGCGACGCCGCCGCATCCGCCGTGGCATGGGAGATCTCCATCGATTTCGGCGACGGGGCCGCCGGGATTCGCGCCCGCTCCCCGGGGGACCGGTTGCGCGTGGGAGATATCGACCCGCGCTGCGCCAGCGCGACCAACCAGGCGCCGCGCCTCACCGCTCTCCAGGCGGCCGCCCGCACCTGGAGACCCGGCCCCGAGGTCTGGTCGGCCGTCCGGAGGCACGCCGTCGAGCGGCCCGCCACGGTCACGATCACGGGTTGGGCCGCGGGCAATCCGGCGCCCATCTCCCGCGGACGCGTTTCCATCGGGATCTCCAGGGACCCGGTGGGCGCACCCATCTTCTATCGCGACGTTCCGCTGATGCCGTCAGAGGCGGAGAGAGGATTGATCAAGCCGCTCTCCCCGGCCGCCGTGCCGCTGATCGGCTGGCGCCTGCGCGATCTCGGCGAGCCCTCCAGCCGCCTGGTGCTGGAAAACCTGCCCACCTGCGCCAACTGCCATTCCTTCTCCGCTGACGGCAAGACCATGGGAATCGACGTGGACGGCCCGGACAACGACAAGGGAACCTATGCCATCGCCCCCATTTTGCCGCGTATGTCCATTCGCCGGGAAGATGTCATCACCTGGAATTCGTTTCCGGGCAAAACCAGGGGGCTCAACACACTCGGCTTCATGGCGCAGGTCTCGCCCGATGGACGGTATGCCGTGACCACGCTCAACGAAGAGGTGTACGTGGCCAATTTCAAGGACTACCGGTTTCTGCAGGTCTTCTATCCCACGCGCGGCATCCTGGGCTGGTACCGGCGCTCCGACGGACTCATGGAGGCGCTGCCCGGGGCCGACGACCCGCGCTACGTGCAGACCGGCGCCGTCTGGAGCCCCGACGGCAAGTACCTGGTTTTCGCGCGCGCCGAAGCCCGCGACGCCTACCCGCCGGGACGCCCGAAGGCCGCCTACGCCAACGATCCCAACGAGCCGCCGATCCAATACGACCTGTACCGGATTCCCTTCCACGAAGGCCAGGGCGGCCGGCCGGAGCCTATCGTCGGAGCATCGCGGAATGGCATGAGCAACTCGTTTCCGAAGGTATCTCCGGACGGCCGCTGGATCGTGTTCGTCCAGTGCCGCAACGGTCTCCTGATGCGCCCCGACAGCCGGCTCTACATGGTGCCCTCCGGCGGCGGCACGGCGCGCCCGATGCGATGCAACACGGCCCTGATGAACTCCTGGCACAGCTTTTCGCCCAACGGGCGCTGGCTGGTGTTCTCTTCCAAGAGCCGCTCGCCCTACACCCAGATGTTCCTGACCCACATCGACGAAGAGGGCCGCGACAGCCCGCCGGTCCTGGTCGAGAACTCGACCGCCGCCAACCGCGCCGTGAACATTCCGGAGTTCGTGAATCTCGCGCCGGGCGGGCTGCTGCATATCGACGTGCCGGCGGCCGATTTCTACAAGCTGTTCGACGCCGTGGTGAAACTGGGAGAGGATGGGCAATGGGAAGCCGCCGTGGCCGGCTGGCGGCGAGTGCTCGATATCGAGCCCGACAACGCCAAGGCGCACAGCAACCTGGGCGTGGCGCTGGCCCGCCGGGGCGCGCTCGACGAAGCCGTTGCCCATCTCCGCCAGGCCGTCACGCTCAAGCCCGGTTTCGATCGCGCCCACTTCAATCTGGGGATCGTCCTCTATCAGGCCGGCGACCTGGACGGGTCCATCGCCCAGTGGCGGGAGACCGTGGCGCTCAACCCCGATTTCGCCGAAGCCTTCAACCTGACCGGTGTGGCGTTGACGCGGCAAGGGAAGCTGGATGAGTCCATCCGGTGTTTCCGGCGGGCGCTGGAACTGGACCCGAACTCGCCCCGGACGCACTACAACCTCGGCCTGGCTCTGGCGAAATCCGGGGCAGCCGGCGAGGCCGCCGCGGAATGGCGGAAGGCTCTGCAGCTCGATCCCAACTTCGCGGACGCCGCCGCCGCTTTGGGCCGGTAGCGCCGGGCCCGTCTACTCCACCAGCCCGGCGAGGGCGGCATCCAGCCCGGCATCGGTCCACTGGGCCGGCTCCACGCCCCGGTCGAGCGTCCAGTGCTCGGTATGCGACACCGATGCGCCAGGAGCCAGCTCCACCATCGGCCCGAGCGTTTCCAGTTCCAGGAAATCGGCATTGGTGAACGTTTCGAAGGTGCAGCCGTAGTCCGGAAAGGCCTCCGGCCCGGCGGCCGCGCGCGCCCGCTTGATGAACATATCGCCGTTCAGCAGGTAGGCGCCCCAGGTCTCCCGGTTGTAGC
>Ga0265323_10000325_pt1 | contig 27336 bp, 21 predicted proteins | sample 41225metaG_FD_193580 | JGI IMG/M metagenome (GOLD analysis project Ga0265323, IMG submission 193580) | Rhizosphere microbial communities from Carex aquatilis grown in University of Washington, Seatle, WA, United States - 4-12-25 metaG | ecosystem: Host-associated > Plants > Roots > Rhizosphere...
GACCTACATTTTTAAATGGAGACAGATATTTTTTAGCCCAAATCAAATCTCCTGCTGAAGCATTATATTTTAAGATACAAAAATCTGTATAAGAACCGTTATAACACATCCCTGCAACATATAGGTCCCATTTGCATCTATAGCACATTCCAGGCCTGCATCATTTCCATTGGCAACGCCATTATATCTTCGTGTCCATATTGTATCACCGGTCGAACCATTATATTTAATAGTTAAGATATCAGAATTTGGAATGGAGTTGGAAGACATTCCTGTTACAAATAAATTGCCGGAACCGTTGGCCACACAACCCATAGCAATATCATTATTGTTAACAGTGTCCCCGGGATTACCATCAAAGGTTTTTGTCCAAATAAGGTTTCCATTAGAGATGTCGTATTTTAAAATCAGGTAATCTCCATGAGGATACCATTTTGTATATCCTACAACAAATAAATTTCCTGAGTTATCTAAAGTGCAATCTACAGATTGGTTAAAAGCGGCTTTGTCAGAATCACCATAATTTTTAGCCCAGATAAGATTTGGTGTTTGTGCATTAATTTGCATCGTCCAGAATAAGACTAATGTAAGTATGTGCAAATTTTTTTTCATATCGAAGAGATTTAAATTTTATTGAATATTTTTACCTAAAATATTAAGTCATACTGTTTCTCAGTGTGCCTTCTTAAAGACATGCTACCATAAAATTAATTATCCCAACATAACTATTCCTGCATTTTCTTTAAAATATTGCTGAGCTCTTCTTCAGTTGATCGCAGTTTTTCTTTGCAATAATTTATAAGGAATGAAATACGTTTTACCTTTTCAGCCAGTGCATCGACGGAATATTCATCATTTTCAATTTTTTCGATTATCTCTTCTATTTCACTGAGGGCTTCGGCGTAGGAAAGTTTTTTTGCCATATTTAAGAATGTTTAAATTTTCAACAAAAAATGAAGCAATTTAAATCAACTGACAGGAAGGGAGAAAATAAATTTTGAACCTTTCCCGGGTTCACTTTCTACCCATATTTCGCCATTGTGCTTTTGAATAAACTCTTTACAAAGAATAAGTCCGAGTCCGGTTCCGGTTTCATCCTGTGTTCCGGTATTGGTAAATTGCACATCGATCCTGAAAAGCTTCCTGACGTCCTCTTTTGATATACCAATTCCATTGTCTTCAACAGACACCTCGATCTTTCCTGCATTCATTACCGAAGCAATTACAATTTTACCGCTTTCATATGTAAATTTTATTGCATTTGAAATCAGGTTTCTTAAAACAAGTGTTATCATTTCTTTATCGGCTTTGGCAATAATTTTGGGATCGATCATATCAATTACCATAATATTTTTCTTATCAATATTTGTTTTCAACAATTCGATGTTGGATTCAACCAAATCGAAAAGCTTAATATCAACCGGATTGAAAGAAATTTTTCCGGTTTGGGCCCGCGACCAGTGAAGCAGATTTTCTAACAAACCATAAAGCTGTAAGGAGGATTTATTGATGACTTCGAATATCTCATTTTTTTCCTGGTCGGACATATTTTTAAAATCAGATTTTGCCAAGTCGGTTATGCTCACCAATCCGCCTAAGGGATTTTTAATATCATGCGCCATGATAGAGAAAAATTTGTCTTTGGTACTGTTCAGCCTTAACAGTTCATCTTCCTTTTTCTTAAGTGATTGGTTCGTAATTTCAATAAATTTTAATTTGTCCTCTAATAATTGGGTTGCTCTCAGGTTTAACTTGTAACGGTTGTAATAAAGTATTCCAAATGTAAGGACAAAGAGGATTAATATTAATAATATGATATTGGCTTGTTTACGCCTAATATCCTTCAATTCGTTAAGCTCTTTATTCTTTTTAAGGATTGCAATTTCATTTTCTGCTTTTTTTACTTCACTTTCCTTTTTCGATAACTCAAAATTAACCTGCAAATCAAGCAATTTTTTATTCGTCATCGATACGGCAATACTATCATTGAAAAGTATAAAAAGAACATAATTTTCAAGTGCTTTTTTGTAATTTCCAGTTTCTGAATGATACTTGTAAATATCCCAATATCCTTTTTTCAGAAGTTCGAGATTTGAAATATTTGTTCCCAACTTAATTGATGTTTCAAAATAGGGGAGAGCTTTTTGAAAATTCTTTAAATCCATATATATTTCCCCAATTTTCCTTGAACAAAGGGCAATATTATAAGTAAAACCTGCATCTTCAGCTGCTTTAAGCGATTGTTCGAAATAGCTTAAAGCAAGCCCCTTATTATTCAAGGTATAGTAAAGGTTTCCCAGGTAATTAAGTGAAACACTTGTGCCAATCTTATCACTGATTTTCCTGCGAATTGAAAGGGCTTCATTATAATATTTTAATGCTTTATTAAAATTACCCATATCACAGTATGCACTTCCAATGCTATTCAGGGTATTTGCAACCTGGACCGTATCTCCCAGTTTATACCTTAATTTAAGGGCATGCGAAAAATTATCCAGCGCTTCAGGATATTTTCCAAGTTTTGAATATGAATTGCCAATAAGCAGATAAGAATTAGCAATCCTGTTTTTATCGTTGACCAGACTGCTGTAATAGAGAGCCTGGCTGAAATATTCAAGCGACTTATCAAAATTGTTTAAATCGAAATAAATACTTCCAATATTGGTGTAAGCAGTAGCGATTTCAGTATTTTCTTCCAGTTCAAGGCTGATTTTTAAAGATTCAAGATAATTACCAAGAGCTTCGGTATAGTTTTTTGATTTCCAATAGGAACTTCCAATATAATTAAATGTAATAGCAATTTCCTTTCTATCTCCAATTTCTTTTCTTAAAGCTAAAGCTTTGCCCAAGTATTCAAGAGATTTCTTCTGGTTATTGAGTTCTTTATAGGTAATCCCCAGGCTTGTTAAAGATGAAGCAATATCCTGTTTGTTCCCTGATTTTTCCCTGATGTCTAATGATTTTAAATAATAATCGACTGCTTTATCGAATTCATTCTTTCTTAAATAAATACTGCCAATGAGATTCATTACATTGGCCAGTTCGTTATTATTTTTAATTTTCTCGTAGATGTTTCGTGAATTTTCAAGATTTTCTAATGCTTCATCGAAAGCACTTTTTTCACGGTAAACAAGAGCAATATTGAAATATGAGCCGGCAGTGCCAAGAGAATCGTGCATCCGCTGACGCATATGCAAGGCATTTTGATAATAAATAAAGGCATTATCATAATCGTTTTTATTCAAAAATAAACTTCCGATATAATTAAAAGTTGTAGCAATTCCTGCGGAATCCCTGACTAACCTGTAATAATCTGTTGCTTTGTCGTAATAATCGAAAGCTTTATTAAATTCTTTATGCTGCTTAGAAATTAAGCCTAATTGATTATAGATTTCTGCCGTTTCTTTTAATTTTTCAATTTTTAAAAAAATATCGAGTGCTGCCTTTGAAGCTTCAATTGCTTCTGAGTACCTGTATTGATTAAGATAGCATGAACTTTTAATTTTAAGTGCCCTTGCTTCTTCGTAGGAATTTTTTGTTTTTTCAGCAATTGCCTTTGCTTCACTGGCAAAACTATCGGACTTTACGACCGAAATTTTCAAATATATCTCGGCCAACTGATTTAGAACAACTGGTTTTTCCTGTTCCGAAATAACTTCCAATTTTTTCAACAAACTATCTGTTAGGGCTTGATTTTGAGAATATCCATTTATTGAAAACAGGAATGTTGAAAACAATACATAAATTTTCAACCATTTTATTTTTATTATTTTTTGCATGCTTAATCGGATTGATGAAAATTAAATTAATTTAATTTATTTTATAGATCAAAATTCTTAATATTTTTTGATGTTAACCTAACGAATCTGATCTCTTTTATAAACATTATTGCATTAGTTATCAAACCTGTAAAAGAAGTTGTTGACGAAGGATCAATTTTTCTTCATTACACCTTTAATTTCACTTAGAACTGAGCCTTTATGAAAACGTGTTTTTAAAATATCTTTTTCCGAAAGAACGGAGGAATCGGTAACAGGTTGGTTTTGAAATAATGTTATGGAAAATCCTTTTTTCAAAATATTCTCGGGATTACTAAGCTGAACAATATTTTCATATAACAATAATTTTGATCCTAAACTGCCCAATACTTTTGTAATTGAATTTTTCAATTGAGTTAATTTATTTTTCATCCTGAAATTTTGTTTATAAAAAAATTGTTTTAATACAAAAGCGGACATTTGGGATTTTAATTCGAACTGATGAAAATGACGCTGAAAGATATTATTTAAATTTTTAGATATTTCATATGTGAAAGAATCGACTATTTTTTTTTCGTTATTAATACGTTCTTTCAAACGCACTGGCATCATAAGCAATGCTTTTTGAAGAATATTTTTCTGAACATCTATTATATTCTGCGATAATTCAATAGTCCGCGATTTACATTCATCCAGTTTTATTTCAAAATCATTCATTTGGCTAATAATAAAATCTGCAACTGCAGTTGGGGTTTTGAGTTTTGAATGTGCTACCATATCGACAACAGAATCATCCTGCTCGTGTCCGATTCCTGTAAGTACCGGTAAAGGAAATTGTGCAACATGAAGACCAAGCAAATAACTGTCGAAGCAGCTAAGATCGAGTTGAGAGCCTCCTCCCCGGATGATGACGACAGCATCGAATTTTTCAATATTTTTATTTACCTGGTCTAATGCATCAATGATAGAGTCTTCGGCTTTTTCGCCTTGCATAAAGGCAGGAAAAAGTTTTAAAGAAAAATAATAGTGAAAAGGGTTTTCGGAAAGGTGTGTTAATAAATCGGAATATCCTGCTGCCGTTTCAGAAGAAATTATAGCAATCCGTTGAATCACTATCGGAAGTTCTAATTCATGGTTCATATCAAAAATTCCTTCTTCCTTTAAATGCCTGATTGTTTCAGCTTTTTTCAAAGCCAGTTCACCTACTGTAAAACTTGGATCGATATCTGTTATATTTAAACTTAATCCATATATTTCGTGAAATTCGACTTTTGCACAAATAAGTATTTTCAAACCTTCAGATAATTTTCGATTGGTTGTAGTTTCGAAATAGGGTTTTAAAATTCTGAAGGTGTTTGCCCAGATGGTGGCTTTAGCTTGTGCAATAATTTTATCTGAAAACGAATCTTTTTCAATCAGTTCTAAGTAACAATGCCCGCTGTAATTTTCCTTTATTTGTGCAATCTCAGCTTTTAACCAGAATATTTCATTTATGGAATTTTTTATGACTTCCTGGATAAGCTTATTTAACTGGTACAACGATACTATCTCGGCTTTCATAAAATGATTATTTTATTATTTCTGAAAACTTAATTGCTTTGGTTTTCCACGATTTTGTTTTTGAATTGCATCTGAAAATATACAAACCCTGCGGCAGCTTTTGTATTTCTGAACTGAGGTAAATATTATTTCCTGTTTTATTGGTTTCAAATTCTTTATAGCCATCCAGGTTAAAACATTCAATTTTAATATTTTCTTCATTGGCATTTTCAAGATGTAAATTAATGTTATCCTGAAAAGGATTGGGGGAAATAACAATATCTGGATTTTCTTTTAATTTTATATTTAGAAAATTATAAGCTTTTTGAAAGTCTGGGATACCATAACCATAAGTATTATTCGGATTTGTCAAATAATTACCGGATAACTTAATGGCTGAAATGATATCTCCGGCATTAGCATTCGGAAACGCCCCGACGAGACAAGCAGAAAGTCCGGCAATAATAGGCGATGAAAGCGATGTGCCCGACACCAAACCAAACTGACCGGAAGGAATTTGCACAGTTACATTCTGACCCATTGCCACAACATCTGGTTTGGTGCGGCCATCATAAGAAGGGCCATAAGATGAAAATTGGGTAATGATGCTGTCGCTCATAACCGCTCCAACTGTTGTTATATTTTTGGCATCTGCCGGAGCACTTATGTAATGCCAATCACTATTTCCTTCATTACCGGCGCTTACAACAACTATTATTCCTTTTGATGCAGCAATTGATGCGGCAATTGAGATTCGGGCAGTTTCTCCGTTCAAATCTTTATAAGCGAGATTAAAAACGGAATCATCGAATTGTGTGTACCCGAGGGAAGTATTTATAACATCTGCCCCGACACTGTCTGCAAATTCTGCTGCAGCTACCCAATTATCTTCCTCTACAGGATATTCAGAATTGGCATCTTCACTTCGAAGAAGCCAGAATGATGCATCAGGCGCTGTACCTACTAAGGTATAGGGTTCCAAAGCAGCTATTGACGTTAAAACGAATGATCCATGCTCGTGCGCCTGGTAAACATCTCCCCCCGGTTCAACAAAATCTTTTGTACCTAAAATATTTCCTTTGTTTCGCGCGCTATCTAATGAACTTAAATTATTGGCATCCAGAAAACCGGCATCAATGATTGCAATTTGAACACCCTTGCCACGAAAACCATTACTATGCAGAAACAATCCATTTTCCAGACTGATTTGTGTAAGTCCAAGTCCGTAATAATTACTGTTAAAGATTTCGGAAATAGATGATATTTCAAGTTTGTTTTTGTCATTAAAACCAATTTTCTTATAGGAGAGGGGATCGGCAGTTTTTTCAACTTTTTTTACGAATGAAAACATTTTAATTTTTTCAATGACCGATTCATCACTTACTTCAATAGTAACAGAGTTAAACCATTTAGAAGTGTACATTACATTAGCTCCAGTTTTTCTGATACTGTCAGAATATTTTACTGCTACCGGGAGATCCTCTTCTTTTAATTCTGAAGAATTCTTAATTCTTCGGAGAATTGATCTTGCAGATAAAAACTTTTCGGGATTATTCAATGAAAACGGAACACCTTTTTTATCGGTAAATTGTACCCAATATTTAGCACCATGCTGGCTAAAAACCCTTGTACCCGAAAAAAATAAGCATAACAAAAAAATTAAACCTGTTCTGAAAAGAAATATTTTGAACATTTGAACAGAAACATTTAAAAAATACTAAAAAATTTCAAGATGAAATTTATGATTTTATTTTCCTGGAGTAAAGCTGTTTTCATCAGGTTCAGCAAACTTACCCTTATTGTCTTCAATCATTTTAAAATATTCCTTTTCTTGTTTATCAATCTCGGTGGTGTTTTGAGGAATCCCGTTTTTATAAAGGATCTTGGATTTTTCTTTTCCGTCTTCATCATAATAAATCCATTCACCCTGCATGACATTATTTTCAAACCGGCCTTTAACCTCAATTTTCCCACTGATATAAAAAGTTGCAAACTCTCCGTTGCGTTTATCCTTGCTATAATCAGCTTTTAATTTAAGCACTCCATTTTGAAAGTACTGGTTCCATTGACCTTCCTTCTGGTTGTTAAACCACTCTGTTTCTTCCGCAACCTGCCCGTTTGGATAATATTTTTTAGACATTCCCTGCTTTACACCAGAGATATAATTTTCTTCTAATTTTAATGTTTTATCATAGAAAGAATAATATTTCCAAACACTATCCTTCATCAATTCTATGAAATTACCTTCTCCGGCAATTTCGCCATTTTGATAAAAAATTTTTGCTTTTGATTTATTTGTATTTGGAATAAAATATTGAATAGCCTTAATTGTGCCTTCTTCATAGAATCTTTTCATTTCACCCTCGGGTTTGTTATTGTGAAAATATCCCTGGTATTTTATCTGGCCATTTTCATAAGTAACCCGCCAAAATCCCTGTTTGAGGCCCTGATCATCTTTTTGATTCCAGATAGTATCGGAACAAAATGAGTTATTACTCCAAAGGAAAGAAAAAAACAAAAATGCGATTAATTGTTTAAGTTTCATCGGACTATTTATTCAGGTTTAAGTTAAAAATAAATTTCTTTATGCATCATAAAACTTTCGACTGTCCTGAATTTAAAAAATGTTTAATAATAAGTTGAAAGCTAAATTTCGGACTGGTCAAATTTCGTAACTTTTCCTGAATTAAGAACTATCCTTTTATCGATTTAAGTTTTTTACAGATTTTTTTCCTGTGAGTGAGAACGGTATTGAGTTTTATATTAAGTTTCAAGGCAATATCCTTGCTTATATGACCTTCGGAAACCAACTTCCAGACTTCAATTTCTTTTTTTGTCAAAATACCATTTTCATAATTCGGGAAAAAGTCTTTTTTAAATAAAATTTTCTCCTGGTCCCTTAGGATTTGTGAAATTACGAGAGTATGTTTCTGATCGGTTCGGTATTCGGTAATATCATGGCAAATTGCAAGTACCAATAGGGGTATGCCATTTTTATCAAACAAAAGAAAGCGGTTTCGCTGTAAAATCCTGATATATTTTCCCTTTGAGTTTTTAACTTTAACATCATAGGTAAAAATGTAATTAGACCTGTTTTTCTTAGGAATTTCATTTAAAAAAGTTTTTAATTCATTGTGAATTGCTTTTTGGGTCATTTTTGTATCAGGATGATAGATTTTAAAAACGAAATCAACTCCTTCTTTAATAAATTTCTCTGCAGGAAATCCAGATATACTTTTTATTGATGGGCTTACATATTGGTATTTCATTTTATTCAGGTCGATAATCACAAAAGTGCTGCCTCCGTTAATATTCATGTTAGTTTGAAAATCGCCGGCATTTAGAAACCTTTGAAATTCATCGCCTTTTAATTGTTTATTTACTTTAATAATGTTCAATAAATCCTCAACCTGGTAATTGCTTTTTCTGTTCATGAAATTTTGTAACGTTTTAATATATCCTTAAAACGCATGAGCTTATCAAAATGTTAATTTTTTTTTATGGGCAGTTAAAAAGAATTGATAGATATACGAATTTTTGGGATAAAAGATTTTTTTTACCGAATAGAAATAAGACTTGAAAACCTTTTCTATAGTCTAAATGCCTACAGTCTATCAACCGATTTTTATTAATACTATTCCAGGATTTTTGAAATAGCTTTCAAATTCATAGCATTGGCAATATTTTTTGATTCGGAAGTATAAAGAAATTTGATTTTTTCTTCATAACGACCGGTTACTTTTCCACGGACAAGTTTTAATGTGCTGTTGAGCAACTGGTTTTCTTCTGAAAAGGGTTCTTCGAGAATGGCAATAGAAACAGGGAGCCAGCGTTGGGGAAACATATTTCCGTATTTTCTTCCGGTGCGGTATTCGCCGATCTCAGATTCAATTAATTTCAGGAGTAAAGATTTAATTTCTTCATTGTTTTCATGATGATGTTTTTCATTTATCCACCTTTTCAGCGAATCTTTATTCGGAACCACAAGTGCTACGGTATAAGGATCCTGGTTGTTGTATAACATACACTGATCGATATAAGCCGAATGGCCTACAATGGCTTCTTCAATACTTTCAGGACTGAATTTTTCACCATCGTCACCAATAAGCAGACTCTTAAATCTTCCCAGGACATATAAAAAACCGTCTTCATCCATATAGCCTAAATCTCCGGTATGAAGCCAGCCATCGATTATTGCCTGTTCAGTCGATTCAGGATTTTGCCAATATCCGGCCATGACATTTTCGCCGTGTATGACAATTTCACCTTTCCGGCCATTTGGCAATGGATTCCCGTTTTCATCACAGATTATCAAATCCAGTGGTTTAACAACAATTCCCGATGTACCTAATTTGTGTTTTCTAAGAGAGTTTGCAGAAATAACTGGTGAAGCTTCAGTAAGTCCATATCCCTGGAGCATTGGAATTCCTATTGCATAAAAAAACCGTTGCAATTCAATATCGAGTAATGCCCCGCCTCCTACGAAAAACTTCATCCTTCCGCCAAAATTTTCACGTATTTTTTTGAAAATAATAAAATCAAAGAAGCTGTTTAATGGTTTTAATAGTTTTTTCCATCCCTTTCCTTTGTCAAAACCTGCTCCATTATATTTATAGCTTGTTTTCAAACCCTGGTTAAACAGCCAGAACACAATCCTGCCTTTTTTATTTATTCCTGTTTCAATATTTTTTTTGAAATTTTTTGCCAATGCAGGAACACTCAGTAAAAAATGTGGCCTGATTTCTTTGATATTTAAAGGGATATTTTTCAGGGATTCCATGGCTGTTTTACCTGTTTGAACGAAAGCAACGGATGCCCCTGATTTCATTACGGCATAAATGCAGGCTGTATGGGCAAAGGAATGATCTAATGGTAAAATAAGCAATGAAATATAATTGTCAGGCAGGTCTATTAAGCTCAATGCTTGTTCAACATTGGCTGTATAGTTCCTGTGAGTAAGAATGATCCCCTTAGGATCGGCCGTTGTTCCGGAAGTATAGCTTATTGTGGCAAAATCTTCAGGTAATATGGAATTTTTTCTCAGGATAAATTCATTGTAATTTTCTTTCAGGAAATCCTCACCAAGTTTTAAGATATCGTTGAAATAAAATTCATTCGTTTCAAAAGTTTCTTTATTATCTAAATAAATGATTTTTTCTAAATTGGGAAGTTTGTCCTTAATCGTTTCCAGTTTCCTGGCCTGGTTAAATGAAACGATCAACATTCGTGATCCTGAATGTGCTAACCTGAAATAAATTTCTGATGGCTCGTTAAGTTTAACAGATAAAGGCACGTTTACAGCCCCGTTATAAAGGATTCCAAGTTCACCAATTATCCATTCGTTTCTGCCTTCAGATAATAGCGCAACCCGATCACCTTTTTTTAAACCTATTTTCATTAAACCTGCACCAAATTTAGAAACCAGTTCCTTTACTTCTGAATAGGTGGAAGGTTTAAAAGTATCATTGTCCTTTTCCCACAAATATGGATTTTGGGAATATTTTTTTACACTTTCTTCAAAGAATTGAGGAATAGCTGTCATTTGCTGTAATCAGATTTTTCTTAAATAGGAATATACAAAAGGAACGGGCTTTTATTTTTTATTATATTTATCAAACCTTGCATTAAACATTCCATTTGTTATTATTCTTGAATCTTCAAGGTTATTGTTTTTTACACCCGTAAATTGAAAAGTGCCCTCGATTTTTAATGGAGTAACTTTTACAATATTAATAGATCCTGATGATCCATGAGTACTGTCGGCAAAGTAAATGTTACTGCTTTTATAAATATAAGAACCCGTAACCTCGCCATCGATTGAAGGACCTATAATATATCTTTTACCGGTTTTGGGTTTAAACCCGACAAACTGAAGAACTATTGTTTCAATATTTGAAATGCCGGTTATATTGAGAGAATATCTGCCCTTATTAATCTCTGCCGCAAAAACATCATAAGAAGAAAGTTCATTATTAGCCCTGGCTGTCATTTTACCAAGGGCTATTGGCAAATCTTTAATATTGTCTTTGAAAGAAGCATCGAATTCTCCTCTTATATCAAGTTTTTTGCTTGTATCGAGCCCGTTAATTCCAATGAAATCATATGAGCCCTGTATTTTGTCATTATTATCGTAATACAAAATTGTAATTGACCCGTTGGAAGAGTCGCCCATACAAAAATAGGATGTATCGCTGTTAAGAATATCATATATGGCAGCTACCGATATTTTTGTACTGTCAAAGATGTCGCCTGAACAATTGTATTTTTTTAACGCTAGATTTCCATTTATTCCAATCTGGTTGACAAAAGCAAGTGTTATGGCTTTTGTACTATCCTTATTATATCCTTCAAGATAAAGGGTTATTGTATCGCCCCTTTTTTCCTTATCAATATTTTTAATAGTAAAATCGTACTTTATTCCCTCAATAGTTGCGCTCAATTTATTGCTCGAAACACTCACTTTTGAATTGTTGTCTTTTTTACACGACACAAAAACAATGGTCATAGTAACAATAATGGCAAAGAAAAAGTTTAAAAGTTTCATCCTCAGTTATTTTTAGGTTCCCTGAATTTCAATTCTGTCTTATTAACCGAACATTCATAATTAAGTATAATTCCTAAATAAATTCTAAATTTAAATGTTATCTGAAAGAAAATTTATTTATACAAATATAAAAAAATCAGAAGTATATAACTGTTTTATTATTAAAGAAAAAATTTCTGGAGTAATAATTGTTCTGAACTCAGGTAAAATAATATTTTTATGAACCAGATATTAATTATTGTATTTCATCAGGTTGTTTAGGATGAAGGCTGTAGACTTATAGCAATATTAAAAGCTGATCAGTTGACAACCTGAAGCAATAAACATCTCATGTAACTTTTTTCCAAAATGATAGTCTATGACACAACTTCCGGTATAGTTACAAATTGCTATTTAATTGAAAAATTTAGATGATCTGAACATAATTTCTTCCCGGGCATTTTCTTTTTACAACCTTTTAGGCTATAGCCTTTCTGCCAGGGAAGTTAATTATTATTAAATTTTCAAATATAAATTTAGATTCCGAAATTTCCTGATTTTTCAAAAAGCCCATATTTTGATATATTTGTATATAAAGGGAAAAGTAAAAATCTACCTTGAAATGATCAATCGAATCACCGAATTATTTTCAATAAAATTTCCGATAATCCAGGCAGGGATGGTCTGGTGCAGCGGCTGGAAACTGGCTTCTGCGGTAAGTAATGCAGGCGGACTGGGAATTATCGGTTCGGGCTCGATGGGACCCGAAACATTAAGAGAACATATTTGTAAGGCACGTGCAAGTACGGGAAATAATTTTGGTGTGAATATCCCTTTGCTTTATTCAAATGTCGATGAAATAATAAATATCGTAATTGAAGAACAAGTTCCGGTAGTTTTCACTTCTGCCGGCAACCCGGTTCTTTGGACAAAAAAGTTAAAAGACGAAAAAATAAAGGTGGTCCATGTAATATCGAATTTAAAATTTGCCCGAAAGGCTGAAGAGTCCGGTGTCGATGCCATAGTTGCAGAAGGTGTTGAGGCCGGAGGTCATAATGGAAAGGAGGAGAACACTACTTTCACTTTAATTCCTTTAATTAAAAAACATACGAATCTCCCGGTTATTGCAGCCGGTGGAATTGCAACAGGTCGGGGAATGCTTGCAGCCTTGGTTCTTGGGGCCGAAGGTGTCCAGATTGGTAGCAGGTTTGCTGCCAGTGTCGAATCATCCGCACATATAAATTTTAAGAAAAAAATTCTTGCAACAGGCGACGGTGGAACACGTTTAGCTATGAAACAATTGAATATGGTCAGAATAATCCGAAATGAATTAAGCCAGAGACTTGAAGAAGCTGAACTACGCGCTGCATCACCTGATGAAATCAATTCAATTCTGGGAAAAGGCATGTCGAGACTGGGAATGTTCGAAGGGAATATTACAGAAGGTGAACTTGAAATTGGCCAGGTAGCGGCTTTAATTGATGAAATAATACCTGCTTCAGAAATCATTAACGACATTATTGAAGAATACAATAATGCTTTGAAAGAAATCTGTTCCCAAAATCTGTAAATAATTTGAGGGTTGAAAAGACAAAAAGTATTGAAAAATGGGATAAATTTGAAGATATTTTGATTATAGTATGAAAAAGTAATTATTACGATATTTCAATTCATTTAGGAAATTTTGACTTTTATTTAAATTAACAAACAATGAAAAAATTTATTACCAGTATTTTAATCCTTTTTTCAGTAATTCCGTCATTTGATATATTTGGGCAGCTTAGAAGTCCCTATATATACCAGATTTCTTATGTCATAGGTAATGGAGAACATATTTTCTGGGACGATAATAATAATCCCGATTCATTAACTGGATTTATAGTCTATAGATTTAGCAAATTTAATCCTCAAAATTTACCGGTGTATGATTCTATTGGTTCTGCTAAAGCCCAAATAAGTAATAATGGATATTATGATTATAAAATTAATCAACAACCAGATACTTCTGTTAAATTCTATGCTGTCGAGGCCTATGGTAAAGGAAACAAAAGTACCAATAATATTGATAATAGACCATGGATAGATGCGCCCAATAATGTGCTTTTAAAAGGCAAATTCGATTCTTGTATCAATAAAATTGTGCTGAATTGGAATAGGTTTTATGGCTGGAACAATAATTCTTCGAAATATTATTACTGCTGGTTTAAAACAGGCAATAGTCCTTATATTCAGATTAGATTTCAGGGAGATAAAAATGTTCCGAATAACGATACCACTATTGCCCTTCCTCCTGATAAGATGACATCAAACTTTCAGATTAATCCTGATTCTGATTATTACTTATATGTTCAGGCAACAAATTTAAATGGTGATGGTATTTGTAATTCTAATGTTATTTATATCAAAAAAACGAATTACCATGCACCTTCCTATATCATTGCCGATGGAACTTCTGTGCCTGATAATAATCATATAGTCTTAAATTTCACGGTCGATTCAATTTCACAAATGCATAAATATTATATTAAACGTTCGAATAATAATTATCTATTTACTAATATCGACAGTATCGACACTATCGGCTGGCATATTAAATATATAGATAATTTATCCCAAACCAGTAAAAATGCAAGTAATACACAGTATTTCTATAAACTTGCTGCCTTAAATAATTGTAAACAACAAATAGTAGCAGAATCCAATGTCGAATCGAACATAGTACTTAGAGTTTACACAGACCAGAATATGAATAGAATCTCGTGGACTTCTTACAAAAAGTTCCTGGGAAATTATCACTGGGATATAAATCGTTCCGTTGGAACCAGTGCCCTGAAGTTTTTTGCCAGGAGACCAAGTACTGACACAATAATAATTGACATGCTGGATACGCTATCTCATTTATTAATTGCTGAACAAGTTTGTTATAATATTTTGGCTGTCGAAGATAGTAGTAGTCTTAAAGCTATTTCCAACACGGGATGTGTAACTGTCAATTCCTTAATAGCGATGCCTAAGTTTTTTACTCCGAACGGGGATGGTAAAAATGACGTATTTATGCCTGAATTAACTTTTAAACCTCCAATTTATGAATTGATAATTTACGACCGATGGGGAACTAAGGTATTTGAAACCACGACCCCATTGGGAAACTGGAATGGAAAATATAGCAATGGGAAAGCTGCCCCGCAGGGCGTTTACATGTATTATTTAAAAATATCAGGAGCCGATAATAAAATTATCGAACAAAAAGGCACTGTAGTCCTACTATTGCCTTAATTGAATTTTGTGAATCGGGATTTTGAATATTATTAAATTTTTATTTTATCTATTAGTTTATCTTTTGTTTTAAATGAGCACATTGACCGTTGAAGAAGACAGGGATATAAAAGAAAGATTTAGCGATCTTATCAAAAATTGTGTACGGTGCGATTCACCTGAAGATAAACGTCTCCTGGAAAAAGCATTTAAAATTGCTTTGGATGCTCATAAAGAAATGCGCCGGCGTTCTGGCGAGCCTTTTATAATACACCCGCTTTCAGTTGCGAAAATAATAAATGATGAATTGGGATTGGGCGTAAAATCCATTGTCAGTGCATTGCTCCACGATGTAGTGGAAGATTCGGATTATACCCTCGATGAAATAGAACGCAATTTTGGACCGAAAATAGCTTCTATAATTGATGGATTAACAAAGATCGGAGATATCTACGATAGCAATAGTTCTTTCCAGGCAGAGAATTTCAGGAAAATGTTGCTTACACTTTCTGATGATGTAAGGGTAATTTTGATAAAACTGGCCGATCGTTTACATAACATGCGCACTCTTGACTCTATGCCACGGGACAAACAGATAAAAATTGCCAGTGAAACAATTTATCTTTATGCTCCTTTGGCCCACAGGCTCGGACTTTATGCAATGAAGACTGAAATGGAGGATCTGAGCCTAAAATATAGATACCCTGAAAAATATTTTGAATTAGAACAAAAAATTGCAGAAACTGAACCTGAACGCAATGCATTTATTCTTCAATTGACCCGGCCAATAAAAGATAAACTCGAGGAGCAGGGGATCAGTTATGAAATTACCGGAAGGTCAAAATCTATTTATTCAATATGGAACAAAATTCAAACTAAACACATTCCATTTGAAGAAATCTATGATTTGTTTGCTATTCGTATTATTTTCGATCCCTTGCCTGAAATTCCTGAAAAAACCCAATGCTGGAATGTTTATTCCATTGTCACGGATATATATACTCCAAAACCCGACCGTATCAGAGATTGGGTAAGTACTCCAAAGGCCAATGGATATGAGGCTTTACATATTACTGTCATGAGCCCGATGGGCCGATGGGTGGAAGTTCAGATACGTACCAGGCGTATGGATGAAATTGCAGAAAAAGGCTTTGCTGCACATTGGAAATATAAACAAACCGGTGCACAGGAAAGTGAACTTGACAAATGGCTTAAAAAAATCAGGGAATTATTACATGATCCAAATTCAAATGCTATTGAATTTCTCGATGATTTTAAATTAAATCTTTTTTCTTCAGAAATCCATGTATTCACTCCAAAGGGTGAATTGAAAACCCTGCCCAAAGATTCTACTGCCCTTGATTTTGCATACGAAATACACAGCCAGATTGGCAATAAGGCAATAGGTGCAAAAGTAAATCACCGCCTTGTTCCATTGAACCATAAGCTTTCCAGCGGCGATCAGGTTGAAGTAATTACTTCAGACAAACACAGGTTAAACAAGGAATGGCTCGAATTTGTGATAACTGCCAAAGCCAAAGCAGCAATTAAAAACGCATTAAAGTCGGAAACAAAAAACCGCATAGAAAAAGGGAAATCAATATTAGAATCGAAACTTAAAGAGCTTAACCTTAGTCCAAATTCACGAATTTTTCAGAAAATCTTGCCTGGTTATGAGGTTTCAAATAAAGAAGAGTTATATAGTAAAATTGGAAGCGAAATAATTAAACTCGATGATTTATCGAAAATTCTCAAGAGAAACAGTAAGAATAAATGGATACGATATTGGGAACTGACACTTGGTTTAGGAGCTGAAAATACTTCCGGTGAAGAAGAAAAGAAAGATTCCGTGTCATTAAAAAAATATACCAGCAATTCACCTTTTATTTTACGTGAAAATATAGACGATAAAACAATTTCCTACACTATAGCAAAATGTTGTAATCCTTTACCCGGTGAAGATGTAATTGGTTACAGGAATGTTTATAATTCTATTATCATTCACCGTTCCAAATGTCCGAATGCTGTTAAGCTGCTTTCAAGTCAAAGCGACCGGATTGTCCCTACACGATGGACAACCCATAAAATTCTTTCTTTTCTGGTTAAAATTGGTATCCAGGGAATCGATCGTTTTGGTATTTTCAACAACATCACTACCATCATATCAAAAGAACTTAGTATTAACATGCGTAATATTAATATTTCCAGTCACGATGGAATATTTGAAGGTGATATTGAATTATATGTTCACAGCATTAACGATTTGAACAAACTTATAATGAATTTAGGCAAAATCAAAGGCCTCGAAAAAGTTTCAAGGATCGAACATATTGAAGAATAATATTACTGAGAAATTTATGTTTAACCTTGATATACTCATTATAGGTTATTGCTTTATAAAAAATCTTAATATTTGTTTTTCTATTCAGATTTAAGTTGTCTTAAGTCTGAAAAAATATCTAATTTAGCGCTAATTTTTAATTAGTCTAAGTTATGGCTAAAGATGAAGTAAAAGAAACGGTGAAAAAGATTTTCACAGATTATCTTGAAATGAAGGCTCACAGGAAGACACCTGAAAGATATGCAATTCTCGATGAGATATATTCCCGTACCGGTCATTTTGATATCGAGTCTCTTTATATTTTTATGAAAAATAAAAATTACAGGGTTAGTCGTGCTACACTTTATAATACAATTGAATTGTTGTTAGATTGCAATTTAGTGATTAAGCATCAATTTGGTAAAAATATTGCCCAATTCGAAAGGGCATTTCAATGTATACAACATGATCATCTTGTCGATACAAATTCAGGAAAAGTATTGGAATTTTGTGATCCGCGGATACAACAAATTATTAAAACGGCCTGCGAAATAAATAATTTTATTCCAACTCATCATTCACTTTATATTTATGGTTACAGAGCAGGAGAAGAAAATACCAAGTAGTTTATTTGTAGCATTTTTAATTGTACTAAATAGTAAACTATTATTATTATTTTCTATTTAATTTCATACTAATTATTGTAAGAGTAATAAAAATTATTTTAACTTGCCTCGCTTTTTATTAAAAAAAATGATTTTAATATTAATTAATAGAACATATCGCAATTAGATGAAGGTTGATGTTTTGTTAGGGCTTCAGTGGGGCGATGAAGGAAAAGGCAAGGTGGTTGACGTACTTACTCCGCATTATGATATGATTGCCCGTTTTCAGGGTGGCCCAAATGCAGGCCATTCTTTAGAGTTTAACGATGTTAAACATGTTCTTCACCTTATTCCATCAGGAGTATTCCATGATAACAAAATCAATATTATTGGTAATGGAGTTGTTTTAGATCCCGTGGTATTTGCCCATGAATTTGATGAGTTAAAACAATTGGGTGTCGATTTGAAGAAAAATCTTTTAATTTCCAGGAAAGCACACCTGATTCTTCCTACTCACCGTTTTCTTGATGCAGCTTCTGAGGCTGCTAAAGGAAATACCAAAATTGGATCGACATTACGTGGAATTGGCCCGACATACATGGATAAAACCGGTCGTAATGGCTTACGTGTTGGTGATATCCTTAGTAAGGATTTCAGAAAAAAATATGATTTTTTAAAGAGCAAGCACAAGGATATTTTAAGACAATATAAGTTTAAATATCAAATTGAGGAAAAAGAAAAAGAATGGTTTGAAGGTATTGAAATTCTTAAAGAATTTCAAATAGTCGACAGCGAGTATGTTTTGAACCAGGCTCTTCAAAATAACATGACTATTCTGGCCGAAGGTGCTCAAGGTACAATGCTTGATATTGATTTTGGTTCCTATCCCTTTGTAACTTCATCCAACACAATATGTGCAGGTGCCTGCACCGGTCTTGGAATAGCCCCCCGGAATATTGGAGAGGTTTTTGGAATAGTTAAGGCATATTGTACAAGAGTAGGCAGCGGTCCGTTTCCCACAGAACAAATAAATGAAATTGGCGAACAGCTTCGGACCAAAGGAATGGAATTTGGTGCAACTACAGGCAGACCTCGCCGTTGCGGATGGCTCGATCTTCCCGCTTTGAAATATTCGGTAATGATTAACGGTGTTACACAGCTAATAATTACTAAATCAGATGTACTTTCAGGTTTTGCTTTGATTAAAATTTGCACTGCTTATAAAATTAATGGAAAAATAACTGAACAGTTACCCTTTGATATTGACCAGGAAATAGAACCTGTTTATACTGATATTCCTGGCTGGAAAAAAAATATAGACTTTGCAAAATCATTTGACGATCTTCCAGAGGAGCTAAAAAAATACTTAATTTTTATTGAAACTTACACAGGAGTTCCTATAACCATTGTTTCAGTGGGACCAAACCGGGAACAAACCATAATTCGAAGAAACCATAAATTATAAAAAGCCGTCTGATTAAAGATGACCTTTTATATATTGCATTCTCTGGTATATGAATTAAACTCGCCTTTTACCTGTCACCAAGATTAATTCTCATTAAATATCAGTAATGGTAATATTTGTCATTGTCTGGTTAAGCAACTGGTAAGCTATTTCACCAAAAGTAATCGGGCCTGTAATGCCTCCGGTTATTTTCCCTTCCAGTTCCGAATACAGGAAATTTAAAATGCAGTTACATGAAAACAAAATATTTTCCTTTCCTGTTTTTGGCATTTCTGATAAAAATGAGGTGATATAATCACTTACAGGCGATGCAAGCCTGTATTCAACTTCTTTAAAAACCGGCGCATAAAAATTCACCATCTTTTTATCAGCATCAACGGATTGGAAACTTATATTTATCATAGCCCCGGAATAGTTTGCGACCAATGGTAAACGGGTATCGATTTTTTTATCAGTGACATATTCGGCAAAATTTACCAATTTCCCGTTTACGATTGCTTCTTTGGCACTAAAACTATTCTCTGTAAATTTAATAGTATCGGAATCGCTTTGACTAAAAATATTTATTATTGATAATTCTGCGATTTTATTTTTTGGAAGTTTTGCATGTAAAACAACTGCGGCGTCTGTTAATTTTTCTTTCGTCTGGCCTGAGAAAACTGCCGGGTTAATTTTACCTAAATCATTTAAATGAACACCGGAAATCCAACCGATTAACGGACGGGTGGCGAATCCTTCATAATGAGGTGCGTTTAATGCAAACGAGAGGTGAACCTTTCCTGAAGCAGGAATAATAATAATACTAAAACCAAAATCCTGGCCATCTTTGTATACTTCTTTAACAGCAGATTCATTATATTTTTTAATGCTAATTTCAGTAATATAATCGGGCAATTCTGTAACAAATATTTTATCCTTTGTAATAATTCCGCCATTTTCTGACATGAAGTATGGAATTGTGCCTCCTATCCATTTACCTGAAGGGATTTGTGACAACATACCTTCATCGCCGGCAAGCAATAGAATTTTACCTGCTTTTACTTTTTCAGCTACTTCACTAATTGAATATAATTTATTTTGCATAATTTGAAATTTTAAGATTAGTTATTAATTGTTTTTATATTGTAGAAGATTTGTAAGTATAACCTGTTACGATCTTCTGTAAATCTTTCTGCAAGCTTGGTAAATTGCTGTTCAGGCGCAGGAATTCTTTCAATTCCCTTAAACACTTACTCGTTGCATCTGAACCTTTCGTTGTTTTAATTTCTAAAATTAATCGCGATAGCAACACTCTAAAAGCAAGTGATTGAAACTCTGGTTTAATTTTCTCTGTGAGCAGATCAAGCCATACTTTGTCAGGGATGATTATATAATCCATAGTAATAAAAGTTTTAATTGTTTAACTTAAATTTTTAAAAATATTAATTAATCTCTAATTCTCTTAGAAATACTATTAAAAAAAGTGAAAAAAAAACAGAATTACCCGCAAAGTAACCTGCAATTTATTGATCATTAAAAAACATTGGGTTCATTAATGCTCATAGAGAAACCATTCACTTCACTTTGGAATGAAAAATGCGGGTTAAGTTAAATTTTATTGTTTATAAAAATCAATTTCAAAATTTTTATTCTTTTCTAATTCAGCAATATCAAATATTTCAGAAACCTGGTTAATGTCTAAAGCATATCCAAAATTAATTGATGCCATTTTAAAAAATTCCTGAGCCAGATGTTTAATCTGATTTTGATTTGCAATAAGAACCTGTATAGGATCGATATCATGCAATTGAATTTTACCTTCAGCTTCTTTCAATATTGCAAGATTATTATTCATAATATGAATCAATCGTTTATAATTTTCGAGCAGATTACCTAACCTGTGACCAACAATACCAACAACGTCGCCGGTTTCGTCGATAAGAGGGCTACCAGAATTTCCCCTGTCTACCGCAGCGTCGAATTGAATATATTTAATTCCATTTTGTTTGGAATACGACGAAACAATACCGGTTTTAATAGCCAGGTTGTTTTGTTCCATCTGATGACCAATTATTGCTATGGGAGATGCGACCTGGATATTTTTCAGATTGCTGAGTTTTAAAGAAGGAATATCATCAAATTGAGGAAAATCGATATCGATAAGAGCAAAACCAGGGATATTTTCTTTTATCCCTTTAATAATTCTCATCCTGAAATCTTTATCGGTAATTTTCACACTTGACTTAACAGTACAACCATCTTCTTCCAGGAACGATAACTGAACTTCACTTGAATGGTCAATTTTGTATACCATATCATCCGTGATAAGATAATGACCATACTTAAATCCGGTTATAGAATCAAATCTTATGCCCTTTGAACTATAAAAATTGACGGCACAGACACCTCCGAAGCACTTTTTCCAAACTTTTTTGTACATAGGTCTATATTTTAAGGTTTATTATTAAGGAGCATGCAGAAAACGTCAATCCTGCTTTGTTATAATTTATTAAGAGTTTTTTTAAAACCATTATACGAAATTAATAACCCCCTTTGTTACATTTATGTCTGAAAAGTTTAAAAAGTAACCCTTAAGAATGTTAAATATTTAAGAAATATTAAATAAAAATCACATATATCTTCATATCAATATTTTGCAGGGTAGAGGAATTGACAATTACCTGATTTCAACGTTTTTTAAAATCAGGCGATTTAATGGATTTATTCCGAGGTTGCAGATATTTTTTTGTGTAAACCTTATAGCGACGTCATAAAAGAGGGGCACAATAACAGCTTCATCTAATAGAATACTGTCCATTTGATAATCGTAATAAATTCGTTGCTGTAAATTCTTTGTTATCAACGAACTTTCATAAAGCTTATCAAATTTAGTACTTTTGAAATGTGTATAATTAGGACCCGTTGGACTAAAGTTTTTACTGTAAAATAGTGCCAGGTAGTTTTCAGCGTCAGGATAATCGGCAACCCACGATCCCCGAAAAAAAATCATTTTTGAATTCGCAAGCATTTCACGAAATGACAATCCGCTGACAACGTCGATATCAATTTTAATTCCAATTATGGATAATTCATTTTGAATATATTCGCATAAATCGAGATAATCGCTTGAAGTAGTTAATTTAACAGGCAACATACCTTTGCCATATGGGAAGCCCGCTTCTGCAAGAAGTTTTAAAGCAGAGTCGGGTCGGTAGGGGTAACCTTTGACTTTTGTTTCAGAAAAGTATGGAATGCCTTTTGGCACAAAACCAGCTGTGGCCGGAAATCCTATATTATTTCGAAGAAATGTCAGCATTTTTTTCCTGTCAATTGCAAGATTTATTGCTTGTCTGACTTTTTTTAACCGGAGAGGGTTTTTTTTAATAAAATCTAAACCAGTATCGACTAATATTCCAAGATATTCAGTATTCAGATAAGGGCATGTAAGCATTTTCAACCGTTCATGGTATTTGGGATTTTGTTTACCATTCATGGTCACCAGTTCATCTTTAAACGCAGCATTGATTCCAGATATGAAATCGAGCCGGCCTTTAATGAATTCAAGAAATTCAGATTGTTTATCTGTAATGAATGTTATTGAAATAGCGTCAATTTTTGGAAGCCTGGCACCATTAGAGTCTCTTTCAAAATAGTTTTCATTTTTTACCAATATTAGTTTTTCTCCTTCAATCCAAAGTTTAAACTTAAATGGACCCGTTCCAACCGGATGATTTCTGAAATCCTTTCCGTAATATGTAACTATTTCTTTGGGTAATACAAAACAATAGGGCATAGTTAGAATTCCCGGAAAAGATGGAAACGGCGACTTAAGCGTAATTTGAAATGTACTATCGTTGATAGTCTTAAACCCATTATTGGTGCCCGGGAATTGCCGGTCGACCATATTAAACACCCATGCACCAGGGAATGCATTGGCTGGATCGACTATCCGGCTAAAACTGAACTCAAAATCCGAAGCAACCACCTTTCGTCCTTTACCATTCATGAATAATGGATGATCATGAAAATATACATCAGTTCGAAGTTTAAAAGAATAGGTTTTGCTGTTATCTGAAATATCATAATTTTTGGCAATGCAGGGAATGATATTTAGTGAATCATCTAATTGAAGCAACCCATTGTATAATTGAGATACTGCCCAAATCGCCGGTAAATTCCTTGCAAAAGCAGGATCGAGAGAGGCAATTCCTTTTGATTCATTGTAATGAAAAACTTTACCTTTTTTAGATGCATGATCATTAGTATTACATCCAAAAAATGCCAGAAATAATATAACTAACATTAAAACTATAAATAAACTTATTATGGGAATTTTTTGAAAATAATTAACCATTTTATTGTAAATATTTATTGAAAATTAACCATAAAACAATTCCTTTTTATTCACTTATAATAACATATTTCCTTAAATAATAATTCGGTAAACTTTTGGTGAAATTTGGTGATTTCGTGATTTGGTGGCATTGTTAGTGTATCTTGCCACCATCCCGTATTCACGGGACACTAAATCCAATACTTTTTTCAATTCGGGCAATACTAACTAAAATTATTAATTTTAGAAATTTATTATTAATCCTTTTTAATAAACTGCAATAAACTTTATTAAATATTTAAAAGTAAAAAAATACCTGTAATTTCGTATCCACTATTCAAAATTGATTTTTAATAATTTTTTTTACAAAATCTCGTTTATAGAGCAAAATAAATGGTGATGCATAAATATTTAACTTTTTTGGTTTTAGCTTATTTGTTATTTTTTTATAGTTGTAAAAAGGAAACATTTTTAAAAGATTCAAATGCCCGTTTATCTTTTTCCAAAGACACCATAATGTTTGACACTGTTTTTACGACAAGAGGCAGTGCTACCCGAAAACTGATGATATATAACAGATACAACAGCCCGGTAAAAATATCTTCAGTAACACTTGCCGGAGGTATTGGATCGGCTTTTAAAATTAATGTTGATGGGCAACGTGATACTTCAGTAGTTAAAGACATTGAATTAGGAGCAAAAGACAGTGCTTATATATTTGTGCAGGTTTATATTAATCCAACTCAAAAAAATGCACCTTTGGAAGTAATGGATTCCATCATTTTCAATCTTAATAATAATATTCAGAATGTGAAATTGGTGGCCTGGGGACAGGATGTTCATTTGTATAAAGATTGTATAATTAAAACCCAGACATGGACAAATGACAAGCCTTATCTTATAATTGACAGTATAAAAGTGGAAAGCTCCTCAACATTAACCATCCAGGAGGGTACAACAATTTATTTACACAAAGATGGCTGGTTTAAAGTGGATGGAAATTTAGTAATTAATGGTTCACTTTCCAATCCTGTAACTTTTCGTGGTGACAGATTTGATAATTTAAATACGACTCCTGCTATTCCTTATGATAAACTTCCGGGTCAATGGGGTGAAATTTGGATCCGTAATTCCAGCATTGGAAGTAAATTTAATTATACCAATATTCGAAACGCAACAAACGGTATTCATTTGGGAGTATTAGGCCAACCAGGAAATGCGGCACTTGAAATCTCAAATTGTAAGATAGAAAACTGTTCTTATTCCGGTATCTTTGCAATAAATTCAAATTTAAAAGCCAATAATACCCTGGTCGATAATTGTGGATTTTATTGTTTTGCTGCTGTAGTTGGCGGAAATTATGAATTTTATCAATCTACTTTTGCAAGTTATTCAGGAGGAATAGCTGCGCTGTTACAAAACTTTTTGGTATATATTAACCAGGAAAGTAATGGAATAATAGATACATTATATTTTTATGCCGATTTAAGTAAGGCTTATTTTGGAAATTGCATTTTTGCAGGTGATGCAGGTCCGGAATTTATAGCCGGTTCTATTCCAAAAAGTGCTTCGTACAAATTAAATTATACAATCGATCACTGCTATATAAGAGGAACAAGTGATGAGCTTCTTAACCTAAGGATCGATCCAGGAAAATTTATCGGTACTACAATCTCTGATTCTGTTGATCCCGGATTTAAATCGCTTAAACAATATGAATATGATTTTCGGCTGACCTCTAAAGCAATTTATTTACGTGACAAAGGAAGCAGGGATGTCGCCTTGCTTTATCCCCTGGATTATTTCCAGCAAAACAGGTTTGCTGATGACGCGCCCGACCTGGGGCCATTTGAATATAACGGAACTGGAAATTGAAAATGAAAGGATACATAAATTATGTATTTGGTTTGATCTTTTACTTTTTTGCTTCTATTTCGTCTCAAGGTCAAACAGAAAAATCTGTTGCATCCTCATCAAGTCCCAATCTCAGGATCATGTTTTATAATACAGAAAATTTTTATGATACTTTTGATGATCCTAAAACTAATGATAACGAATTTTTGCCTTCATCACCCAGGCATTGGACACTGAAAAGATACCAGACTAAATTAAACAATATTTATAAAGTTATTATTTCAATGGGAGCCCAGCCGCCATCAATTATTGGATTGTCTGAAATTGAAAACAGAAAAGTATTGAATGACCTTGCACAAAATACACCTTTAATTAAATTTAATTATCAAATTATACATAAAGATTCGCCTGATCCTCGTGGCATTGATGTAGGCGTACTTTATCGGCCTGATTTTTTTAAGCCATTGAATTATTCTTTTATTCGTATATCTTTTTCGTCTGATTCAGCAAGGAGAACAAGGGATATAATATATATTAAAGGAATCGCCTTAGGTCACGATACCATTCACGTATTTGTTAATCACTGGCCATCAAGAATGGGAGGGCAGGCAAGAAGCGAAATTCTTAGGGACGAAACTGCAAAAATCCTGAGGAATAAAATAGATTCATTATTTTTCCTTTCAAAAAATAATAAAATAATAATAATTGGCGATTTTAATGACGATCCTGACGATGAAAGCATTCAGAATGATTTAAAAGCCATAAAAGTGACAGATAAAATTGTGAAAGGACAATTATACGACCTGAGTGAAAGATGGCTTAAAGATATTTTTACTGTTGGAACAATTAAATATAAAGGTAAATGGTCAATATTTGATCAGATAATTGTCTCGTCAGGATTGCTTGTTAATAATTCAAAAGGCCTGAAATGTTTTCCTTCATCTGCGGGTATTTATTTTCCCAATTTCTTGTTAACTGAGGATAAGAATTACTCTGGAAAAACTCCTTTTCGAACCTATAATGGATATAAGTACATAGGCGGTTTTAGTGATCATTTACCGATTTTTATTGATCTGTTTTATAAATCGAAATAGTCTCAATTTGGTTCTTTTCTGAAATAAAAAATTTTTATAATCGATTTCGTTTGGTGTAAGATGTATGTAATAATTCATGCGAAAGGTGCCCGAGAGGTTCACCCAAAAATTCCTTATAAAGTTTTTGAATATCTTTATTTTCATGTGATTTACGCAGTTTCTTTCCCTCATCTTCACGATAAATTGCCTGAATGCGTTTTAAACGAATTTCATCATTTACTGGACGGGGTTGACCACCACCACTTATGCATCCACCGGGACAACCCATAACTTCAATAAAATGGTATGGGCTTTTCCCTTCTTTAATTTCATCCAGTAAAATCGCTGCACCTTTCAAACCGCTTGTTACAGCAACTTTTACTTTTACACCATTCAAAAAAGCATATTCATTTATTGGATTTTCAATTGTTAATTCGGCAGTTTTAATCTGCTGTAATCCCATAAGTGGTTTTACGTGCAATTGTTCGAATGGCAATTCACGACCCGTGATAATTTCATATACAGTTCTGATAGCTGCTTCCATAACCCCGCCGGTAGTTCCAAAAATATCTGCTGCTCCCGATGAAACTCCAAGTGGACTATCGAATGAACTGTCTGAAAGATTTTTAAAA
>Ga0265323_10000328_pt1 | contig 27274 bp, 12 predicted proteins | sample 41225metaG_FD_193580 | JGI IMG/M metagenome (GOLD analysis project Ga0265323, IMG submission 193580) | Rhizosphere microbial communities from Carex aquatilis grown in University of Washington, Seatle, WA, United States - 4-12-25 metaG | ecosystem: Host-associated > Plants > Roots > Rhizosphere...
GGAAGTGCCCCTGGCTCTCCCGTCTTGGATGAAGCGTATTATAATTCCGCCGATGGCAAGTCTTACATTTGGGATGGTGCCCAGTGGAATGAGATGGCGCAGAATGGAGCCAAAGGCGATAAGGGTGATAAGGGCGATCAGGGGAATGCGGGTAGCAATGGCACCAACGGGACGAACGGGACGAACGGAACCAACGGTACTAACGGGCAAGGATTTAACTGGCGTGGGGCTTGGGCGTCTGGTCAGAATTACGCTCCTTACGACGTGGTGACGGATGCGGGTAATTGTTACGAAGTTATTCTTGCCATCACCAATTCAACGACCGTGCCTGCCAGCGATGGTACTCACTTCTCGATAATAGCTCAGGCGGGGAGTAACGGTAGCAATGGGACAAACGGAACCAACGGGACGAATGGTACGAACGGGACAAACGGAACGAACGGCACGTCTATCTCATGGGCGGGCACACTGGGAAGTGCCCCTGGCTCTCCCGTCTTGGATGAGGCGTATTACAATTCCGCCGATGGCAAGTCCTACATTTGGGACGGTGCCCAGTGGAATGAGATGGCGCAGAATGGAGCCAAAGGCGATAAGGGTGATAAGGGCGATCAGGGGAATGCGGGTAGCAATGGCACTAACGGCACCAATGGGACGAACGGAACCAACGGTACTAACGGGCAAGGGTTTAACTGGCGTGGTGCGTGGGCGTCTGGTCAGAATTACGCTCCTTATGACGTGGTGACAGATGCGGGCAATTGCTACGAAGTCATTCTCGCCATCACCAATTCAACGACCGTCCCAGCCAGTGACGGGACGCACTTCGAAACTTTAGCGACTAGCGGTATTACGAATATCACCACTTCGACGAATACTAATCTCACGGGGATACTAACAGGCAATGGTTCTACCGTGGGGTCGATAACCGATAATCATTCTAATTGGGATGCGGCTTTCCTCTATCGATTAGTCTCGGCAAATGGTACGTCTCCGCTGACTTTGACATTAAGCGGGAATGCGCTCACAGGATCGATTGACCTCTCTGCTTACGAAACATCATCTGCACTCGGTAGCTGGGCAGGTTCGACTAATGTCACCACGTTAGGCACAATTACTACGGGCACATGGCATGGTGGAGCGATCGGGGATACGTACATCTCTTCAGCGACAACATGGAATGGGAAGTTATCAGCGGTTAGCGTAAGTGCCCCACTATCAGGCAACGGTACGGTTGGTTCCCCAATAGCGATCGACCTTTCATCTTACGAAACTACCGTCGCACTTGGCACATGGGCGGGCTCCGCTAACATCGTAACCGTGGGTAATATTACGACGGGCACTTGGAGTGGCACGTCAATTCTCTGGTCGAAGGTTAACAAATCGGGGGCAACGGCGGCTGATGTCGGCGCACTCGCAACTGTCACGGCTGATAGTCCGCTGTCAGGTTCGGGAACATCGGGAAGCCATTTAACTATCGATCTTTCGGCTTATGAAACGACGACCGCACTTGGTACTTGGGCAGGTAATACCAGTATTACCACATTAGGCACGATTACCACGGGCACTTGGCATGGGATAGCGATTGGAGATACGTACATTTCTTCGGCAACAACATGGAATGGGAAGTTATCAGCGGTTAGCGTAAGTGCCCCACTATCAGGCAACGGTACGGTTGGTTCCCCAATAGCGATCGACCTTTCATCTTACGAAACTACCGTCGCACTTGGCACATGGGCGGGCTCCGCTAACATCGTAACCGTGGGTAATATTACGACGGGCACTTGGAGTGGCACGTCAATTCTCTGGTCGAAGGTTAACAAATCGGGGGCAACGGCGGCTGATGTCGGCGCACTCGCAACTGTCACGGCTGATAGTCCGCTGTCAGGTTCGGGAACATCGGGAAGCCATCTAACCATTAATCTTGCGGCTTATGAAACGACGACCGCACTTGGTACTTGGGCGGGCAATACTAGCATCACTACATTAGGCACGATTACCACGGGCACTTGGCATGGGGCTGTACTCGGTACGGCTTACGGTGGGACTGGCGTTGCTAATGGGGCAAATAACACAATAACCTTCACTGGAAACTATACGTTAGGTTTGACTTTAACAGGTAATACTGCCGTTACCTTGCCGACTTCAGGTACTCTAATTACGGCTGGTGGACTAGGGGTTTATGGGGATGGTTCCGATGGAGTTGGCACAATCTCAGGTGATACTACTCTCACCAAAGATATGTATTATTCCTCGTTAACAATCAATAATGGATATACTTTATACACAAATGGCTTCCGTGTTTTTGTATCTGGAACACTAACAAATAACGGAGTAATTGATAATTCAGGGGCGGCAGGTACTTTTGCTGGGGCAATTGGTGGGGCTTACGGTTCTATTGGCGGTGGGCAACGTGGTGCCGCAGTAAATGTCAATAGTGTCTTTCATGGGGGAGAGGGTGGTGGGGGTGGTGGCATAATACTAATTGTCGCAAAAACACTAATTAATAATGGGACTATTCGAGCTAATGGCGGCAATTCGGGAGCGGCAGGCTCATATTATAGTGTGTCTAATGGTGCGGGGGTTCCTACAAGCGCATTTTCTAATGCTCTTGGTGGGGGCGGTGGTAGTTCAGGAGCAATTTCTAACCCTGGAGTTGAGACCGCAGTTAATGCTGGTTTGTTAACTGCCCCTAATGCAACCGAAGGGGGCTTTAGAAGTTTACCGTCGGCTATAAATTTAAGACTTAGTAGTATCGCAACTCAAGTTGTTGGTGGGACTGGGGGTGCATCGGGTGGGGTCTATGCGACATCAAGTAGCAATTGGGCTTGTGCAGGCGGTGGTGGTGGCGGGGGTGGAGTAGTCGTATTAGTCTATTCTACTATTACGCTTGGTACAGTACAAGTAAATGGCGGTACTCATTCTAATGCGACTGTTGGTGGAACGGGAGTAGCAACTAATGGAACTGATGGTGCGGCGGGAATCATTATTCAAATCCCGAATTAAATAAAATGGATGGACAAACGATAAAAAAATTATTATACTTTGGTTAAGTTACTTCGGTAACAATATAAAAATAGGAGATGACGTTGATAAAAAACGAGACTAAAAAGGTGAGTCTGAATAACGGTAGACCAGAAGAGATTAAAACCGAATCAGAAACACCCCAATCAAATGAGCCGATAGGGAATGAGAAGAGAGGGCGAAATCCTTCCCATCGGCGGTTGTTTACTTTGGTTGGGATTATTCTCGCCGTCCTGATATTGAGCGGCTCAGGATGGGGTTACATGTCATGGAAAACCAATCGGGACAATAACAAAACGCTGATGGCTACCTTGGATGCCCAGTTTCAACAGCAATATGGGACGACCAATGTAACGATCAAGCAATTTATGAGGGCAAAAATAACGTATGTTGCGGTTTGGACAGATGGTAAGAATACCAATGTCAGTTGGAATGTCGGCGGACTTTGGGTTACAGTTTACTCTCAGTCAATAGCTTCGACGACTCCACCGCCGACAACAACACCAGCGACAACGCCTTAATATATGAAGGGCGAAAGGGGTAATAGAATAGATGATGCTCTTTACTTACTTACCAGCTTTAGCGGCAGTCATGGGCTTTAGTGCGCTCGGTTTTTGGCTGAAGAGTTCGATCGTGTTTATGATTACCAGCGGACTCTCGATAATGACTGGGCTTTATTCCCCACGGGCGTTTAACGCTCTTGGCTCTTCTTTCGGTGTGGGAATTGGTTTGATGCTCATTTTGTATGCGTTTGTTTGCATAGCTCTTGCCTATACCTATCTCTTCTCGAAGTTCAATAAGAAGGATGATGGGTCTAGTAGTCAAGATTGAGAATAATAAAATAAGGTTGGTAGAGGTATGTTGAATGGAAATATCCCAGGCGGACAGAATCTAGCGGGGGTAGGCGGCGGCGGCATATCTTCAAATGCGGTATCAGGATCTTCGATTGGTGGAACTCCGATCCCGCCGACAACTATTCAACCTTCCAGTTCGGGATTGAATAAGAATGGTGATTCGGGATTAAAAAAGGTCATACCGAATCCGCCGACAAAGACATCGACCACTACCACAACTTATATCGACCCAGCGTTTTTAGCCAGTCATGTTAAGCCAGGGGCAGGCGACATGTGGCTGACTACCGACGATTTTAATTCTCTTACCACTACAGAGCAAGGGCTTTACAAGTCTACTGGCTACGATGGGCTAACTGGATATTGGAAAGCGAATAATATCGCTTACAACGATCAGGTTCAAGCCTATCACGCTCAGGTACAAGCCTATTATGCGTCGGATCCCGTGAAAACCGCCCAACAGCGGATTAATGAATTGCAACAGGAAGCGGCGAACGACGATCAGTTGGCGGAGAACGGGACGCTTAACGGCGTATATTATGGCGACGACCCAGCACATCACTCGGTATCTCCCGATCAGAAAAACGCATATCAAACAGAAGCGGCTAAATCACGGGCGACAGCCGCATTACTAAAAAGTTATATCGATGCACAGGCACCTATCCCACCCCAGCTTGCGGCATTGGCTGACCCGAAGATAACTCCCTTCGTGACTGTAAACTCCGATGGTACGTTCAATGTGAACGTGATACAAGCCGCCAAGATAGGCGTCGATACTACGTTACTCAAATCAGTGGGAGCCACGGATGCCGATATTGCTCAGGGTAATGCCCAAAGGTCGTTGGTAAAATACGCTATCGTGGGCGGAGGGTTCGACCTCAATCGTGCGGTTGCCGATAACGTGAATACTACCACGCTGAAAACAGCTTACGGCTTTTCGGATGATGCTATTACACAGGCGAAAACCTACAATACGGTTATGAGCGTGCTGAACAAAGGTTATAAACAAGATACGGGTTATCTCGTTACTCAGGCGGTTGCCGATGGTAAACTCACTTTAGCTCAGGTAAATACAGCGGGCTTTAATATCACCAGTTCAGATGTCGCCCAAACGATAAAGAACAATGCGGCGATGAAGATATTGGATTCTGGATACAAAGATGGTTCCAAATACGAGATCGGGCAGGCAATTCTCGACGGAAAGATTACGAATGACCAAGCGTTAGGTCTTGGCTTCCAGCAATCGGATATTGACGAGTCGGTTACAGCGGCTAAGGCAAATGCTGATGCTAAAAATACCAACGCATCAGTCTCAATAACGCCGAGTGATACGGGGGTATCGACCGACTCCATTCAGCAGGAGATCAATACAGCGATCACCAGTAAACGTCCCAATCTCGGTAATGTGGATGCGCTTAATCGTGCTATTGAAGATGCTGGTTACTGGGATAATGCCAAACTAGGTAAACGGGCATTGCTGGGTGGGAAACTTGTTTATACCGATGCCAAAGGTCATATCCTGACTACACAAGACCAAGTGCGGATTATATGGAACTCGCTTACAGCCGATCAACAAACTGAGGTTGCGGGAAATTATAGTACAGATTTATACCGCTCGAATCCTTTCTCTGAAACTGTTATGCAAATTGAAGAGGCTGGGCAGAAAGCGGGGATAGTCGGAGAAATGGCGATTGCGCCTATAACGGGTATCCTTAATCCGATTGCTAAGGCTACATCTCATCAACATGTTACGACTTCCGACATAGTGAATGCCGTGTTGACCGCCGTGGGCGATACGCTGATAGTGGGCGGCGCATTGGACTGGGGTGGCGGAATGGGTTCGCCACTTGGTGAGAATGCGGGTCGGGCTCTGGCTGGAATAAGTAGAACGGGGAAGATAATTGTCGATTCGTTAACCACGGGCATGGGAGTGGTCGGCGTTACGAATACGATCATCCAAGCAAAGGAAGGTAAAACGGCTGGGTCTACGTTAGCCGTTGAAGCGGCGTTATCTGTCTTTGCGCTGTGGGGTGGGGCAGGTGGTTTAATATCAAAGATTGTGCCAAAGGGTACGCCCAACATAGATGTTGCCCAACAATTCATTGACAATATGAGAAAACAAACCACGCCTGAAGGATTGTCAAAAGAGAGTCCGTTGCAATCCGATTATCATATTCAGGGCGGAGCGGATAAGGGATTGACTGAAGTTACGGGCGATCTACTTGATGAACCCATAGCTGAAGAACACGTTAGTTCTCTTAATAAGCAGGTTACTGAAGCCGCTGATAAAGTGGATTCTATAGAAAACGATTTGAAGACCGCCAAATCCCCTACCAGAACCTTTTCCCTTCAAGAGCAGTTAACCACGGCGAATGCCGACCTCTCAGATTTGAAGACACAATTGGGAGATGCGGAAAACAACTTAAGCGTAGCCCGCATGGGTAAAACCGCATATCAGCAATCTCAGTTGACGGCTGATTATAGAGATGTAGTACAGGACTCAACTGATTACGCTCAGAATTACAAAGATATGCTTACTTTGAAAGATAAGATAACCGATTATAAAGCGACACTAGACAAACTAGGTTCTAATGTCACGGCGAACGCCGAAAGTTACGGTATTAAAGAGATGGAATCCCAGTTAAAGGATTTACAATCCAAATTACCTGAATTAGATAAGACCTTAACTGAGTCTAACGCTAAATTTAAGGCTTCATTCAAAAGTTATGCTGAATATCTGAAGACGAACGAAATCTATCGTGGTTCCGAAATCGATGTGGGGATGAAAGACTTACCAGAAGATCCAGCGGCAAACATCAGGTCAACCCTCGACCAACTTGTGCACGGTGATAATAGTACAGAGGCGATTGCCGCACAACAAGAGAAAGTGGACGCTCTTCAAGAAGAATTGACGGCGGCGAAAGACTCACTTCACAATATTTCGGGCACCGAGAAACTTGAAGCGGTCGAGAAAGCATTAGCCGAAGAGCAAGCCAAACTGGGAATGATGAAGATCGGGAGCCTCTCTGAAACACAATCTCGGTTATTGAGTGCTCGCCAAGAGTTAGCGGATATTCAAGAGATAAAAACTAATGCTAAAAATCTAACTCCGAAAGCGATTGCAAAGATGAATGCGATCCAGTCTCAATTGGTCGGGCAAATCGATGAGATGGAAGGAGTTATGAAAAAACAGGTTATTCAGGGCAAGGGATTGGCGGACACGGCGAAGGTTGAATATTTAAGAGATGGGAAAGGGAATATTAATGGGGCGAGAGTGTATACCGATGAAGGGGTATTCAAAGTCCCAGTCAAAGAAGTTATTGTTAAGACGCCTACGGCAGATAACCCTGAAGCTACAACCAAAAGTTATGTTCCCCAGTTGCGAGCCGCAGATGAAATAACCTATGTTAAAAATGCAAAGGGGAATTTGGTTCAGACCGTTACCCCAGGGCGATTCTTGGGTGAAGAAGAATCAACAGGCGGCGGCACAGCCGTTAAACCTGCCTTGAAACCAATTACGGGCGGGGGCACCAGTAGTACCACGACTCAGAGCACGGCGACCATGACCGAATCTCAATTAGCGGCGTTACGGGCTAGTGCGGGTTGGACGTTCGGCGGATCAGGGTCAGCGACGCATGCGGTCGGGGCTCCCTTAAAAACAACGGTTCCCATCACGCCGACGAAGACGGGTAAGAATCCGAGTAAAAACCCGTCAGAGTTACCGATTTCGCCCAGCAAGATACCTGATTTCAATCCGAAACCTAATACTCGGACGATAACACCGTTCGTTCCAGAGGAATCGCCCATACAAGGTGGTAAGCCACAGGGCGGCGGTAAGACAAAACCTGATAGTGGCACTCAACATAATACTGGGAATGTCCCCGCAAACATGGCTGAAAATATAACGGGCAAGGATAACGAGAATCAGAATCAGAATATGACTTTGAGTGATACCCAGTTGAAGGTAAAACCTAAAGAAGCGACTAAAACTAAAGTAATCTCGCCCACTAAGGTACAGTTGAAGAATAAAGAAGAAGAAAACCGTGGAATTATCAAAGATAGTTTACCGCAGAAACCGACTGAAAAAGAGATACGGAAAGCGGTTAAAAAGAATAAGGGGGCTATTACTTGGAATCAAGGCGAGTTAGAAGGGAAACGCCGATGGGATGTAATACTCTTTCCATATGATCAGAAAAATGATCATCAAATAGTATGGGGTAAACCGCCAGCAGGAGCGAAGATCGTCACGGGAGCGGGCTCGGCGTTCAATACGGCTAAAGTCTTATATGGTAGGGCTCCTAGTCAAGAACTGAGTAATATCAGCGGCATGGGAGCTTTTCGGTTAACGATTTCACCATCAGGTCTTAATGGTTTATCGTTGCATTATCAGGCGATTGCCGATAGGAAGGCAGGAATCAGCCAACCGCTGAAAGCGAACTTGGGCGGGCATGGAAGGGCATTCCCACTCAGGGGGAATAAGTAAGATGAATATTAAAAAACTCAATGGGATACGATTAGCACTTGCCTTAATCATCGGGTTAATGGCTTGCATCTCTTCGACGTTCATCTTTGCCACAGGCGTATCCGCATCGGGCAACATGTCTTATCCTGACGGTACAAACCCAACATCAGGCGGAGCTCCCACTATCAAATCAAATGTATATGGTAATTTGCTCGAAGAGGGGGATCGGTTATTTATATTCTATGCAAAGATACCATATGCCGACGTTCCCACGGCTCCTGTGACTGATGTGTTCACTTGGTCACTTTACGATATGACTGGTGGGGGAGATGGCGTTGAGTTACATCCCCCAGGTTCAGGCATCGCTTTTAATGACAATGGCTATGGATGGAACGTATACTCTTTTTATTTCCCTGCCTCAGCTAATGTCTTGTGGCTTCCCGAACAACCTTATGTATTACGGTTAAGAGGGGATGCAAATCTATCATGGACTTATATGAACGGGGGAGTAGAAACGGATACATCCGCTCCCGATTGGAAATATAATATCAATTCACAGTGTTATAACAATCATACAGATATGGCGACAAGCCGAACGGATCTGGCAAAAAAAGTAATTTCTATCGCCACGGATTTAGACTCAAAATGGCAGTTGGCGGTCTCTACTTATCTTATTTATCAAGAGACGAATACCACGGTATTAAGTATGTATGGGGAAGGATTTTTCAATCAAGCAATTCCCTATTTGCAATATCTCGCACCCAGTCTTTATGAGCAACAGGAACAAACGGTCGATTATTCGAGACGGGCATGGGGTTCAAATTATACGAAAGCGGTAGGGACTGATCAATGGACTGGGACGTGGATTGAAACGGCGAGAGAGGGGAATATCGCTCTCTTCGGCGGGTCTTATGATTTAACGAGCATCATAATTCTGCTCTTCGTTTGTATTGCGCTGGTATTTGTCAATATAAGTATCAGCCCAGGCGATTACTGGTCAGGATTTATTGATGTTGCTTTTATTCTTGTTGTCACCGCTCGGTTAGGCGTCTATGGTCTCGGTTTCTTAGCGTTAATTGATGCCGTATGTATCATTTATATCGGGATAAAAATATGGGGGATCACGGGTAACGGATAATGAACAAAAAGGATTTCCTATTCAGCGTTATCTTGGTTTCGGTGGGGATGCTTGTGCTCACGATGTTTAATGCGATGCCCGTGTTAGCGGCAACCTTCGCTTGGGATATCCAACTCCATGAAACGTCGAATACAACCTATACCAATACCCCTTTCATGTCAGGTTTCAAAGTGAATGAAATGATTGCCAGCGGCTATATGCAATCCGATGGGCTTGATGCCGTGGTGACGGATGGCGGAAATGCCTTACCGACACTGGTCTCGGATAACGCCGTCTGGTGGGTCGGAGATCTCGCATCGGGCACAACGAAGACCTTCACGCTGACGACGGGCAACGATCCCGCTTCTTCAATGCCCATTATTGTCGGGAGCAATGGCTATTTCAGGACACCGTATAACGCCAGTTTGGAATTGAGCGATGGTTGGGAACTTGATATTTCTGGCTATGTGGATACTTCTAGTGGCTCAGATAAATACATCCTTTACAAAGATGGTGAAGTTACAGTCCAAGTAACTGGCGATGAGGAAATTACTGCGACCGTAAATGATGGGAGTGATGAGTCCATTGTTTTGACTCCAATTGCAAGCGGATATTATTCTATTACTTTAATTTTGAGTTCAGGAACATTGACTTTTACGGTTGGTTCTACCAGTGATACCACGTCAGTCGGTACACCTTCGCATAATACGAACGATTGGTTATGGGACGAGAATAATGCGATGCCCTACATTGATTCAGTTGCCGTCCAAGTAGCCAGTGTATCGACAAGTAGTATCGAACTAAATTGTGCAGAGAGCCAAGGTTCGGTTTTTACTAATGAAGCCAATGGAACTTATATTTTTGGTTATGGCGGGGCTTACACTTATGCGGGGACAATCGGGGGGACAGAGCCTAAATGGGAAGTGGGCGGGTATCAATTTTTTCAGACTGTTAATATCCCGCAAGGTGCGACTATTACATCCGCAACCTACAGTCCTTACTCTATTGGTAACGATAGTGGAACGGTCGTTAATACTAAAATTACTGGGTATAAAATAGCGTCCAGTGATGTTAGCGACTTTTTAATGGATACTCAGGGTAAATATCAGGATATGAGAGGTACTGTTGTCGGCGGGGCTAACGATGATTATATTACGACCGCACAAGTGAATTGGGACAATATTCCAGCATGGACGGCTGGTGTTCAATATGATAGTCCTGATATAGCTTCCATAATACAGGAGTTGGTAAACCAAAGTAGTTGGGTAAGCGGTGACGTTATCGGTATATGGTTTGATGATTATAACGCCAGAAGCTTGCAGACTTCGGGAGATCCTTGGAGACGACCCTCTTCAATGGGTGGGACTCTTAGCCAATTAAAAATCAATTACACTTATTCAGGCGTATCCGTCCAACAACATAATGATGATGCTCCTGGGTTTGGTGGTAATTTCGGGTCAAATGTGTGGTTAGCGATTCAATTTATTCCTTCGATCAGTTATGATATTACCGCCGTTAGTCTGTCTCTGGCTAGATATAATGGGACGATAGGAAACCCGACTGTTGGGATTCGGGCTACGCCAACTGGAAGTGATTTGTGTTTAGCAACGGTCTCAGGTGCAAGTATTTCAGTCGAACCTGATTTTACTTGGGTTACATTTACCTTTAACACCCCAGTTTCATTATCGCCATCTGTCCCTTACTTTATAGTGGTTAGAGATCCCGATGCCCCAGGCTGGAGCTATGGTTATTTAATTGGGAATGATGGGGCTCTCGACAATGAAAGTACCAGCAACGATAGCGGCGCATCGTATCCGTGGAGTCCAGATGGTGCCTCAGACGCTTATCGTATTTATGGTTCGATTCCACCTACCGATATACTGGGGAATATTTGGTATTCTGCCCCTGAATGGGTAAGTGATTATGGCGATAAAACACTTTTTAATGAAGGCGGATATGTGGCTGGCTCTTCGGGTAAGGCTTTAAGTATGTCTATCCATGTATCGGAAATAGGTTATCAGACTCATTATATGGAGATGGGGATTTATACTAAAAGCGGTGATACTTACTCCCCAATAACGAACGGGATTACCAATCCCGTACAAATACCCCAAGGTGAAGAAACAGAATGGGCTACAGCTTACTTCCCCGTTCAACCTGATATAGTTGAAGGGACGACCTACTATTTATTATACAGAGAAGACGGGCTTTGGTCTTATAAAGTTGGTTATTATATTTCTGACTCTAGTTTTGTGGGGACAACAGATATAAGTTATGGCTCATGGGGGGAGTTCTCTTCTTCAGACCAAGTAGCAACTAATTATCAGCCATCGTTGTACGCAACCGTTCAAGTACCTGCTATCGTGGTGGGAACGGGTGAAATGTTACATTACCAGCCTGTTGGTCTAATTTCAGGCACAACTTTACCAGATCAGTCGGGCAATAGTAATGATGGGGTAATTACGTGGGGGACGAATCCCGCAGAGGGGATTAACCCTGTAGTGGGCGGCGTCTACCCGATCAACGTCGCTCAGGTATCCGCTAATTCCACAGGATTAGCCAACTATGTGATTATGCCTGAAATTAGTTCGAACTTCTCAACGACCATCGCCCCTGCTTTCCCTGGGGCGGATATTATCACGTCAATAGCCAATGCCACGGGCACCCCACCGCAATTGCCGTTCATTATGCTCGCCTCTTTCGTGGTCGAAGCATCGAGTTTAACAGGTTCTTACCTTCAGCATAAGTTTATGACCAATTCCATCTTCATTAAGATCCTGATCGTGACGGGCGTAATGAGCCTCTTCGTCGCTCTCAAAGTGTTCGACTTCTGGATGCTAGTTTTATATCTTATTATTGCTATCACCATCGGCTTGACCAGTCTGCCGAAGATTACAGGAGCCCCATAATGAATAAAAAGGATTTCCGATTCAGCGTTATCTTGGTTTCAGTGGGGATACTTGTGCTCACGATGTTTAATGCGATGCCCGTATTAGCGGCAACCTTTGCATGGGATATCCAACTCCATGAAACGTCGAACACGACCTATGCCAATACCCCTTTCATGTCAGGTTTCAAAGTGAATGAAATGATTGCCAGCGGCTATATGCAATCCGATGGACTTGATGCCGTGGTAACGGATGGCGGAAATGCCTTACCGACACTGGTCTCGGATAACGCCGTCTGGTGGGTCGGAGATCTCGCATCGGGCACAACGAAGACCTTCACGCTGACGACGGGCAACGACCCCGTTTCTTCAATGCCTATTATTGTCGGACACGGCGGGAAAATTACTACCGCTTACAACTCAACTCTTGAACCAAGTAGCGGGGATTTCGAGATTGATTTCCCTGGGTTTATTGATACTTCCTACGCCGCTGATAAATATATCCTTCGTCATGATGGCGAAATTACAATTCAAATAGTGAACGACGGGGAGATTGCGCTTACGGTTTACGATGGGAATACTCACGAAATTTCCGTGCCATCTGTGCCAAGCGCATATTATTCGAACGCCTCTCTCATTAATACTGGTGGCACTTGGGTTTTCACCGCTGGAACCTACCAGTGTACGGTCGCTGGGGTGACAACCGTACCAGATAATAATGCCGCTTGGGTGTGGAATGAGAACAATGCGATGCCCTACATTGATTCCATTGTTATTAGCCAGCCCGCCCAGCCGTCCTCAGATTATTATATATCGGAATTTAATATTCCCAACTTGGCATCAACAGGAAGAATGTTGGCACTTCCCGATGGGATCGTGCCCGTTTCTCATTCTATGTGCACAGATGGCACCTATCTATATATACTGGCGACGGATACTAATAACAACAACGATCTTACTATCCAAAAGTACGATTTACGAGATTTTTCTTTTGTTACTTCCGTTACTTGGACTAACGGTTTTAATTATGGTTATTATAGAAGTGAGAGTATCCCGTTTACTAATATGATGGTTTATAGTATCGGTTATCTCTATCTTGCACGCCCGTTAGACGTAAATGATTCCTCTTTTAGATTGGATAAGATTTCTTGCGCTAATCTAAATAGTGTACCTTACTATTACAACTCTACTGGGATTCGTGGGCTTGCCTGCGATAATGATTACGTATATATGGTCTCTCACAGCGAGGGCGATTGGCTGGAAAAGTTAAACCAATCTGATTTAACAGAAGCCGCCTATAATGTGTTAAGTAATACGCAGGGGGATCCCCCTACAAATTTCCAAGCTGGGTGGAGCGTAGCTTGCGGCGGTAGTTATGTTTACGTCGCTGGTAAGTATTACTCAGAGGGGACATCTTACATCGCTTCCTTTTCTGCCAGTGATCTCAATATGGTACATTACGAGACTTTTGACTATAACTATAGCGGCTTTTTCGATTACCAAAATGGAGATGTTTACTCTCTCCAACCTGTTTATTCATTGGACAAGTATAGCGATGATCTCAGCGGTCTCATCGGTACATATGAAGGGAGCGGGAACCCAGTCGCTCTTGCGGGTAGTCTTTACGAGGCTAGAAAAATTGATGCTGAACACATTTACATCGAAAAGATAAATGAAACCACACTGACAGCAGATACAATTTGTCAGGTGTTAACAACCAATGATGCTACTATCAATATGATTACCTATTACGGTGAAGGGGGAAGTCATTTATATGTAAATGGAGCGACGGGCTCCCCTAGTGCTGGGGGAGAATTATTGCACTATCAACCTGATAATATCATTCAAGGTACGGTCTTACCCGACTGGGCTGGGAATCAGGATGGAGTCATTACGTGGGGAACAGAGAACTCTACCGAGAATGGCGGCGGTGGTGGTAGCGGCTGGGGTAATCCGCCTGGGGATAATCCCGTTGTGGGCGGCGTCTACCCGATCACACTGGCGCAGGTAACATCCAACTCCACAGGATTAGCCAACTATGTGATTATGCCTGAAATTAGTTCGAACTTCTCAACGACCATCGCCCCTGCTTTCCCTGGGGCGGATATTATCACGTCAATAGCCAATGCCACGGATACCCCACCGCAATTACCGTTCATTATGCTCGCCTCTTTCGTGGTCGAAGCATCGAGTTTAACAGGTTCTTACCTTCAGCATAAGTTTATGACCAATTCCATCTTCATCAAGATCCTGATCGTAACGGGCGTAATGAGCATCTTCGTCGCTCTTAAAGTGTTCGATTTCTGGATGCTGGTTTTATACCTTATCATCGCTATTACCATCGGCTTGACCAGTCTGCCGAAGGTGACAAGTGCCCCATAGGGGGGACTTGACAGGTATGAGATAATATAGACAGCACGGGCAACTGTGTTGAGAATAGAGGCTAAAAATGAGTTTTGGTTTCATCGGTTTTGCCAGTTTCTTATTTGCTGGGATGACGCTGATTAACCAGATGCTACAAGGGGCGATGGTCTCAATGGGTGAGATCGCCATCTTGAATCAGCTAACCGTCTTCCGCTCTTTCAGTGTGTTAGGTATTTGGAACGTACCAGTTCTCAACATGTCTTTCGTTACCCAAGCTCTTCCACATCTCTTTCAATGGGATTATTCGTTTTTTGGCGGCAATGCGGGCATAATAATGTACTTCCTTTATTCGATCACAGCCGCCGCCAGCTTTGGGTTATTTTTGGTCGTTATCGGACTAGCCGCTAATTTCTTTGGGCGACGTTCCGTAGGACAATAATAAATAGACGAGGAAATTGAGAATATGGTTATGACAGCGGATGAAAAATTAGCAACAATGAACATGGTCAATATGTATCGGACTTACGACAAGGCAACGGGAAAGTTTGTCGAGTGGAAGCCGAATACACCCGATTTTGTTAAGCAAGCCTATCAACATCTCATGGTAGAGGTTGGGGCTAATAATAATGAAGGAGCGACAACAAATGGTCAGAGCAATGATGTATCCACCCAGCCACGGGGATCTAGTGGACAAAGCCCTAACGTACCTGAAGGAAAACAAGCCGCAGGAATACAAGCAGATGAACGGCAAGAAACGGCAGGAATACGCAGAAGCGGCGGCGAAGAGAGCGGAGAGATACGCTCAGAATCTAATATCGGGGGGGATGTTCGAGAGCGAAGCGTGGAACATAGCGATCAGGAGCCAAATACTAGAGTCGGAAACGGATTAGACCTTCATCCTGAGCCGCTTATCCCAGGGGCGGAAGCATCAACCCCGCCGAAGGATATTATTCTCACATCAAGTTCCGATATTGGTTATAATCTCGGTGCGGCAACTAAGTTTGATGCCAACCTTGAAGCAATCCGCACACTGAAAAAGATAGAGGCGGAATCCCGTAAAGCGACGCCCGCCGAACAAGCGATACTTGCCCGCTATTCAGGATTTGGAGACTCAGCGTTTAATGATGCGTTCGACGATGGGCGAAGTTATCATCCGAATCAGGCGATGGTTGACCGTGGGGAAAAATTAAAAGAACTTTGTACCGATGATGAGTTTAAGGCGATTGAAACGTCTCGTATCAACGCCTTTTTTACCACTCCCGAAGTCATTAACTCCATGTGGTCGGCTTTAGGACGCATGGGAGTCAATAATCTTTCTCACCCCCACTTGCTAGAGCCGTCCGCTGGGTCTGGTCGGTTTTTCGGTTATGAGCCAGTGGAGTTAGCATCTCGATCGGAGCGGATAGCCATCGAGAAAGACAAATTAACAGGGCGCATGCTCCGACAACTCTACCCGCAAACCGCTGTCTATGTTATGGGTTATGAAGAAACGCCAATCCCCGCTGAATCGGTAGACCTTGCGATTTCAAATGTACCATTCGGCAATGTATCTGTCTTTGACCCTTCATTCAAAGGGGATAAGGCACGGTTCAAGAAATCAATCCATAATTATTTCTTCGGCAAGACACTGAAACAATTACGCCCAGGCGGAGTCTTGGCATTCATCACCACTCACAACACGTTGGATGCCCCGTCAGCACAACCCGTCAGAGAGTTAATGGCTGAAGAAGCTAATTTTCTCGGCGCAATCCGTCTTCCCGCTAAAGCCTTTCCCGATACCGATGTAGTGACCGATATTATCTTTATGAAAAAGAGAATGGCGGGAGAGCCGAAGGGCGATACCGATTGGACTCAATCGGTTAATATGAAGGTCAAACGGACATCGGGTAATTACAATAATTATGATATTGATGTTAACGTCAATAAATATTTTGTAGACCATCCGATTATGGTCTGCGGTAAACATACGGGGAACGGTCAGCAATACCGTGGGGATTCTTATTCCGTAGATAAATTGGAAGGTTCTACCCTCAGTTCATTAATGGCGAACGCCGTTAATCAATTACCTGCCAATGTGATTCAAGATATGCCATCGCTTTCTAAATCGGCAACGGCAATCCCCAGTGGCTTTGGTATTAATGAGGGCTCACGGATTATTAAAGAGGGAGTCGTCTATGTTAACCATAACCAGCAATTAGAAAAGGTCGATCTCAGTAATGAAGAAACGACCCGCATCAAATCGATGCTTGCTATCCGTGACGCCGCTAAAGAAATTGTGAGGTTAGAGTTAGCGAATTGCGGCGATAACGAACTTGCCGACGCCCAAAAGAAACTTAACGAACTGTACGATGCTTATGTTGCTAAACACGGGGCAATGAATAATGGGAAAAACCGTACTCTATTGAGTGGGGATCCCGATATGCCTTTCCTTAGAGCACTCGAAAAGGATGACAAAGATCATCCTATTCAAGATATAGCCAAGTTACCGAAACTCCCTGCCGAAAAAGCACGGGAATATAAAATGCCCATCTTCGACCGCCGAACCATCAACGGCTATCGGATGAGGGAAGTAAAGTCCGAGGCGGATGCGGTCGCCGTCTCTATGAATGAAAAGGGTCGGCTCGATCTGGATTACATGGCTGATTTACTGGGCACTTCAAAAGAGCAAGTTATTAACAGTCTTTCCGCAAAGGGCAAGATATTCAAAAACCCGATCGGGGATTGGGAATCCGCCGATGTTTATCTGACGGGTGAAGTCCGAGAGAAACTGAGAATTGCCGAGGCTTCAGCACAAGCCAAGTCTGAATTTCAGCCAAACGTCGATGCGTTGAAAGCGGTTCAACCGAAGGATTTACCGCCGTCGCAGATTAATGCTCAACTGGGAGCCCATTGGATACCCCCCACTGATGTAGACGCATTCGTTAAATTCCTACTCAGTCCGTATGGGAATTGGCGGCGTAATCATGGTGAAGACAAATGGTTTGATTATGTTCCCCAAACTGGTGAATGGGTCAAATCATACGATGGTAAAATGGATGCCAACTCATCGAAACTGGAATCGGAATGGGGCACTCATCGAATGTCCGCCGATAATCTGATATTACGCATATTGAACGGTAGTACCATTGAAGTAATGGATAGAGGCGATGATGATAAGCCCGTTCGTAATGCCGAGGAAACCGTTGCCGCTCAGGAGAAAGCCGCCTTAATCAAGACCAAATTTAAGGAATGGATCTGGCAAGATGCGGAGAGGGCGGATCGGTTGGTCAAAAATTACAATACCATATTCAATGGGACTCGTCCCCGTATATTCGACGGTTCCCATCAAGAGTTCCCCGCTATGGCTCTCAAATGGAAGCGGCAGATGCACAAGCATCAAAAAGATGCGGTATGGCGTGTTGTCCAAGACAGGACAACATTGTTAGCTCATGAGGTTGGGTTCGGGAAAACGGCTGTAATGGTCGCTGGCGGTATGGAGCTAAAAAGATTGGGAATCGCTGGGAAACCGTTGTATGTCGTCCCCAAATCAACGCACAAGCAATTCTATGACCAGTTCAAAGACGTTTATCCGTATGCCAATGTGCTCTTCCCCGAAGAAGATGATTTCTCAGTCGGGAAACGGCAGGAATTTATCAGCCGCATCATGACGGGTAACTGGGATGCGGTTATCTTGTCCAATGAACAATTAAAGGCTATTCCGTTGAAACCAGAAACGGAAATTGGGTTCATCAAACAGGAAATTGAAGATATCCGAGAAGCGATTATCGGCGTCGAGCCGCCAGAAGAAGAGGGCAACGGTAATCGTTATACTTATCGCCGTGAACGGAAAGAAAAAGAGTCAGCGTCGCATAAGGAACTTCAAAAAGCTCTGTTGCGGGCGGAAACTCGGTTAAAGAATGCAATGGAAAAGGTTCACGAACATGCCGATAACACCGTTTTCTTCGAAGACTTGGGGGTTGATCAGTTATTTGTCGATGAGGCGGATAACTTTAAGAACCTTCATTTTACTACCAATATGGGGCGGCTGAAGGGATTGCCTAATACCGATTCAACACGGGCGTTCGATATGTATATGAAAGTCCGTGCTCTTCAACAACGTGGTAAGAATGTGGGCGTAACTTTCGCCACAGGAACACCTGTAGCCAATACCATAGCCGAAATGTATACCATGATGCGTTATCTCCAACAGCCGATGTTAGAGGCTAAGGGATTGAAGCATTTCGATGCTTGGGCTCATACCTTCGGAGAGACCATAGAATCATTGGAGCAAACGCCGACTGGTCAATACAAAATGGCTCAACGGTTTGCGAAGTTCAATAATGCGCCTGAATTGAGTAAACTCTGGCAGGATGTAACTGATATTCGGGTTGCCGATGAAGTTCCGCAAATGGTTGCGCTACGACCACGTATTGTTGACGACAATGGGAAACCACGCCGCACAGTTATCTCGGCTCCGCCGACAAAAGATCTTCTATTATATATGGAAGACCTTGCCCGCCGTGCCTCTGATTTAGGTGCAGTTGACCCACGGGTTGATAATATGCTTAAAATTTCGAACGATGCTCGGTTAGCATCACTCGATATGAGGATGGTTGATCCACGGGCTAAACCGAATCCCCAAGGTAAAATCGCATTAGCCGCACGTAAAATTGCGGAAGTCTACAATAAGGAAAATGCCAACAAAGGGACGCAACTGGTCTTCTTGGACTTGGGCACGCCAAAAGCAAGTGAGAAAGTAGAGACCGTGACCACGGTTGATGGCGGAGACGCAATACCCGACGAAAACGAAGAGACCGAAGAGGAAATGAAGGTACTCCGTAACTGTTATGCCGTGCTCAAAGATTATCTAATCGCCGCTGGCATCCCCGAAAAAGAAGTTAGGTTTATCCATGACGCAAAATCCAATGCTCAACGTAAATCAATGATGGATAAGGTTAATGCAGGCGACGTGCGGGTAATCATCGGTTCAACTGGTAAACTGGGCACGGGCGTTAATATGCAGGAAAGAGCCTGTGCGCTACATCACCTTGATGCCCCGTGGAGACCCCGTGATATTGAACAACGGGAAGGGCGTGTTATCCGACAGGGTAACAAATTATATGGAGCGGTCGTCGATGAAGAGACGGGGGATGTGGTTAACCCAGGCAAGGGCGTTCATATCTACACTTATGTTACCGAACGTTCTTTCGACGGTTATATGTGGCAGGCGATCGAAGCGAAGTCTAAGGCGATCAAATCTATCATGCGCCGTGATAATCCGCCACGGGAGATTGAAGATATCGATAGTTTCACCATGAGTGCGGGTGAAGCAAAGGCGATCGCTACAGGCAATCCCGATGTAATGAAAGAGGCATCGTTAAAGAACTCTATCAACCGATTGATGATGTTGCAGGCGTCACATACTGATAATATTGTCAGGGCTCATAATCAGATGAGTGCCTTGCCGAAAGAGATCGAATCTTGTAAATCCGATGTTATCAAAATGGCAGATGACGCAACGATGGCGGCGAATTATAAATCCAATGTCTTTAAGATGACCGTCGGTAACAAAGAATTTACCGAAGATACGATCGCCGCTGGTGAAGCGTTAAAAGCAGGGTTGACCAGTTCCCCGACAGTGACCGATTATAACCAGATTCCCAAGATCGGTTCTTATAAGGGGTTTGACATTTATGCCCATAATCAGGGATCCGAGTTAGGGTATCGTTTAATTGTCCGTAATCCGAAGACGATGCTCGATTATTCGACACTGGCAATCCCATATGCCGAACTAAATGCTAAAGGGCTGGTCGCACGTATCAATAATAAGATTGATGGTATCCCCGCCGCTCTTGAAGTCCGACGTGGGGTGTTAGAGCAAGCAGAAAAGAACTTAGCCAACTATCGGAAACAGGCTGAGGCTCCATTTGAATATGCGCCGAGACTTACCAATATGCAAAAGGAATTATCCGAAGTTCAGGATCGGTTAAAGAATGGGAAAGTTTCACCGACAACCACGGAAAACATTGATACCAGTCTTCCTGAAGAATTGAATGAAGAGGAACCATTGTCGGGTGAACAACCGACTTATCAATTCCATGCTAAAGATGAAGGGGAGTTACCCCCACCGAGAGAGTTAACCACTAATCCCACGGCAGAGGCACAATCGGTTAAGAATGAAGTCGAAGCCGTTGAGAAAACTCTTGAAGTAAAGCCGCCTGAAGCTAATGCCGAGGCTACGGCTAACAAAATGGGTATCCCCGAACAAAAACTACCCACTACAATCGAAAAAGAGACGGTCAAAGCGGCTGAGTCGGTCAAGGATGCCCCTGCGATTGACGTTCAAGCGGTCGAAAACTCAGCGGAAGGTGATGAGAAAGCCGCCGCTGAAATCATCAAGAAGTACGATAAACCGCCGACCAATCGAACCGATTTGAAAGACGGGACTTTCTATATCCCGACTGATAAATTTGACAAGATAAACTGGGTGCCAGTTCACGGTTTCAAAGTAACCATCCCTGAGTATGAGAATTACAACTTCTTTATTGCGCCGCCCGTTGTAAACGGCGAGGTACAGAAAAAGGGTTGGCGAATTTGCAATACAGAAACGGGTCTGGCGATCGGAGAAACTTATGCAACCAAACCGCAGGCTCTTGAAAACGTCGCAGAAAGAATAAAACGTGCTGGCGGAACCAAAGCACTCGATATGGGTATTGCCGCTGGCTTAAAGAAACAAGGGCGGGAACCTAAAGTCGAGCAACCTTCCCCAGTGGTTTCTTCAGCAAAACCCAGCGACCAGTGGGTGAAAGACCATGTGGTTGTCGCTCGCATCGGGGAACCCGAAAAAATACAGTCAACTCTTTCCGCCAGTGAGCGGAAAGACATCGCTAAACGGCTAAAAGAAATCGGTCAGGCGAAAGATATGGCTTACGATATGGCGATCAACGACCACGGGAAATCGCTGGAAAGATTGGAGACCGAAGAAAAAGAACTCCAAGCCAAATTGAAAGCGGATGAACCGAAATCCACTAATACGTTTACTTACGAACCCATCAAACCCGCTGAGAAACTACCTTATCCCATCGGCACGAAGCTAGAAGTCAAGAGTGCTTCTGGTGATTTCCAAGCCGATGTAATCTTCAAAGGGATGAAAGATGGCTTCGCATTAGTTTCTAATGTCGGTAGCGATTTGAAGGATGTTGAAGTCCAAGTACCGCTTTCCGAATTAAAAGAGATTCGGCAGGTAGACGCTGAAGAGATTGCGGCTGTCGATGCGAGTTTCGATGCGGCTCACCCAGGCGAAGTCGAACCGCCAGTAACACCCGCCGCTAAACCTACCGTTGAAGAGGTAGTCAGCCAAGTTAACCATGAAGAAGAATCACGCCTTGCACGGCAGGGCGGCACAGGCAAGATGGTACTGATGACCAAAGCCTTAGCCGCTCAGTTCCCGAAACTCTATTCAACGGAAAAAGTACCGTTGAAGGACAAAGTGGTTATCGCTAAATTCTTTCATCCGATGGCAGGTAATATGACTTGGTACGCAACCGAGTATGATCCTAAAGAACAAATCTTCTTTGGGTATGTTGATACTGGCGATTATAACAGCGAATGGGGAGAGTTTAGTCTCGTCGAAATGAATGAACTCAAAGTCAAAGGACTGGGAATGGAACGAGACCTTTACTTTAAGCCGCAAAAAATTAGTCAAGTCAGTGGGCTACAGGATAGATTCAGTACGAAAGAGGAAGATACCCCAGTCTCCAAGGGCACTTATCAGCAAGATGTTGATGTTGAGGCTCTCGCCGCTGAACTGAATGCCAAAAAAGAGGCGGCGAAACCAGCCGAAGGTGCTATATTGCAAACGTCACGGTCAGCCGTGTTGCCTGATTTATCACAGACACCCGCTCATGCCCCAGTTAAGATCCCGCCCGTCGGTCAACCGTTACGTAACAAACTTGAAGAGTTCCGAGACGAATATCGGAAGGAACTCAGGAAACGACTGGATAATAACGATCCGAAATATAACTGGGCGGATAAATCAGATGCAAGAGTTAATCAAGTCGTTAATAGTATGATTGGTGCCGTTCAAAAAGAAAACGACAAAAGCCGTTCGGATTGGCTCAATAATAATCTAGCGATGAAAGCCGCCGCAAAGAAAGTTGGTATCTTAACTTCAAAGGACTTCCGAGAATTGGCACACTCACAGACGGTTACTCCATTGATGGTTGATACGACTGAACTGAAAGATGAACCCGTGGTCTCCAATATTGACTCAATGCGAGCTAAACAAGCCGCTGACGCCGCTAAACAACCTGTAATCGGCGTTGACGACGATGTAATCTGGCACTCTCCGTTTACCGATGAAGATGTAAAGATGAACTTCCGTGGTTACAATGGAGATAAAGCCGTACTCTACAATAAGAATACTGGTTTCCAGACGTTAGTACCTAAAGACCAGATTGTGTTGGCACCAGCCGCCGCCGAACCCGAACGGCAACCGATTGAAGACTTGACCGTACCAAAACGGAAACCGTCGATAGAACCGATGGTTTATGGTTCAGGTCGGCTTAGTAATAAGCCTTATCCGTCCACAGTACAACGGAAATCTGCGGTAGAACTGGGGCGTGAAGCGTTCGCAAATAAGACAGCCAAGCATCCGTTTGAAGATAAGGAGTTTGTTGCTCAATTTGGGAATGAAATCAGTAAAGAAGTAATGACTCCTAGTGCGATAGCGGCAGGAGATTGGAATCTCGGTTATACTCAAGCGCAAATTGCCGCTACGCCCGCAGGGAAAGAACATCTTACGTCTCATCCTGAACTAACCGTAAAATATCCGTCTATTACCCATGAGCAAATAGTAGCGGCATCCGAACCGCCAGAAGTTCCGATTACGGCTCATCCTAGTTCATCTAATCCAGCGATTAAAAATATTACGGTAACTGTTGGCAACTATCCTGAATTGGTTCAATTGGTTTGCGATAGTAACGAAATCAATAAACAATTCCCCATTGTCGCAAAATTGAACAATGGGCAAGAAGTGATGTTGCATACTGCGTTGAAAGGCAAAGATGGGACTCGCATTTCATACCGAGTGGGATTGAAGCCTGTCAAAGAACGTACGGGTAGTATAAATGGTGATACCGAATACGCATGGTTAACACCAGACCAGATAAAATCCTTCAATATACAATCGGTTCCAGCGGCTACATTGGCTAAATATCCTGAAATTAATAAAATAAATAATCCCCAACCTACTAAACCGCCGCACGAAATGACACAAGATCAATATTACGCAATGCGTCAGAAGAGTCCGTTCCCTGTCGAACCTATTGAGGCACGTACCTACCATCGGGAATACGTTGAAACGGCTTTGAAAGAGGGTAAGACGGTATCTCCTGAAGTATTAAAGGATTATCCTGATCTGGTAAAACCAGTGGCGGAATTACCAAATAAGTTACCAAAGAAAACCGAGAAAAAGGTCAAACAGCCAAAAGCCCAGCGGTCTATCTTCGAAAAAGTTGATGCTTCGACTGACATAGAGAAACCACCCACGGAAACCCCCATCGTTACTACGGAAGGGGGGTCGGTCAAAACGTTCAGTCATCCCGCTCCAAAGATTAAACGGGTTAAACTTAATCCTGATGATGCTTGGGGAATGGATGATAACACCCCAGTCCGACCGATAACCAGCCCCACGCCGCCGATCAGCGGTCGTAAGATGGGTATCAGTGGGCATACTGGCGGAGCCCATATATCTCAGCACATGCCACGTCTCCCGAAACATTAATGGAGTGAAGGTCGATGGAAAGTCAAAAGAAGAGACAGGATTATAAATTCAGTATCTTGACCATAGCGGCTCAAAATAGGGAAGAGGCTGTTCGTAGAGTCGAGTTAAAAAAGGCTCAACTTTCCGATACTTGGAATACAACGGGGCGTTGGGATCCTGTACGTTATAAACAACAAATGGACGAATTGAATAAAGAGAGAGATGCAATAGATAAGAAACCATTATTTGATTATCTCCCCAAAATTCAACCGACCAGTAAACAAATCCAACGGCAACGTGCCATGATTCGTTCAGGGCATCGTAAGTTACATATCTCACCGAGAATGCCATCATTATCGAGGTAAAATAAAATGACATATCAGAAACCAAAGAGCAAATCTGCTGAAATGGCAGATGTAGACCTGTGGTTCGAATTACGAAATCTGAATGATAAACCGAATAGAAGTAAAGAGGATTTCAACCGAGAAAACGAAATCCGAAACGAAATTCAGCAACGTAAAATTAATGAACCTAAACCTGTAAACGAGAAAGAGAGGGCAGACCGATATATCCATGCTAACCCCGACGCAATGAAACGGATGGTCAAGACATTGGAATTGCCACTCTATGACGACCGAACTTATTCACTCTTCAAAACCGTGATAATCACTGACCAGTGGACGCCAGCGGATTTTAAGAACTTATCCGCTCAATATCCTAACACATACGTTTATACGGCTAAAGGAACTAAACCTGTATATTTACTCGGTCAACCGTGGGATAATACTGATTTCAAATCTCTTGAGCAATACTATAATGCACTATCACGAAAACAGGCGATGGGTAATATGCCAAACGTTCGTATTAGTCCCAAGATGCCCAAGCTGAAATTTTAGTAGGAAATTACTCAGATAGAAACTGAGAATTTAAGAATAAGGAGAAGGTAATGCCTAAATTAACAACTGCCCAAAGGAAAAAACTCCCAGCCCATGAGTTCGCTATCCCCACGGAAAGGAAATATCCGATTGAGGATGAAGCGCATGCCCGTAATGCTCTTGCCCGTGTCGCCCAGCATGGGACACCCGCCGAGCGGATGATTGTTCAATTAAAAGTCCGCTCCCGTTTCCCCACTATCGACATGCCAGTTAAAGGAACCATCAAACGCAATGAAGGGAATATGCTGGCACACGCTTACAAGGATTGGACGAATCACGAAGCGTATGTCGATGCCAACGGTAACTATCGGTTAAAGATCGGCGGGAAACCGATCGCCCCGTGGAATGCCGCTGTCAAAGAAAAATATGGTACTAACAGTACCAATTTCCATAATGATGCCGAGAAATTCAAGAAGCATCTACCTGAGAAATTGCCACTCAGCATCAAAGACCTTCAATCATTTGAAGATGAGAGGTCGCTCCGATCCCGTAATCAGGATGAGAGACGTTCGAACCAAGCTACCTTCCCTCATACTGAGTCGAAAGAGGTACAGAAGTGGATGCGGGATCAAGGAAGTGTGGATATTGTTGGGGTAGATGCACCACGAAAGGTTCGACAGGCAAAAATGCCACAGAGTCGGGCTCCCCGCATCTCTCACAAGATGCCTAAGCTAGGGCGGTAAGAGATATGGGGACTAAACAACCTAACACAAATAGGGCATTGCAATATGCCGTTTTCTTCGGCAGTAAATGGGCTTTGTTACCAAAAGGAACCAAGCCCATTGCCGTCGCTAAACTCCATGAGCAACATCCAGAATATGAAATCCGATCGGTACAAAATGATGCTGGGTCAAGTTGGGACTCTCCCACTTTCCGAACGGTATCCGATATAGTTTATCCAGCGACCAATACTTCGGCACCAGCCGTTCTAATAAGTAAAAGTACGGGCACTCGTATCAGTCCCAAGATGCCCAAGATAGGACGGTAGAGAGATGAGTGAAATAATGCCGAGTACCCCTTATATCCTGAACCATTTAACGAAGTATTCCACGTTAGATTTACAGAGAGCCTGTAAAGAAACGGGGCTCAATTATTCAGGTGATACTACACAACTAACCAAACGAATTGTTGAGGCTGGTTTTGTTGAGTTTGAACCCCGTGCTGGTGTTTATCAAATTGGTGGAGAAAAGTATTACCAAGCCGTAGAAAATAAAGGGAAACGGGATAAGATAAGTGATGATGCTTTCCGTGAAGAAATCCAGCGGGATACTGACGAATATGACGAGTACCAAGCCAATTATCATCAGGCTCCCCGAATGATGGCAAGCGACAAGTTAAGAAAACTAACTAAACGAACCCAGGCGAAAGAGGCTCCCACGGACTTGCTACAAGAAATCCTGAAGAGTAAGGTTAAAGATTTACCCAGCATGAGCCCGCAAGGGCAAGCGACCTTAAAAGAAGATATCCAGATCATCAAAGCGGAACTGGCAAACCGCAAGAAAACAGGTTCTTCGACGGGGAAGATAACTTACTATCGGTGTTCGAATTGCGGGTATCTAGCCCGTAATAAGGATTCTTGCCCAGCTTGTTCGGACTCTCATCAAAAGAAACTGGGAACTTTTGCATCTATTGAAGATGCGATGGTCGTAGCCAATCGTAAAGAGTCAATCAGAGAGCATAACCAGAATGTACGGTTGTCAGATAAGCAAGCCCGCATCAGTCCGCCAATGCCGAAGTTAGGAAGGTAGAAAGATGAATAAAGTTAAGGTACGACAGGTAAAAATCCTCACAGTTCTCAGATTACACAGGATTCTTGCAGATAGGCAAGCTAAATTAGAACTTCCGCATAATAACACCAGTAAGAAAGTTGTTGATGGGTGGAAAGAAGATATTCAAAT
>Ga0265323_10000330_pt1 | contig 27095 bp, 18 predicted proteins | sample 41225metaG_FD_193580 | JGI IMG/M metagenome (GOLD analysis project Ga0265323, IMG submission 193580) | Rhizosphere microbial communities from Carex aquatilis grown in University of Washington, Seatle, WA, United States - 4-12-25 metaG | ecosystem: Host-associated > Plants > Roots > Rhizosphere...
TTGTAAGCTTTCCGTTGCGGTTGTACTATTAATTGGCAGTGCATCAGCTGTATCGCAGAACGTAATATCTTTGGCGTCGGCTCAATCAGTTCGGGCACAGAGTTATGAAGTTTTAAGAACTTATATGAGTAATGGAAGAGCAAGCTCCGCGCACGAAAAATGCGGTCTGCCCGCAATTGCATTCGCGTTTAAAAATCGGAATGTCCTTAGTCCGGAAGTGCGATCTGCCTTGGCAATTGTTTTGACACGCCCGGTGAACCAAAAGAGTATTCTTTCGGGAACCTTTCGGGTTCATTACGACACGGCAGGCGTCAATGCTCCCGCGATGCTCGATTCACTGTATCAGAGAATTCCGGGGACTGCCGACCAGTATGCCGATTCGGTGGCGGCGATTGCAAATTATTGTGAAACGTTTGAAACTCAGGTTTTGGGATACCTTCACTCTCCGTCAGACGGCGACGCAGGAGGCGGGCCGGAATATGATATTTATATTTCTGCCCGTGATGTCGGCGATTACGGCGAAACAGACCCTGACAGCACTCTCATCGGGAAACCAGATGGAGGAACGTATACTTCGTTTATTCAAATTGATAATGCATTTCAGTGGGTAAACCCTCCTGTCAATAGAGGAATGCCCGGTCTTCGCGTGACCCTTGCGCACGAGCTTCACCATAGCATTCAAATCGGCAACTATGGATTTTGGGGAAACGACATTTTTTTCTATGAGATTACTTCCGTGTGGATGGAGGATGTCGTTTTTACGCAGGTGAACGATTATTATCAATACGAGACATCACCGGAAGGTCATTTCGCAAATCCTCAGGTGCCGTTTAATTCGGATGGGGACATCAAGTACAGCAGGGCAATCTGGGGCCACTTCATCGCGAAGCGGTTTGGCAGAGACGCTATGCGGAGAACATGGGAAGAAATCAACTCGGCCCCGCCGCTTCTGGCAATCGACCGGGCGCTGAGCAAGCCGCCATACAACTCGAGCTTTAAAAAAGCTTTTGCAGAATGGACAGGCTGGAATTACTTTACCGGTGCACGGAATGATTCTGTGCTCTACTATCCGGAAGGCGAACATTATCCGGAGATTGCATCATCGTCGATTAACTTCATTCCGCCGTCACAACCCGGAGGCGGAAATCTCTATGCTCTCTCTTCGTCGTACATTATAATCAATGGCGGAGGAGATACTCTCCCATTCGTAGTTTCCAATATCAACCTCGATTCGGCATCAACCGGATATAGTTCAACGTTTGCGTTTTCGTATTCTTTGTCCGAAAATCAGAACGACAGTCTTTCTGCCAACCTTAGTGTTCCCGACCCATCTAATTGGTTCAGCAAAATTCTCATCTACAATTGGTACGATGCTATTCAGATCGGTGGACCGCCAATCGCTGACCCGTTCCCGAATCCATTTCGGGCAAACGGTTCAAACCTGATAAATATTCCCACGCACGGAACAAACCCTCTAACAGGCACGCTTTCAGTGTTTTCATCCGATATGAAACTTGTTTACTCAAAGACGCTCACCACTCAATTTTCCACGATCCTTGGAGGGCAGGTGTTCCAGTGGAACGGCGTAAAGGACAATAATGAAGCTGCTTCCTCGGGAATCTACATTTATTTTATCCAACTCCCCGGGCAAGCTATAAAAGGAAAGTTTGCTCTTTTGAGAAAATAGAGATAACTCCGCTTTCTTTCTAATACACGAAAAATCATTTCTGCTTAGCATTCATGCCTAAGTCTTCTGAAAATGAGAATTTATCCAGAATGATAAAACTCGCCGACGAGTTCTTCGAAGCGAAGAGCGACCCGACGCAAATCTCTGTTAATGGAGAGACAATGGCCAGACTCCAGGCAATTCATCCCGCCACGATGACTCAAAAAGGAAATAAGAAAGGGCCCATCGCCTGGTCAATGGTTATTCCTACTACTGTTGAATTAATGAAGCAGTTTACTTCAAAAAAAATCAATGAAAAAGAGCTGCTCTACAATACTCCTCTTAGGGTCAAATATAACGCACTGTATCTATGCTCCGCGCTTGTGTTGCCCGAATATCGAGGCAAAGGAGTTGCCAAGCGTTTGGTTGTGAAGGCGGTCAAGGCTATTCGGAAAAAAAATCCAATCGAATGTTTTTTTTACTGGGAGTTTAGCGTCGAAGGGAAGAGGCTGGCCGCAGCTATTGCAAAAGAATTTTCGTTGCCGCTATATAAAAGAAAAGCATGATCGCGTCATCTTCCTGCTGCCAGCCCCCCTACGTATTTTACCAGCTTTGAATCTTTCCGGCTTTCTTCTGAACGAAGAAGACAATCAACCACCCAATAATGATGACAGCAATCAAATAGAGCCAACTGCTTGCGGCGGGGACAGAAGTGTGCGCTTCAATCATAGTCCAGAGAAGCGGGACCGAGAGGTACATATTGTGTTGCCCGCGCTGAGCTACCCGGGTCAGGAGAAGGGGATCGGGTGCTGTTCCGGATTTTATTGCATTGAGGATTTTCTTCTGAGCAGGCAAAATCGTTTCGTATACATTTCCTATCATAATGACTCCGAACATCACTCCCAGGTGAATCACATATCCCCGATAGCTGAAGTTGCCGAATTGGATCATGCTATAAATCATTATCGCAGTGATTACAAGACCGATTGCACCAAAGATCCGGATATCTTTCCCGAGAGAACTGTTTGCAAGCAAAACATACACTCTATAAATAAGAATTGCGAGGATGGCCATAGTATAACTCCCGGCAGTCCACTCCTGTTGTGATTCAATGGTAAGTCCGCCCATATAAAAAATTAGTATCAACAACAGTGACCCAAAAACGAGCGTGTACGCAGCCGACCATTTGAACCAATAAAGCGCTCGAGGGATGAGTTGTAGAAGATTGTTTTTTCTCGTCTCACCGTCAGTTGTGAAAGCAAACGGGGTGAAGACCAGATTGAACCACCAATTCAATCCAACAAAAAATAGTCCCGCTACAATATGGAACCAACGAAAAAGGGCAGTAACAAAATCCATATACTCCATACAACCTCCTTTGATTAGATACGGCCGTTATTTGTAAGTAATTCAAACTAGAAGTCAGGTCAAGAAGATGCCACTTGATCCTTCGATGTGCTCACTCCGTTCGCTTACTCAGGATGAACGAGCTATTTCTTCACCCTGATCAAGTCTCCCGAAGGGGGACTCGTCGAAGGGCTAACGCAAGACCATTTTTGAGATAGATTCTTTACTTGGAAACACTGAATAATTTGTTATCGCTCCCATAGGAGTGAAATATTTTTGGCAATGTATTTGCGGAACGTTTGCGCTTACAAAAGTGACAATTGCAAACATGATCTTGGCTTATCTATCATATAGAGATTGAGAATGCGTTCATTGCTCTTACCTCGGTGGGAATACAAGGAAAACCTCAAGTCCCTCGTCGGTGATAAATTGAACTTCTTCTGTCTTATGCGGCACAAAAAATTTGTCACCGGCTCTTAGCTGAACCTTTTGCGTTGAAGAATCGATTTGGCCTTTGCCTTTAGTTACAATTCCAATATAAAATGAATCGGCTTTTTTGCTATATCTCGTAACGACCTCTAGCTTATTGAGTGAAAAACAGGGCGTGTGCTTAAGTCCAATAAGATTGTACTCGATGCTTTGTTCCTGATCACGAATAATTTCCGGGGAGCAAAATAACTTATGCCTGATTTCTTCGGAAGAGACTCTGTTGAAGTTAATCATCGCGAGCGCAAAATCAACATCTCTTCCCATGAATCTTGATTGTTCGGGTAAAACATAGCCTCCGCGGTCGAACTCCAGCCTAACGACAAAATCGGTCGGTTCCATTATCTCAATCATAAAAATCCCTTCACCGATTGCATGCGGCAATCCGCCGGGAACAATGAATACGTCGCCGGGGGCGATCGGAATTTTGTCAAAGTATGATACTATTCGGTCAACATCCTGATGTTCAACAGCGTTGCGAAAATCCTGTTTAGATGACGGATGCTGAAAACCAATAAAGACATACGGCGTTTTAACCTCTTTTCTGGTATCCAAAATGACGTAGGCTTCTGTTTTGCCGGAATTACTGCTCAGATATTTCTGAGAAAAAGAAATGGTTGGGTGCGCTTGAATATGTAAACGCATTGCAGTATCCAGAAACTTCGTTAGGAATTGTGTGTTGGGACCGAACTTCGCATAGTGATTAATTCCCAATAATTCCTGCGGAAATTGTTGAAATAAGTCTTTGAGATAGATCAATTGTCCTTCGATCTCAACTTTTGAATATCCTTCATCCGGAATATCTTCGCGGCCGACGTTCGTTGCTCTTATTGTTGAAGCAATCCAGTCTTCGGGAAAATGACTATCCGAGGGGGAAGAAATGCCTTCCAAAACATCGAGATGCTTCCCGCCTGTGTATGTTCTCCAGACCCTGTTGGGGCCTAACATCAATATGTCAGGAATTATCATGGTGTGCATTCTAAGATTGTAAGAGTGAGCTAAGGATTGACGCGATTCCGAATAGTCCGATAATCTACCATCGCAATCGTTTGAGAGCTTTCATCATGAGCTTTTCATTTTTTGGGCACGGCAATAACGATAGCATCCGAGCATGAACATTTACTGAATGCGCTCTTCAGCATCATCAAAATATTGATTTTGTTTGTCGAAATCCTTATCAAAATATAGAAATGTTAACACATACTCTACCTTTTGTACATGGCCTGTGCCCGCAATGTTCCGCTTTCCGCAGCTCTATGATGAGCTACTTAACTTTGTCATACGCTAGAGTAGTGGGGTCTTTCGCTTCCCATCGTAAAAACTGATGTTCACCCTGAGCGAAGCCGCGACGGTCTCCTTCGACGCGCTCCGCTTGCTCAGAATGAGCCGTCGCGGCGGAGTCGAAGGGACCATTTAGCATCGCTTGGTCTCCACATTCATTCAAAAGACCCCACCACATATGCTAGATCCGTATTTGACCCATGGCAAAAAATTCTTAACTTGGTGCGAGATCATTCTGGGAACTACGCGATTGCGAAAGCACCTGTTCCTATCAGTGGACTACGAAAATCCTGTTGTCTATTGAATTGACATCTTTCTTCTAGAGGTGATAGAAATGAAGGAACTATTGTCTTTTTCTTTTCTTGCCATTGCTTTTATACCCATTTGTGCCATCGTTGCGCAGGACAAAAAAGTTCTGTCGGACATCCCCGTCGGTCAATACGATGAATCGAAGGTGCCGGCATAAACGCTTCCCGATCCGCTTGTTTTGTTGAATGGCGAGAGGGTGACTGATACGAACGCCTGGAATGAGATGCGCAGGGCGGAAATTCTGAGAATGTTCGAGATGTATGTTTACGGAAAAGCGGCGGTGAACCGGCCGGAAGGGATGCATTGGGAAATAACAGAGGAAAATCGAAGCGCATTGAACAACTCTGCCGTGATGAAAAAAGTGGTGATTTATTTTTCAAGTAAGAAAGATTGGCCCAAACTCGAGGTCGAAATAACTTTGCCGAAGATTGATAAACCAGTTCCTGTTTTCCTGGTTTCCACCTGGACTCCGGACGCCGCACTTGTAGTCAAAGAAGGATTCGGTCTTGTGACGTTCGATTCAAGGGAAATCGAACCCGATGACAAGGAGAGTGGATATGAAAAAGGAATCAGGAAGTTTTTCGATCCTCCTGACAGAAAAGAACCTGTGCCGGATGAGTGGGGAACCATAGCGGCCTGGTCGTGGACGGCGAGAAGAGTTATGGACTGCATCGAAACTGACACTGCTATTGATGCCCGGAAAGTTTGCATTCTCGGCTTTTCACGTTTCGGCAAGGCTGCAATGTGGGCCGGGGCGTTGGATCGGCGATTTGCCATAGTTTTTTCGTGCGAATCAGGATGCGGCGGGGCAACGATCGTCCGCCGAGGATTCGGCGAGACTGTTAAGCTGATCAACGATCAATTCCCTCATTGGTTCGACGGCAATTTAAAGGACTACAACAATCGCATAAATGATCTCCCAATTGATTGGCACATGCTTATTGCTCTAATCGCGCCAAGACCTGTCTACGTCTCGACTGCTGAAGAAGATCTATGGGGCGATCCTCGCGGTACTTTTTTGGCAGCGAAAGCGGCGGAGCCGGTATATGAATTGTTCGGAGAATCCGGCTTGGGCGTAGCCGAAATGCCGCCAATAGAAACCTCCGTTGGCGATTTTATCGGGTATCATATGCGTAAAGGCAAACACGGGCTGAATGAGGATGACACCGAGAAATTTATAGACTTTGCCAAGAAGCATTTTTCGAAGACGGATGCCGGTTACGCTCATTAATTAATTTCGGACGCCGGCGGCGAAATCATATTTCGAGGCGAGCCGGTGAACATAGACCAAATTACCGCTGTGCCATTTAAAGACATATGCGGCACCCTCATCAAGCTGGTTCAACCGCGGTCTAACTGATCGCTCCAGCCAGGATATAGCGGGTCACGCATATACCCGGTATTGCCACGAAGCAACAAAGTCACCAAGTAATACGACTATTTTATTAATGAACTTAGCAATATGAAGTTTTCATTAAAACTCTTTGTGTCTTAGGTCCTACTGCCAACGGCATCTCGTTGTGAGTGGCAAGCCTTTTAAATCCTGCGTAACATCAGTTACTACGTGCGTCGATAGAAATTACCGAGACGATGAGTGATTTCGTAAAACAACCTTTTGTTGAAGTAGATGGCGACTTTCAGATATCAGAAGGTTGGCCGGAAATCTCAGCTAATATCCAAAAGCATCTGTCCAATATAAAAAGTAAGAGGAAAATTATCGTAGTAGAATATTACCAGGGGGTGTTGGAGGCAGAGACAACTTTGGGACTGAGGCTAGGAATTAATCCGGAACAAGTCATTCTCTCGAAAGAGTGTATGTGGACAGAGAACAAGGTTAAGGCAATAGTCTACCCCTATGTCACAGACGACAGAATTTTCGGATATATGAGTCAGCTGGAAATTGATGCATTCTTTGATCCCGACAAAATTGAAATAGCCCGCAAAGAAATCGCGTCCGTCGAGAGCGGAGTTGTTCTCGTCGTTGGAACGGGCGCATCGTATATTGCGAATGAATACGATTTGTTGGTGTACGCGGATATGGCGAGATGGGAAATCCAAGGTCGAATGAGAGAACACCGTATTGACAACATCGGCGTGAACAACCGCTCAATTGAAGATTGGATGCTTCTCTACAAGCAAAGCTATTTTGTAGATTGGCGGGTTTGCGATCGTTTGAAGAAGCAGCTGATGAAGAAATGGGATTATGTTCTTGACACAAACAATAAGGATAGACCTAAGATGATCTCGGGCCGCGCCGTAATGGAAGGGCTCAACCAGACACTCACACGCCCGTTCAGCGTTGTTCCTTTTTTTGACCCGGGGCCGTGGGGTGGACAATGGATGAAAGAACACTTTGACCTGGATCCAAAGGCCGCCAACTATGCCTGGTGTTTCAACTGCGTTCCGGAGGAGAACAGCCTTCTGCTAAAGTTCGGCGAGAAGGTAATAGAGATTCCTTCGATCAACCTGGTATTTTATGATCCACAAAACTTACTCGGCAACGATGTCTATCGCCGATTCGGAGACGAGTTTCCAATCCGCTTCGACTATCTTGATACTTTTGACGGTGGCAGCCTCAGCCTGCAGGTTCATCCAACAACTGAGTACATTCACGATAAGTTTGGCGTTCACTATACACAGGACGAAAGCTATTATGTGATGGATGCCAAGCCGGGAGCGGTGATCTATCTTGGGCTCAGAGAAGGAATAGATCCATCTCAAATGATTAAGGAGATGGAGGCGGCACAGCGGGAGGACGTAACATTCAACGTCGAGAAGTATGTTCAAACGTGGCCGGTCAAGAAACACGATCACTTCCTGATACCCTCGGGCACGGTTCATTGTTCGGGAAAAGACTGCATGGTGCTCGAGATAAGCGCCACTCCCTATATCTTTACATTTAAATTATGGGATTGGGGAAGGCTCGGCCTGGATGGAGAACCTCGTCCAATTAATATTGAACATGGCAAAAATGTTATCCAATGGGATCGAACACCCGATTGGACCAAAAAGAATCTTGTAAACCGGATAGAGACAATAGCCGAAGGGGATGGCTGGCGCGAGGAACGAACCGGGTTGCATGAATTTGAATTCATTGAAACGCGACGACACTGGTTTTCGAAACCAGTCAGCCATAAAACTCACGGCAACGTGAATGTAGTGAATCTTGTTGAAGGGGAGGAGGTCGTTGTTGAAAGTCCGTCAAAAAGTTTCGATCCTTTCGTGGTTCACTATGCGGAAACTTTCATCGTGCCGGCAAGTGTGGGAGAGTACGTGATCCGTCCTCATGGTAAAAGCCTGGGAAAAGCGGTCGCGACAATAAAAGCTTGCGTGCGCGCAAATCGTAAGCAAGGTTCATAGTCAAAATGGAAAAGAAATCAAAGAAACATCTTAGCGTCAGTGTGAACGCTACTATCGTCATTAACACAATGCGCGGTGGTATCGGGGCTTCCTGGCACGCGATGGCTAAAGAGATACCGCTCGTCAACGAGAAGTATGATTATCCGGTTAGATATCACAACCCGCGCGGCAGTGCGTACGGAGCGAATCCTCCCGTTGCTGAAATGAAAAAGTGGAAACAGATTTTCGGGCACGCGTCATGGCTCGGATTGAACTTCATCCGTGTCGAGCTGAGCCAGCGGATGTACGAGCCTGAACGCGGTGTATTCGATTGGAACAACGAAGAGATGCGGGCGCTGTACAGAATCCTTGATTGGTGTGAATCGAATAGCGCCGACGTGTTTCTTCAGCAGATGTGGGGACACGTCGAATGGAATGCTTTCCCCGGAGTTCACCCTCTTTTGAGCGCCCCGCGGTCGGTCGACGATTTCGCAGCCGGGATTACGAAACTTCTCGAGCATCTCATTCGGCGGAAAAAATACGCATGCATCAAATATTTTTGCATCACCAATGAGCCTCCCGGCGGGACATGGGGGTACTGGTGGGCATTCGGTCAGGGATCAGGAACTATTACACAAGCATTGAAAATGGTAAGAGAGCACCTGGATGCGGCTGGAATCGATGTTCCGTTGTCCGGCCCGGACTGGACAAGCCTTCCTCCGCTCGACCCGAAGCAAATTAATTTCGACGATTCCGTCGGCGCGTACGACATCCATTCTTACGACGGCATCGATGCTAACGCCGAAACGATCATCCAGGATTGGGTCCGATGGGCACACAGCCGGAATAAACCATTTTTTTTGACAGAGTTTGGGAATATGAACCTTGGATGGGGAGGAGATAATCCCGGGCCGAAGAGTTTCGAGGCAGCATTGTCAAATGCCTCGGATATGATCCGCTGTCTCAACCTGGGGGTTGACGGCATGAACCGATGGAGTTTTGTCAACAGGGGAGACCTCGACGGCCAATGGCAGCTGATTCACACATGGGATCGGAGGAAAAAACAATATTTGGGAAAAATTCTGCCTGAACATGCAGCCTACTTCGGATTCGCAATCATCAGCAGATTTATTGGAAAATATTCCTCAGTCATCCAATCAACGGCAGAGCCTGCGCTCCCAGAAATCCAGACGGCGGCCGTGATTAATAGAACCGGAGAATTGAACATCTTATTCTTGAATAACGGCGGATTTCCAAAGCTTGTGGCGGTAGATATCAAAGGACATGACGCGAAAAGGAATATGTTTCTGTACCAAGTTACACAGAAGCTCGTTTCGGATACTCGTTTTAGCCTCGAACCTGCCGAGACTTTGCCGAACGAGAAAGGGAAACGTGTGATAATCCTTCCCAAGAAAAGTATCTCGGTGTTGACGAACTACTATTTGACGTCTGACGACTCAGGTATAATTCAATAGTCGAGACTTCTGAATAATCAGGAAAGCTTGCCTCGCGCAAATCCCCTCGGGATTCGCGTGATACTATTTTTCAGATGTTTCTAATCGTAAAATTTTATCCCCGCATTGATATTGCCTATCCTGACTCAAAGTGGAAACGTCGAAGAGGATCTCTCTCTGGGGACAGAGAAAGAAGTGTGGATGAGAGCTCTCAAAACTGTGATACTGCCTGCGTGTGATACTGCCTTCGCCTTTTGTAGCGTCTCAATTTAGGATAAGTGTGAATCTTGCTCACGCAAAGTCGCTGCGATGCAAAGAGAATGGGTATGGTTCCTTTGCGGCTTAGCGTCTTAGCGTGATATTTTCATAACTCCGTAAAAAGTTTCTTGAACTCTGCTCTAGTTAAGACACTACCGCGCCTTTCTATTCTTGACTCTCCTAACAATTACTCATACATTCTAATATTCATCTTACCCGGGGAAACGGGAGAAAGATATTGAGAGAGAGAGCTAAACCCTCGGAATCGCGAAAGCGATGATGAGGGTTTTTATGTTTTTATACGGTAGTCGAGAAGTCCTTTCGCGCGATAACAAATATTAGGAGAACTTCATGAAAGCGAGAATATTAATTTGTTTACTCACTGGCATACTGATTATATGTTTTCCAAGCATCTCAATTGCCTCAGTTCCAGCAGGGCAAGATACAATTGTCATTCCGGGCGGAACTTTGGCGGGCGGTGAAAACGCCGGATTGCTTGAAGCGACGATAAACGGAGATACAACGTTCAGTGGATCGAGAACAAACCCAAATAGGGTGTACGCCTTGAACGAAGGTCAGGCGTATTTTCAAAATGCGGCAATCACTGTGAACAATCCAACCGGCACATTGACAATTGTCGGTATCCCAAGTTCGCATGGAACCACAAAACCGGTTTGGGTAATGGAGCCAGTTGGCGGTGTCCCTGTCTCTGTTTCGAACAATTCGGCGGCGTGCAACGCGATTTATGGCAGCGCTAAGTTTGTTAACATCCATTACCAGGCGATGCAGCTAGATGGATCGTTTGTAAATGACAACTTTTGGATGGGGACTAAGAACCATCTCCCGCAATCGTTGACAATTGACAATTGTTTATTCGAATTCAGCAACATAGACCTTTTCGAATGCTCCAACATCTATGGATATGGCATCGGCGGTTGGCCCTACGGCGCCAAGTTTAGAATCACAAATTCCTATTTTCGCAATTTGTTCCACGGAACCCAATGGTGGGGATCACGAATTATTCACACTCTGAACCCTATCGATACGTTATGGGTTGAAAACACTACAATAACAGGCGGTGGACTTACATTTCTTACGTTGCGATCTCTGATAGATTTCGGATACTTCAATCATAATACGATCGTCAACAACATGAAGTACTGGCTTTTCTCTCCATACTACAAAGAGCTGTACGTCACGAACAATATTTTCATAAACCAGAACTGGGTTGGCGAAGACACGGCGAATGTAACGAAGACGGGACAAGATCCTGACAATGAGTTCTTTAGCACGATCAATATCGATACGGTTGATGCATACCATGCGGTGTTAGTACAGTCAAAGTATTATGCGGGTGATTCGACCCACTATACCGATGCTGTCAGTTTAAAAAACATGAAAGTTTACGTATCTAATAATATTAATTACAGCGATCCCCTGTTGACTCCGTATTATACAAATGCCGGTTATGCATATGATCCTGCCCCCGCCACGACGCCGCTTTCATATTTGTCCTGGTGGTATCCGTCAAATCCGCCGTTTGTGATCCAAAATATTCCTTGTGAGTGGATGAATACACGCACGCAAGCGTTGTTTAATGCGTATGCGCCCGGGAAAGGCAAGGCGAGCTCCGGCTGCGGATTCGTAGAAGAGAATACCTCAACTGCAACTCCAAACACAATTACGCCGGGAATAGCCGATGCTTCTGTAGTAACTTTTATGGCAAAATGGAATCAAAATCAGTGGGGCGACCCGCATTATTCTTCAGCGCCCAATATCAACGGCAGCAAATACATTTTTGGCGACTACGACCCAACGACCATCCCCGGCTACAAGACAGAAGACGGAAGCGGAATTGCAAAATTTACCGATCTCACGGAGAATTTCAGCCAGTCCACGCATCTATCCGAAATTGATCAGCTCCCGATAGGCTCGTTGATTTGGAATGATGCCCAGCTGGCCGCGTATAATTCAGCCGATGAATTAACAAAAGTCTTGACCGCATATGCAAATGCGACAGGAGGAATATACACTCCTCCTGTGCCGACATGGAGAATACAGCTCATTGCTTCAATCGGAGCATATCAAGACGCAGCAAACTATGCTGGGATTGACAGCACGGCGTCCGACGGGTACGACGCCGCAAACGATATCCCCAAGCCGCCACCGCCCCCTGGAAAATATGTCTCGCTTTATTTTCCGCATCCTGAATGGAATTCTCCTTTCGGAAACAATTTCGGATCGGATATTCGTCAGAACACATCCCTAACGGATACTGTCAAGCTTTGGAATTTTCAAGTCAAAACAAACGTGGTGAGCGATACCGTCGTTCTTTCGTTTGTCAACATGGGAATTCCTTCAACATTCGGAATATACCTCATAGATATTTCGACAGGACACACGTTCAATCTCAGGAACTCCACACTATTTAAATACTACAATGCCGACTCAACGGCTCATCTATTTACATTGATGATTGGAACACTTGTAGATAATTTTTCAAGTTTCAGCCCGGCAGGTTGGTCTTTGTTCAGTCTTCCACTTACTCCAGTCAATTCCTCGCCGAGCTCCTTCTTTGGAGATACTTCTTATGTGTGGAGTTTCAACCCAAGTTCCGGTTATGATCAGCCGGATGCGCTCGTGATCGGAAAGGGATATTGGCTGGGCCTTCTTTCACCCAAGTCGTGGACTCTTAAAGGAACTCCGACCGAAGCCGACAGTATAATTATACCGCTGAACACCGGATACAGCATCATCGGAAACAGTTATATCAAACCGGTGACAAAGGAATCGATGTCAATCATCCACTCCGGAACGGAATATTCATTTGCTGACGCATCAAGCGCCGGCTTGATTATCAATGCAATGTATCAGTACGATTCAACAGGATATGCTGACTCGGACACATTACCGGTGTTCGGCGGAAGATGGATTGCATCTCTGCAAAATGGTGTTCAGTTGATCCAAAAACCGGTATCAGTAATACCGCCGCCAAAAAACAATCGGTTTGTTCAACAAATGTCAAAGTCTCAAGCAGCAGTTTCCACATCATACTGGAATCTCGCAATTCAAGCGACAAACGGTGTGAGCACCGACAAAATATTTTCGCTCGGTGTGGAACCCATGTCGACTAACGGATTCGACGCAAAATACGATGCACCGCGCCCCCCACGCAATCCCGGCGCTAACTTTCTCGAACTCTATACTGTGCATACGGGGAGCAATTACCCAGCGTTTCTTGGAAGCAGATACGCGAAAGACTTCCGGGATTCTACGGGCATGACGTGGACATTTACGGTTGAATCGAGCAAAGACAGTGCAGTTACACTCTCATGGGATAAGTCTAACCTTGCCGGGTTGAATCACAAAATAGTTTTAAGAGACAGCAGCAACGGTCAAATTGTGGATATGTCGGCAACGAATACTTACTCGTTTGCCTATACCTCGCCGCATACTTTTATGATCAACGGTACCGTTACAAATGTTAAACAAAATGACGGGATTCTTCCGGCAGTCTTTGCCCTGTTGCAGAACTATCCAAATCCATTCAATCCTTCGACAAAAATCAGCTATCAACTGCCGAAGAGTAGTTTTGTGACGTTGAAAGTCTACGACATTATCGGCAAGGAGGTTTCGACGCTTGTGAATGAGCAAAAGGACGCGGGAGAGTATGAAGTGACCTTCGACGGAAGCCGGTTAGCAAGCGGCGTCTACTTCTACAGAATGACCGCCGCGACTTTCACGGCAGTGAAAAAATTTGTCTTGATGAAATAGGAAATCCTTCTTTCACCTTCAGCCCAGACTTACCATCTGGGCTTTTTTTTCTTGATTCTGCCGTAGATTCAACCTACATTTTCGAGTTCAAGCGTCTTACAGATTTCGAAACCTTCGGACCACGAGCATGTCGATGAGGTTTTTTGGGGAAGGCTTACTTCAAAAACAACGGCCTGTTTCGGTTCATCATATTGACCACCATACAGATGGGAATGCTATGAAGAAGATTTTTATTCTCACATTACTGATTACAATTGTTAAGGGCGAAGCGCAAACTGCTCTTCCTCTCATGCCAGCAATATTTTCGGACGACATGGTTTTGCAGCAAAAAGCGGCTGTTCCTTTTTGGGGAAAAGCAATACCCGGAACCAACGTTATTGTTAAAGCAAGCTGGGGAAAAGTTGCAAAGACTAACGTGAAAGCTGACGGGACGTGGGAAGCCCGGTTGCAGACAATAAAGGCAGGCGGACCGTATGAAGTAACTGTCATTGTTGGTGATTCAGTCATTTTTTATAGAAACGTAATGCTCGGTGAAGTGTGGCTTTGTTCCGGGCAATCAAATATGGAAATACCGCTGGAGGGATGGCCGCCCAGAAATTTGATTGAGAATTCTGATGCGGAAATCGCGCATGCTCAATATCCAATGATCAGGCTGTTTACTGTGACGAAAAATGTCTCGAGCGAACCGGAGTTCGACTGTGCAGGGAGGTGGAGCGAATGCAATCCAAAGACTGCTGCTAAGTTCAGTGCAGCCGCATATTTTTTTGGAAAAAAACTGTATACGGAACTTCATGTTCCAATCGGATTAATCTTCTCGAGCTGGGGAGGAACCAAAATACAGTCTTGGATCAGCGGCAAAAATCTGGGAGGACTCAACGACTATAGAGAGATCGCGGAAAAGATTACCAGCGCCGACGGTGACGTACAAAAATTGAATAGCTGGATACGCAGCCATCCTGCTATCAGCATCAGCGCGAAGAAGGCTCCCCATCAGTATGAGAACCTGGACTTCGGCGACAGCGCCTGTTCGACTCCCGCTTTAAACGACAGCAGCTGGAAAAAAGTAACCTTACCTGCGTATTGGGAATCCACAGAAGTTGGAGGATTCCATGGTACGGTCTGGTTCAGAAAAAGAATTGCGATACCGCGAAATTGGCTGAACCGGCAGTTGGTAGTGGAGTTTGGACCGATTGATGACATGGATGTCTGTTACGTAAACGGTGTTCGCATTGGAGCGATGGAAGGCGAGGGGTTCGGACGGACGCCGCGGGTGTATCCTGTCCCGAAAGGATTTGTCAACGATACGAGCATGACCATCGCGTTACGAGTTATCCATACCGACGGCGCGGGCGGAATCTGGGGAGGGGGAGTCAAAATGCAAATTCATCCGGACGGCAGCGCTGATTCGACAGAAGGCGTTTCTCTTTCTGGGAATTGGAAATATCTTCCCGTTGCGGAATATATGGGAAGCAGATTCTATGTTTACAAAGTCGCGGGGAAAGAATTCCATTCACGGCCGCAATCGATAGTGAACATCAGCTCAAGCGCACCGACGATGCTTTACAACGGGATGATTGCGCCATTAATTCCTTATTATATCAAAGGCGTGATATGGTATCAGGGGGAATCGAACTCCGGATCGCCAAACGATTACAAGGCCCTCTTTTCGTTGATGATCAAGAACTGGAGAGCCGACTGGAATGAAGGAAATTTTCCATTTTATTATGTTCAGATTGCTCCCTACAACTACGGCACAGATGCAAAATCATTCGTGATCAGGGAGGCGCAGCGTCTTACGCTCTCCGATCCCAACACGGGAATGGCAGTGACACTCGATATCGCCAAAACGAACGACATTCATCCTGCAAACAAATCGGATGTCGGAGGAAGGCTTGCATTGTGGGCACTCGCCAAAGATTATCATAAGAAATTGCTTTGTTCAGGCCCGTTGTATAAATCGATGAAAACTCGGGCAGGGAGAATTATTCTCTCCTTCGATTACACAGGTAGCGGGCTTGTCATTAAAAGCAGTACGGAAGGAACGAATTTTAGCATCGCCGGCAATGACAGCCTGTTTGTCAACGCAAATGTTGAAGTTAATGGAAACAAACTTGTCGTGTACAGCGACGAGGTAAAAAGCCCTGTCGCGGTAAGATATGCCTGGACAAACTCCGCAACAGCAACTCTGTTCAATAAAGAGGGGCTGCCGGCTTCTACCTTCAGAACAGACGATTGGAATCCATGATAGTAATTGAAGAATTGATGATGTCCTAATTTTAGTTACCGTATAAAATCCCTTTGTCGAGTCAGTCTGAACGCGTCCCGCTCTGGCGGGACGGAGTGAATGCCAATAACATCCCTTAGGGAGAATCAATGACGATATCATCCGAGGTTGTCAAATCCGGAGAAGAATAAGAAAAGAAAGGCGGTCAAGTTGAAAAATATCGCGGCGGCTTTGTTTGCGCTCAGTGTGTGTTTCGTTTACGTGTATGATCAATCCTTCAGTCAGGAGGTTGTCCCGCTTTACGCTGGCAAGGTGCCGAATTCGACCGGTGTCAAGTCCGATGAAATATTGGGTGAAGGTGATGGAATCAAATTCGTGAGAAACGTAAATATCCCATCAATGATGGTGTACCTTCCGGACACCAGTAAATCGGTTCGATCGGCGGTCATAATTTTTCCCGGCGGAGGTTATGTCGTCGAGGCTTATGAGATAGAAGGGACCCGGATTGCCGAAGCGCTTGTGAACCATGGCGTCGCTGCTTTTGTGGTCAGATACCGGCTCCCCAGCAGCACGACGATGGTCGATAAAACTATCGGTCCGTTGCAGGATGCACAGCAGGCGATAAAAGTAGTGCGAGAAGGCGCTCGATTTTGGAAGATTGAATCCAACAAGATAGGGGTCATGGGATTTTCCGCCGGCGGTCATCTTGCATCCACGGCCGGTACACACTTTGACATGGCGTTTATTCAGTACGAGGAAAACATCAGCCTGCGTCCAGATTTCATGATATTGGTGTATCCTGTCATAAGCATGACAAATACACTGGCTCATATGGGTTCCAGAACTTTTCTTCTTGGAGAACATCCCCCCGATTCGCTTGTGGAACTCTTTTCAAATGAAAAGCACGTTTCCGGCAAAACCCCGCCGACTTTCTTGATCCATGCGGAAGACGATCAGACGGTAGATCCGGAGAACAGCATCGGATTCTTTAAGGCACTTCGCCGCAGCGATGTGCCGGCAGAACTCATAATAATTCCAAAGGGGGGACATGGATTTGCAGCCAGTGTTCCGCCGGAAAAGTGGATGCAGCCCCTGTTGAGTTGGATGAAGGACAATGGCTGGATGAAATAGCAAGAAAGACCGATCAATAATGGAAATTCACTGGTAGGTCATACAATCTGGTCAACGACCAGCACAATAGTTGGCGAAGTCCAACATTCTTAGGTCTTTCCAAGGTGGTTTCAAATGAAAGAAATGTTTAGCGCGGTGTCTTTGGTCCTCTATTTCTTAATAGGTGTGATCTCTTTAGCGATGGCGTATAAAAGTCTATTCTCTGAAAAGTTTTTGCCTTTCCATGAAAAAGCCTCTGGTAAACAATGGGATGAACTTGAAGGTCCGCTTAAACTAGTAATCACATCTTTGATGCGTCTCGGCGGCCTCGGTTTCTTAAGTATATCTATTTTGTTGATTGCCGGTCCAATCGTTAATTATTTCAATCCAAATATATTCTATAAATTTTTAATCCCCGGCATAGCGTTACTATATTGCACTGGCCTTTTCCTTAACAACTACATTCTTTTCAAGAAGACAAAAGCAAGAACGCCTTGGAAAGGATCCCTTTATGCTGCGATGGCTATTCTGGCGGGAATGATTATTTCACTGTTTGGAGACAGCTGAAACATTGTTTGTCATCAAATCGCACTTTTGGGTTTATACATTGGGTTAAGCGGCGAGTGTTCCTGTCGCGCTTTTTTAATGATAGCGCAGGTTTGCCATGCGGGCGATCTTTGAGTATCCGGAAGTTCCCGTGAAAAGGAAATGCCAGCCTCGCAGCCGGCATTTCCTTTGTGGACAGGGCCAGAATCGAACTGGCGACACACGGCTTTTCAGGCCGTTGCTCTACCGACTGAGCTACCTGTCCGAAAATCTCTGAAGTTAGCTACACTCGCTAACTTCATGAAATTCTCAGGATCCCGCCGTTATTTTGGCGGAATCCGAAAAGCAACACAATCAATATATTAAAAATCCTCGTTCTTTCAAAAGACTTTTTCCCAATCCAAAAAAAGAATTCAGAATACAGAATTCAGAATGATTTGAAAACGGCAAGTTCCTGCGAAACATTCTGTATTCTGTATCCTGAATCCTGTATTCTTCCTTTTAAATAAACAGCGGAGCTAACACAAGCGTAAGTGTCGAGAGCAATTTTATCAACACATGCAGTGAAGGACCTGCGGTGTCTTTAAAAGGATCGCCGACCGTATCTCCGACAACGGATGCTTTGTGCGGCTCTGATTTCTTGCCGCCTAAGGCGCCAGTCTCAATATATTTCTTTGCATTATCCCATGCGCCGCCGCCGTTGTTCAGGAAGAGAGCCATAAGGATGCCGGTGATCGTGCCGACCATGAGGAATCCGCCGATGACTTCCGCACCGCTCGCCGCGCCAACCGCTTGGCCGCCGGCATAGTAGAGCCATTTGAAAACAAGTCCGACGCCAACTGTCATTCCGACAATAAGCAATCCCGGCAGAACCATTTTCTGCAAAGCGGCTTTCGTTGCAATGTCGACGCACTGACCGTAATCGGGTTTCGAAGTGCCGAGCATGATGCCCGGGTCGTTCTTAAATTGTTCCCGAACATTGTTGATGATGGCGTACGCCGCTTTTCCTACCGCTTTGATTGCAAGCGAAGAAAAAAGAAACACCAGCACTGCTCCGAGCATCGCTCCGACAAACACTTCCGGTTTGTCGAGGTTGATCACTCCCTGGAACGAAGGCATGTAATTTCGTACTTCGTCAATATAAGCGCCAAAAAGAAGGAATGCCGCAAGAGCTGCTGAACCGACAGCGTATCCTTTAGTCAACGCTTTTGTTGTGTTGCCTACTGAATCGAGCCGGTCAGTCTTATCGCGGACTTCCTTCGGTTGCTGGCTCATTTCAACGATCCCGCCGGCATTGTCTGTGATCGGTCCGAAAGTATCCATCGCGAGAATGTATGCTGCTGTTCCGAGCATACCCATTGTCGCGACCGCAGTTCCAAAAAGTCCTGCGTGTTCCAATCCTGAGTGCTCACCAAGAAGGTATGCGCTGATGATTGCTATTCCAATAACAAAAATTGGATACCCCGTTGATTCCATTCCTACCGCAATACCGGCAATGATGTTTGTCGCCGGTCCGGTTTGTGATGCTTCTGCTATAGAGAGCACTGGACGGTAACGCGAGTCCGTATAATATTGAGTAATGAAAACGAACGCGACCGATGTTAAAACGCCAACGACGCCGCACAAGAAGAAATTGAAGTAGTAATCTGGTCCGAGGAGCCATCGTGAGGCGATGTAAAATCCTACCATGGCAAGTCCCGCAGCAAGATAATAACCGCGGTTGAGTGCGTTCATCGGGTCTTCTTTTTCATTCGTCTTTACGGTCATAATGCCGATGGCAGAAGCGATGATACCAAATGCTCGGGCAACAAGGGGGAAAAGAAGGACGCCGAGCAGCGACAAGCCCTGGGCTTGAAACACTGCAGTATTTGAATTGTACAATCCTGCCGCCAAAATCATCGCTCCGATGTTCTCTGCCGCCGTCGATTCAAAGAGGTCAGCACCGCGGCCGGCGCAATCGCCCACATTGTCGCCAACGAGGTCGGCGATCACTGCCGGGTTGCGTGGATCGTCTTCCGGAATTCCAGCTTCGACTTTTCCAACCAGGTCTGCACCGACGTCGGCTGCTTTCGTGTAGATTCCGCCGCCGAGTTGGGCGAATAAAGCAACGAAGCTCGCGCCGAATCCGTAGCCGACAATCATTAACGGAATGTGCGACACATCGCTCGTTATATCAAGATATTTTACAATACTGAAGAGCCCCGCGACGCCAAGTAAACTCATGCACACGACAAAAAAGCCGGAGACAGCGCCGCCTCGCAATGCTGTCTGCAGCGCATTGTTCATGCTTTTCGTTGCTCCGGATGCTGTCCGAATATTCGACCGAATCGCAACCCACATTCCCATGTATCCGGCTGCCACGGAGCATGCCGCGCCTAACACAAAAGAGAGCGTTGTCCATAAGGCGAGGTTCGATGTAGTCGCCGGGTCGTGTTCATTATGGGCCCGAACAAATGCATAGAGGATGTAAATGAGCGCTGCCAGAGCCACGGCAAGATAGGCGATGGTCCTGTTCTGGCGCCGTAGAAAAGCCTCCGCGCCGGTCTTTATAGCATTGGAGATTTCTTGCATTTTCTCGTTACCCGTGTCGCGTTTCAACACGTTGCGTACGAGATACAGTGCAAATAAAAGTCCGAGAATGCTTATTCCGAAGATTAAAGTAAGTTCCATGCTTCTGATAAGTTCCTTTCTTTAGTTGCGAGGATATTGAGTCCCTGTTGATGGTGTATCGTTATGTTGATGGATCAAGATTTTTCCGCGAAATATTCCACAAATAGTATACCGGGATCCCCACCAGCACAATAATGAGGCCGGGCCACGTAAAGTTAGGCCTGACAAAGAGCAAATCAATGCAAATCAGGCTTGCAACGACTATATATAGTGACGGAATGGCCGGATACCCAAACGCCTTGTATGGCCGTTCAGCGTTCGGCATCTTCTTTCTGAGAATGAATATTCCTGAAATTGTGAGAACATAGAATATTAGTACCGCGAAAACGACATAATCGAGCAAATCGCTGTATGTTCCTGAAAGACAAAGAACGCTCGCCCAGATCCCCTGCGTAACAAGGCCTTTTGACGGCACACTATGGAGGTTTAATTCTCCCACATTCTTGAAGAAAAGTCTGTCTTTCGCCATGGCATAGTAGACTCGCGCTCCGGCGAGAATAAGGCCGTTGTTGCATCCGAACGTTGAGACCATGATAAAGGCAGCCATGACGAGCGCGCCGCTGCTTCCGAAAATCACCTGGGCGGCAGCTGTTCCAACTCTGTCCGATGCGGCAAACTGTATTCCGCGTTCGGCCACCGTAGCGCCATTCGGCGAACCTTGAAGGGGCAACACGGTCAGATAGACAATGTTTGCCAGGATATACAGCACAGTGACAATCCCTGTTCCGAGTGCAAGACTAAGCGGAACATTTCTTTTGGGATTGATTACTTCTCCAGCAGTGAAAGTTATGTTGTTCCATGCGTCGGAGGAAAACAGGGAACCCACCATCGCAGCCCCCAGCGTGCTAAAAAGAGCCAACCCAACAAGCGGACGGACAGACAGCTGTCCGTTCTGCGTCTGAGAAGATGCCGCAATCCAAAAGTTTGAAAGATTCGCGCTGATTGCATCGGCATTTCTTCCGATAATAAATCCAAGGACAATCAATCCAAGAAGAGCAGCGGTCTTTGTGAAGGTGAAAAAATTCTGAACAATTTTTCCTTCCTGAATTCCTTTTGAGTTGACCCAGGTAAGTAGCCCAATGGAGAAGATCGCAAATAAGTTTTGAGTGTGTAAGCCGACGTTGTATGGGCCCATCGAACCAAACGGCATTGTGTAGGGGCCGAATGTTCCGAGCTTTAGAATCCAATTCGCGGAAGAAATCCCGGGGAAGAAAACGCCCGTAAACTTTGAAAACGCGATTGCGACAGCCGCAATAGTACCGCTTTGAATGACAAGAAATAAAGTCCAACCGTACAGAAATCCGACGAGGGAGCCGTATGATTCGCGCAAATAGACGTACTGCCCGCCGGCATGGGGCATCATGGCGGCAAGTTCGCCATAACTTAATGCCGCGATGAGCGTGATGGCTCCTGTAAGGATCCACGCAACGAGAAGCCAGCCGGAGCTGCCGACAGTGCGTGCTATGTCGGATGAGACGATGAAAATGCCTGAACCAATCATCGATCCGACAACAATCGTCGTTGAATCGAGAAGATTGAGCGCCCGTTTGAATTCATGGTGCCCGGCTGATGTCATTTTCATGTCGGTTTACAGTATCGCTGCATCCAGGAAAAAATTTCCCGCCATTTGAGATTTCGTAATTATCTACTCTTCGGAATTATAGAACGAAAAATGCGTCCTGGCGCATTGCAGAAAAATGAATCTAACATCGGCCCAGGCGTGATCTTTTGACGCTGAAAAAACAGGGTGCTTATGCTGAATAAGAGTATCCCCATTCTAACTCAGAATGCAGATACCGCTGTCAAAATTCATCTGGCTTTATCATGGGTTGAAATTTAAGTGAACAAACATAAGGTATTTTTCTCTTTTTTGCAATGAGATTTTGGGAAAATGGAAGGCTTGCAAACACGCCCGTACTCCATTATATTTGCACTCAGGTGAATTATGAGTGACGCGGTCGTTTTAAGAGATATACTGGCAGCACGCACGAAAGTGGGAGAGCTTTACGAAACCATGCTGGGCGATTGGGTCAAATGTTTTGCCTGCGGCCATCGATGCAAGATTCCACCGAACAAGGAGGGGATTTGCCGCGTACGGTTCAATCACGACGGCAAGCTTTATGTCCCAACTGGTTATGTGGGATCTCTCCAACTTGACCCAATAGAAAAAAAACCGTTCTTCCATGCCTTTCCGGGAGCCAAAGCACTCAGCTTCGGGATGCTTGGATGTGATTACCATTGCAGCTATTGTCAAAATTGGATAACGTCGCAGGCGTTGCGAGATCCTCTTGCCGAATCTTATCCGGAATCGATGACACCCGCAGATTTTGTGGAGCTGGCCGTTCAGCGAGGAGCAAAAGTTGTCACGAGTACCTACAACGAGCCGCTGATCACAAGCGAATGGGCAAAGGAAATCTTTTCTCTCGCGAAAAAGTCTGGTCTTTACACATCGTACGTTTCCAACGGAAACGGAACCCGGGAAGTGATCGACTACATCAAGCCGTACATTGATTTTTATAAAATCGATCTGAAGGGATTCAGGCAGAAATCATACGGCCAGTTGGGAGGAGTTCTGCGGAATGTCCTCGACACCATTCAATTGGTTCACGACCGAAAAATCTGGCTTGAGGTCGTAACGCTGATCGTCCCCGATTTCAACGATTCGGAAGGAGAGCTTAAGGATATTGCAGACTACCTCTTTTCGGTTTCCCCCGATATCCCATGGCACGTTACGGCATTCCACCAGGATTATCGGATGACTGATCACAAGAATACTGACTCCGATACATTGCTTAGTGCCCGGGAAATCGGTTTGAACGCAGGGCTGCATTTTGTGTATGCTGGAAATAGGCCCGGGGAAGTTGGAGATTCTGAAAACACCTTTTGTCCTTCCTGCAGGGAAGTATTAGTTGAACGCCGGGGCTTTCAAGTTAGGGCTAACCACATTATCTCGGGGAAATGCTTCAAATGTGGAACAACAATTGCCGGCCGCTGGCATTGATTCCCACTTCAAGGAACTATTGTTGACACTCGAGTTGTTACACTGGCATTCAGATTCAACCCTCTTTCAGTTTTAATTACGTTTTATTGTCCCATCGGATGTCTATTGGAAGAATTCTTTTCGACTAATCCACGATGTTGTATAATACAGTTATAAGGAGTTCCATATGACTGAAAAAGAAATGCTCATAGACACCTGGAATAATGAATTCCAGACGACGATGCGCGTGTTCAAAGCATACCCGACGGATAAGCTGGATTTGCGGCCCGCCGAAAAATCTCGGACCGCTCGCGAGCTTGCCTGGATAATGTGCGCCGACGAAATACTCATCACGGGGGCGATGCAAGGTAAAATTGATTTTTCACCGGGCCCTCCTCCTCCGTCAACTCTCGAGGAAGTGATATCGATTTATGAAAGAGTTCATAAATCGAATATGCGCAAATTGAAAAAATTGACTCCAGCACAGTTCAAGCGAAAAATAAAGTTTCCGGTGGGACCTAAGAAAGTTGGGGAGGTCCCGACCAACAACCTTCTCTGGTTCACAATGTTTGACCATATTCATCATCGCGGACAGTTCTCGATCTATCTTCGGATTGCAGGAGGGAAGCTCCCATCGATTTACGGACCCACTGCCGACGAACCTTGGTGGTAATAAAAGAAGTTAATTCTCATGAAGAGTTCAGCCTCAAAGAAACAGTTAGGTCAAACCAAAGTGATAAAGCAAAAAGTCATTATTCCGGCCTCTCCCGCCGAAGTCTACGACGCCTTTGTCGATGGTCGGAAACACTCGGTTTTCACGGGAGCAAAGGCAACCTGCGACCCGAAAGTTGGTGGAAGAATTTCGGCATGGGATGGATATATCTCTGGTAAGAATTTGAGACTTGTACCAGGGAAACGAATTATTCAGGAATGGATAACCACGGACTGGATTGACGGCTATCCTCCTTCGACACTCGATCTGGCGTTTTCCAAAAAGGGGAGCGGGACACAACTGACAATGGTCCATTCCGATGTTCCTGCTTCCAAGGCATCTTCGTTTGCCGAGGGTTGGAGGGAACATTACTGGACTCTTTTAAAGAAGTATTTTCAAGAAGAGAACACTTTGTAGTTGTCTTCATAGATTTACACAAAGAGGCAATACCTTCAAACGGGATTGCCTCTTTTCTTTTTATTCTCCGGCGAAACGCGGATAAGCAGCATTGCCCTTTCAGCGCCTCAATTGACTTTCTATCTTCCAGTTGGTAGTTTAGATCAGCTTTATTGTGAATGACAAGCGAGGCGGAACGCGGAATTCAAATATGAATGACGTCCAAACCATTCTAAAAGAATTGAAAGCCCTCGGCAACGAAAAAAATCGTTCGGGAATGGCCAGGTTTGGAATTGAAACAAAAAGAGCTTACGGCATTTCCATTCCTGCTCTGCGACAATTTGCCAAGAAAACTGGCACAAACCATCGCCTGGCATTGAGGTTATGGGATAGCGGGTTTCATGAAGCGAGATTGTTGGCGAGTTTTATCGACGATCCAAATGAGGTCACACAAAGGCAAATGGAACGATGGGCAAAAGATTTTGACTCGTGGGACATATGTGATCAATGCTGCAGCGTTCTTTTTGACAAAACAAAATATGCAGAAAAAAAAGCAATTCAATGGAGCAGACGCCAAGAAGAGTTCGTTAAACGGGCAGGATTCGTACTCATGGCAGCGCTATCGGTTCACGATAAAAAAGCCGATCATTCCGTTTTTGAGAAGTTTTTACCGCTTATCGAAGAACAATGCAGCGATAAGAGAAATTTTGTCAGAAAAGCCGTCAATTGGGCTCTGAGGCAGATCGGAAAACGAAATATATATTTGAATAAGAAAGCGATTGGATCAGCAAACAAAATTGCGCGTATTGATTCGCATACAGCAAAATGGATCGCTTCGGACGCCTTACGGGAACTGAGAAATAAGAAGCTCCAAGCCCGGCTGCGTTAGGCAATGCCGTTTCTCAAAACAATGCGACCTCAGCGTTCCTTGCGGTTCAATACAAGATATAATATCGGAAACGGCGCGAGGAAGTCTTTCAATAATCCGAACATTCGTTCTTTAGGTTGAAACGATGAAAAGTAGAATTAATAAAACAATTTCGATTTCTCACCTTCGAAAAGAATACACATTTGCCGGTTTAACAGAGAGTGAACTTGAACGGAATCCATTTGAACAATTTACAAAATGGTTTATCCAGGCGATCGAAGCAAACCTTCCCGAACCGACCGCGATGACTCTTGCGACCGCAACGAGAGCCGGGAAACCGTCTGCACGAGTTGTTCTATTGAAAAAATTCGATGACAAGGGGTTTGTTTTCTTCTCCAACTACAAAAGCCGGAAGGGGAGGGAATTATCCTCCAATCCGATTGCTGCCCTGGTTTTCCATTGGATTGAACCCGAACGTCAGGTCCGTATTATCGGGGCGGTGACAAAAGTGCCGCGGGAAGAATCGGAAGAATATTTCCAGTCGCGTCCAGCCGGAAGTCAAATTGCAGCGCTGGCATCGAAGCAGAGCGAGATCATTGTGAGCAGAACGCTTCTCGAAAAAAGAGTCAAAGAATTGACAATTGAATACCGGAACAAAATAATTCCGCTTCCGCCAAACTGGGGAGGCTATCGAGTTGCGCCTACGGAAATTGAATTTTGGCAGGGAAGGCAAAATCGATTGCACGACCGCTTTCGCTATTCTCTCAGGAAAAACAAAACCTGGAAGATTGAAAGACTTTCTCCATAAATTGGCAGGAATTCAGAAGAATAGCTGCTTGGTGAATTTTCTATTCACAAAATCTTAAACATTTCCAAATACTTTTTCTGCGGTTATCCCATTGCCTTCTACTGATTTTGAAATTGCAATTATTGGCGCCGGCGTCGTCGGTTTGGCAATTGCAGCGCGGTTTTCGGAGCGGCATCCCAACATTGCCGTGTTAGAAAGAAATGATAAATATGGAATGGAAACGTCGAGCCGGAACAGTGAAGTGATTCATGCAGGGATCTACTATCATCCCGGAAGCTTGAAGGCTACGCTCTGTGTTGACGGGCGGGAAGAGCTCTACACGCTTTGTAAAACGCACAATATTCCTCATGCTCAAATTACAAAAATAATAAGCGCCGGTTCGCCCGAAGAGCTGCCAAAGTTAGAGGGGATTGCAAACAACGCGGCGAAAAACGGAGTGGAGTTGCTGCCGCTCGATGCCGGTGAGACTCAACGCCTGGAGCCGAACATACGAACCTTCGGCTCATTACTTTCGCCCCGCACTGGAATTATCAGTGCCCACGGTTTGATGGATTATTTCTTTCGCAGCGCCGATCGCTGTGGAGCAGCCGTTCAACATCGTTGCGAAGTGATTGGAATCGACAAGACGTCCGCTGGATATATCCTTACAATCAATGAATCGGGAACGATAAGCAGAATCACAGCGGAGAAAGTCGTCAATGCCGCAGGGTTGTTTTCAGACCGTATCGCTGCAATGACTGGAATTGATATTGACAAAGCGGGATACCGGCTGCACTTTTGCAAAGGTTCGTACTTCACAATTTCCTCATCGAAAGCAACATTGATTTCACGGCTTGTGTATCCTGTTCCAACCCAAGACAGTCTCGG
>Ga0265323_10000331_pt1 | contig 26984 bp, 26 predicted proteins | sample 41225metaG_FD_193580 | JGI IMG/M metagenome (GOLD analysis project Ga0265323, IMG submission 193580) | Rhizosphere microbial communities from Carex aquatilis grown in University of Washington, Seatle, WA, United States - 4-12-25 metaG | ecosystem: Host-associated > Plants > Roots > Rhizosphere...
CCGGTGTTCTTTGCCGTCCTTCTTGCGCGTGCTGCACTTCAAAAACACAACCGCAGTTTACCAGCCGCCAGCCCCGCTGGATAGAGCCTTGGTCGCCACTACACGCACTTTTAAAAACCCAATCGCGCACCACCAATCACTTGCGCGGCCCCAACACGCGAAAAAACCCGAAACCGCCTTCCAGTTGCGGAAGTCGGGTTAGCACTTTGACCGTTATGGTCCCATGAGGCTAATCCCGGTGCCGCCGGCAGAAGATCGGGCTCCGATTTGTCTCATTTGTCTCACGGCGCGGCGGTGACAGCGTCGCGGAGGTGCTGATCTGCCGACGCCGGTAGCGCTCGATGATCGCGCTCTCGAAGGGAAGCTTGCGCAGCTTCGGGACCTGCAAGGTCACTTCGTCCGCTTTGGTCTGCAACTGACGCTCGTAATGCCCGGCGCGGGTGTCGAGCCGCTCGGGCGAGTGTTCATAGCGTTTGGCCTCGCAAAGCTGATCGGCTTCGGTGTCCAGGAGCCCGTTTGGAAACTCGAACTGGGTAGAGGATCTTGCGGGGAAGCTGAACGGGGGATAAGGTGATGAGGATGACCTCCCGCACATGCCACGTCAGCGTGTTTGACCTTTCCCTTTCTTATTTCACTCTGTCGGGCAACGAACCCCGTGGACACGACCCCCAAGTATTGGGCGTTTGTCAGTTACAGCCATCACGATAAACGATGGGGAGACTGGCTGCACAGGAGCCTTGAAGCGTATCGGGTTCCCCGCCTGCTGGCAGGCCGGCCTTCGCGGGACGGGAAGGTGCCCAAGCGGCTTTTCCCAATATTCCGCGATCGCGAGGAACTGCCAACCGCTGCCGACCTCGGCGGCAATATCACGACCGCGCTCGCGCAGTCGCGTTACCTGGTCGTCATCTGCTCCCCGCACGCCTCAGCCTCGAGATGGGTCGGCGAGGAGATCAAGACATTCAAACTGCTGGGACGGGAGGACCGGCTCCTGTGCCTGATCGTCGGCGGCGAACCCAATGCCTCGGACCGGCCGGAACTGGCCGCGCAGGAGTGCTTCCCGGAATCGCTACGGTTCGGGGTGACGCCCGACGGGACGATTGTCAGGACCCAGCGCTTCGAGCCGATCGCGGCGGACGCCAGGCCAGGCGCGGACGGCCGGGAGAAGGCCAAGGTCAAGGTGCTCGCGGGCCTGCTCGGCGTGAATTTCGACGATCTCTGGCAGCGGGAGAAGCGACGCCAGCGGTGGCGATGGGTGCGGCGGGTGGCGGGTGCGGCGGCGCTGGTGGCCATCATCGCTGGCACCGCGTACAAGGTGAGCCGCGAGGCCGGCATCCGGGACAACATCGATCTCGGCAGGCAGGAGCTGCTGCGGGGGCGCCCCGCCCAGGCCCTCGCATACGTGTCCGCTGCGTACTCGGACGGCGGCGATGGCTCGGCGATTCGTTTTCTCCTCCAGCAGGCCCGGCTCGCGCTGCCCCGGGTTTCCCAGGATCAGCACACGATGGGGGTCTTCTCCGCGAGCTTCAACCGCGACGGCACGCGGGTTGTGACGGCGAGCGAGGACCGCACGGCAAAGATCTGGGATGCGGCCAGCGGCCGCTGCCTGGCAACCCTCCGGCATCCCGCCTGCGTCAATTCCGCGGTGTTCAGCCCGGATGGGCGGCAAATACTGACCGCCTGCAACGACGGTACAGCCCGGGTTTGGAATGCCTCTGCCACCGGCAGCCCGCAGCCGATTGCCAGCCTCGTCCACGGCCTCTATGCGGTTTATCCCGCGGTGTTCGATCCGACGGGCGGCTTCATTGCCACGGCGAGCCAGGATGGCACCGCCAAGGTGTGGCGGAGCGATGGGTTCGCGCTTGTCTTCTCGTACACGGGGCACAGGCGCGCAATCAATTCGCTCCAGTTCAATCGCGCGGGAACCGAAATCGTGACAGCGAGCGACGACGGCACGGCGCGGGTTTGGCGGGCGACGGATGGCGCAACCGTCTCGGCGCTGGGCGAGGCGGGGGCGGGCGGGCTGCGCTTCGCCCTGTTCAGCCCCGACGGCCGGCGCGTCGCCACCTGCGCCCGCAACGGCGAGGTGCGGCTTTGGAGCGTCGAAGGTCCGGCCATCGCAACCCTGTCCGGCCATGCCGCGTACGTGCGACGGGCCGCCTTTTGCAGCGACGGCAGCCGCCTCGTGACCGCCAGCGCCGACGGCACCGCGCGGATCTGGGATGGCGCGACCGGGCGCTTCATCCTTTCCCTGGACCATGAGCAGCAGGCCGAGCGCAGAACGGTCTTCGATACCGTTTTCAGTCCAGATAATGGGATCATTGCCACGGCCGGGGCGGACGGCTTGGCCAAGCTCTGGGATGCGGGAACCGGGCGCTTGCTGCGGACCCTCGATTGTCGCGGCGAGGTGGTCTATGGCGTGGAATTCAGCCACGACGGCAGCCGGCTTTCCACTGCGGGAGACAAAGGCCTGGCTTCCATTTGGAATATCGCCGATCCCCTCTCCACGGGTTCCCTGGTCTCCCTTGACGGCGGCAGATCCGCATCCAAGGCCGGCGGGTCCTCCCCGAGGTCCGAGGGCGATCCGAGCCTTGCGCACATTCTTTCCGGGCACGGGGGCTATGTCGCGGTGGCCCGATTCAGTTCCGACGGCCGGGGCATCCTCACGGTGGACGAAGCCGGGAAGGTGCGCTTGTGGAGCACGGCCGGCGGAGGGCTGACTGCGGTCCTGCCCACCGGCCGGGAGCAAGTCAACGACGCCGCGTTCGACGAGGCCGGGCGCTGTGTGGTCACGGGAGGAGAGGGCGGCACCGTGGAGATCTGGAACATCGACGGAGCCTCGCCGGAGCAGCGGTTTCAGGTTGCCGCGTTTCACGGTTCGGTCCGCAGCGTCCAGTTCGTTCCCCGCCAGCCGCTGATTGCCGCGGCGGGCGAAGAGCGCGATGTGGGCCCGGGGGGCGCCGTGCAGTTTCACCAGACGGTGAAGCTCTATGATCCACCGGGGTTGGATTTCCGCGCGGTGTCGGGCAGCGATCCGCGATTCAGCATCGACGGGCAGTACATGGTCACGCTGGGCGACGGCAACGTGGCCCGCCTCTGGCGGCCCGACGGCAGTCCCGTCGCGGTTCTCTCCGGCCATGCCGGTCCCGTGAATTCCGCCCGCTTTGACCGGACGGGCCATCGCGTGGTCACGGCGGGGGATGATGGCGCGGTGATCGTTTGGGACGTGGCGGGCCATCCTCTGCTGCCGCCGCTCCGCGGCCACGGAGACCACGGGCTCTTTTTTGCCGCGTTCAGCCCGGACGACCGTTATCTCGTCAGCCTGGGCAGCGACAACAAGGCCAAGGTATGGGATGCGCAGAACGGCCGGGCGGTGGCCGTGCTCGAAGGCGAGCAGAAATACATCGTTTCGCCGGAGTACCGCTCTCCGCTATGGCCGGCGGCGGTCTTCAGTGCGGACGGCGCCCTCGTGGCGACACGAAGCCATGAGCCTGCTGTCATGATCTGGGACCTGGCGAGCGGCAGGATGCTCAGGCGTTTTGCCGGCCATACCGGCAACGTGAGCGCGGTGGCCTTTTCTCCGGCGGGAGGGTGGCTGCTGACCGGAGCGCAGGATGGGACCGCATGCCTCTGGGATATCGGCTACGAGACGGGGACGCCGGGCGAGATCGCCCGCCTGGTGGACGAAAAGGTCCCCTGGCGGGTCGAGGGCGGAAAGCTGGTCAGCCTGTCGCCGGGCAGCGCGCACAATTGATCACGGGCGCTTTTCGTAGAGCGCGTTGCCGCCGAAGCGCCGCACCAGCCGGAAATGCTCTGGGAACGCCGCGACTACGGGATTGATGAAGCGCCGGGCATGGTCCAGTTCGCCGGTGATCACGTGGGAAACCCGGTTCCTGGTCCAGGAATCGAAAGCCTCGCGCGGGTCTGCCAGCCAGGGGCCGGAGAATGCCCGGCGTTCCGCCAGGTACCAGACATATGGGGCGCGGTCGGTGATCACGACGGAATCCTTCGGCGTCTGCCCGGAGATCCAGCGGACTGCATCGAGGTAATCCGCGACCGCGCCGGCGTAGTAGGGGGAGCGGTGCTCCGAGCGCACCCGCGCGATGTCTTCCGGAACATTCAAGGCCAGGACGAGCGCTACGCATGCGAGCGCGGCGGCCGTCCGGCCCGCCGAATCTCGTCCCCCGGGGAGATGCCGCGCGAGCATCGCGCCGATCCAGAGCACCGGCTGCAACGTGTAATAGAACAAAAACGGCAGCAGGGGCAGCAGGTACCGCATGGTGTCGTAAGTGGGAGCCGGTTGGGCGTTCCAGAGGAGGCAAGCGCCCACAGAAAACGCGCTGTACCATTCCAGCAGCGAAGCCCCCCTGGCGCAGGCGGCCAGCCAGCCAGCCATGCATAGCCCGCACAGGACGACTCCAAACCCCGCGGCGGGCGCAGCCCGGCCCGACAGGAGATCCGACGCCATGTGCCCATAATTGCACGCGTTCTGCATCCCGCGCTCCAGCAGTCCGTGCCCGTCGACGGGCGCCGCGCGCGGATTGTCCGGATCGGAGGAGAGCACCTCCTTGAAATAGCCGGCGGATTCCCGCATTTCCCCGGGCATTGGCGGACCGGAAAGCGCGCCGTGTGCGATCGCCCCGACTCCGAACAGGGCCACCACGCCGATCAGGATTCCCACAGGCCGCAGGCGTTTCCCCGGCGAAGCCGCCTTGTGCTCGAAAAGAATCACGGCGGCGCCCGCCGCGGCCAGAGTCACGCCCACGGTGCGCATCCCGACGGCCGCCGCGACGGCCGCCGCCATCAGCAGCAGGTTCCGCCGGCTGCATTTGCGGACGCAGCACTCGATCCGATCCAGGGCCACCAGCGAGAGAAACAGGTAGGGAATGTCGGAGAGAACAAAGGTCGCCGCGGAGAAAAGGGCCCACGATGCGCCGGTCATGATGCTGACGGAAAGACTTACGCCCGCGTCGGCGAAACGCCGGAACAGCCGGTAGGTCATCCCGACCGATCCGGCGGCGCAGGCCGCCATCAGCAGCCGCATCAGCCCCACATTGTCCCCGGAGAACAGGACGGTCGGAGAGAGGAGAAGCGGCAGGCCGGGCGGATAATGGGCGTCGGCATAGCCCATGTAAACATACCCCTCTCCGCGGGCGATCGCGCGGGCCAGGGAAATGTAGATCGCACTGTCCCACGTCGGTCTCCAGTGCGGCACGGCGAGACTGCAGTAGGCGGCGGCAGCGAACAACGTGAGCCAGAGCCCGGGGGATCGGGCGAATCCCGCGATTGATGGTTTTGAAAAGAGTTGCACGTTTGCCCGGCGGCGACCGTAGCCTCGCCATCCGCCCCACCGCAAGAGCGAAGGCCGGTGCTCAGGGGGACAGTTCGCCCAGCGTCGCCGCGAAGCTATTTGGTTCCGTATCGTTCATCGCGGAGACTGGTGATCCGCCGGGCAAGGGTTTGCAGCAAGGCGGCCGCGATGTTGGGACTGGATTCCATGACCCGGGCCAGGTTGTCCTTTGGGATGCGGCACAGCAGCGTTTCCGTGCGGGTCCTGGCGCCCAAGGTTCGGGCCTTCCCCGAGAACATGGCGATCTCGCCGAACGCCTGGCCTGCACCGATCGTGTCGATCACTGTCTCCCGGTTCGTCCCGCCGGCCTCCTCTTCTTCCACGAGGAATTCCACCTCGCCGCTGAGGATGACGAACAGCTCGTTCCCGGGGTCACCCCGGCGGAAGAGCACGGTGCCGGCTTCGCAGCGCACCACATTCGCCGCCCGGGCGAGGATTTCGATCTGGTCCGCCCTCAGGGACGCAAACATGCCGCATTGCGCCAGCTGGTGCCGCAACGCCTCTCCGCCACCGATCGCGGCTGGCGTTGCCTCGGGCTGGGCGGAGACGGTCGCGCGCCTGGACTCACCCGTCTCGAGTTGATGCAGCAGGTCAGAGAAGAGTCCTGGCTGTCCTGACAACTCCGCGTAGGTCCCTTGCTGAACGACGGTGCCGCGATCAAAGACGAATATCCGGTCGAAATCCTTGATCGTCGAAAGCCGGTGGGAGATGGAGACGACGATCTTGTCCCGGAAATCAGAGCGGAGCAGCTCGACAATCCGTTTTTGGGACAGCTCGTCGAGGGCGGACGTGGCCTCGTCCAGAAGCAACAGCGTCGGGCGTTTCAGCAGAACCCGGGCGATCGCGACCTTCTGCCGCTGGCCGCCGGAGAGAAAACGTCCGTTTTCGCCGACCTGATATTCCATCCCAAGGAGCAAGGCTTCCGGGAGCAGGCCTGATTCAGCCAGGCAGTCATGGATGAGCCGGTCAACCAGCTCCATCGCCTGGAAAATGCTCTCGTCGACCCGTCCTTGCAGCAAGAGCTCCCGCAACGTCAGCCCGGCAATCCTTCCCGGGGTCAGGAAGTCTTGAGCTTCAGTTTCTCCGGCTGCGATCTGCCCGCGCAAAACCTTGCGGGCGGCCACGACCCGTTCCTCAAAGTCCGGCGCGGACGACAACTCCACCGCTGCGCGCGCATCGGTCTCCAGCGCCGCCTTCACCAAGGCTGTCTGAATCTTGGACCGGGCAGGGGACGATCCGGCACCTTCGACCTGCCGGGGGAGCATTCCGGCCTCCAGGCCCCTGACGTCGGTCATCTTGAGCAGCTCCTCGATCTCTGGAGTTCGCTGGGCCAGGGTGCTCGCGAGCCGTTCGTCGCTCTTGATGCGCCGCCAGCCAACCTGCACCACCGCATCGAGCACGCCGGCCGCCTCCAGAGATTGCTGAATCCACCGCTCCTCCACCCCCGCTGCGAGGGCGGCATCCCCGCCTGCGGACAGGCCGAACAGCAGATTCTCCCTCAAGGTGCCCTGCTTGAGATAGGCATTGAAATCGAAGCGGATGATGACCCGCTTCGCCTTGTCGTCGCCTTTCTCCCCGATCAGGCGTCTGAGCTGGTCGAGCTGCCGGACCAGCCTGCCATCCTGCATTCCCGCCGGCACCGGCACATCCAGCGCCTTGCGCAGGACGTCCGGTTCCAGTCCGACCGCTTGCACGGCCTGGATCAGCTCGCGGTTCAAATCTTCGGCGGTCTGGACCCGGACGAGCGGTTCAACGTCAATTTCCCCTTCCTGGTCATTCAGCACATGGCCCGACGGCCGGCGCAACCCCAGGAGTAGGTTGTTTCTCAGGCTATTGTTGAGCAGGAAAGGATTCTGCTGCACCACGCCAACCTCCCGCGCCAGGCTTCCCAGTGTGACTTCGTCCAGCTTCAAATCCCGCAGCAGGATCTCGCCGGCCGCCAGCCGGTTCCCTTTGACCAGCAGCCGGATCGCGGTGGATTTTCCGCATCCCGCCGGCCCGACGAACGCCACATGCTGGCCTTCCTGGATTTCGAACGTGACGTGGTTCAGGATGCGGGCACCGGAATCCGCGACCACCTCCACCCCGTGATAGGCCAGCCCATTGCCCGGCTTGATTCTCCCGCCCATATCGCCCGATTCGGGAAAAGCCACCGCGCGGCTCTCGTATTCCTGAACGCGCTCGATGTTCGTCTTGATCATGCGCCAGTTGAGGATCAGACCCGCCAGCTGGCCGACCGTGTTCTTGAAATAGGCTGCAACCAGGGTGAACGCGATCACTTCCCCCCACGTGACGACTCCGAAGGGGCTGTGGCCGCCCTTTACGAGCGTCAAAATGCACAGCGCGGCTCCGATCAAGTAAAGGAAGCCATCCTGGATGGTCGTCACAATCGGGCTGACCACCCGGAAGGCCGACCTGAGGCGGGCGATTTCGTTCATCACTTGCTGGTAGCCGCGAAAGGACCGGTCCAGAAACCGCCGGCTGTAGCTGAAGGAGTTGTTTGGCCGCACCTCATCCACGCTGGCCACGTATTCCTTGGCCTGCGTTCGCACCCGCTCCCAGGCGCGGCGGCTTTCCCGGTTGACATCCTGGATGCGCTTGTCGAACAGCAGGTAGTATCCGCTCAACCAACACAGCGGGATGACACACAGGGTCAGAAACCAGTTGGCGTGAAACATGTAGACGCTGAAGACCACCAGCGATCCGGCGATCACCGGCTGTTGAGCCGCCAGTTCGAGCCGGAATTCCACCACTGTGCGGATGTCCTCCAGCACCCGCGCGTTGATCTCTTCGGCGTCATGATTGCGGAAAAACTCCGGATCAAAGCGAATCACGCGCCCGTACATCCGCATGGTGGCATCGTAAACGAGGCGCTCCCGCAGCCGATCCGCGGTCCGCGCGGTGATGAAGCAGAGCGCGGCGACAATCGCCTGGGATCCGATCAGCAATGCAATGGCGCCAAGCACTCCCCGCCACAGTACGGCGGTCTCAGCCACATCTTTCTGCGCAAACAGGCTCGTAAGATTGTTCACCTGCTGCGGGAGCACCAGATTGAGCAGCGCCCCAGCCAGACCCAGCAGCCAGAGGACAACCAACGCCCTGCGGGTCTTGGGTGAATCGGTCCAAAGCAGTCGTACCGCTCTTAGCATACAAGTTCAGTCTAGGTCGGAACCAAACAACGCGTCATTCCGAAAAGGCTTTCAAGGCTGCTTTGGCCTCCATCGCCGTCAGGTCCGGAAAAACTTCGAGCAGCAACGCCACCATCCCGCAAACATGAGGCGTGGCAAAGCTGGTGCCCGTCTGCATCGCGTAGCCCCCGCCCGGAGCCAGCACCTTGACCTCCGTGCCCCGGGCATCGAACTCAATCATGTTCCTCGGACGGTAATGGACGCGCAATTTTTCGACATACTCCTCCCGATCCACGCTGATCACGGAGGAGAACATGGCCGGGCAACCCAGGTCCCCCATGTTCCGCCTGGCCGCCACGATGATCGAGTTCTGCACATAGGCCCGCTCCGCCAGTTCGAAGAGCTGCGGGATGTAAGCCGGCTTGGAAGTCGCCAGGCTCATGTTGAGCAGGCGGATGTTTTGGTCCAGCGCCCATTTCAGGCCTGCAATCAAGACATCGCCGGTGCAGGAGTTGTACTCGTCGAGCACCCGCACACTCACAATCTTCGCCGAGGGCGCGAGGTCGGCAATGATGCCCGCCACGGCCGTCCCGTGCCCATAGTTGTCCCGCGAGTCCTTGCCTCTGATCTCCCGGAAGACGATCTCGCCTTTCTTGTTCTTGCCCACCACGCATGCACGGCTGATCCGTCCGGCCAGGCGGGGATGGCGGGCATCAACCCCGCTGTCAATGACCGCCACTTCGACGCCATGGCCGTTGGCATGGGAGGCAAGCCACTTCAGGCTCAGCTTTGGATTGATCACCCGAACGTTCATTGGAAAGCCGCGGCTGCGTTTTTCATCGCAACGCCATGCTCAAGGCAAGGAGCGGGCCATGCCACCAATGAACTGTTTCAGAACCGGCAGCCATGCTGGCCGGGCCTGCTTCAAACGCGCAACCCCGTCGAACAATTCAAGCAGCATCGCGTCGTCCGGTGCAAAGGCCATCGGCAAACCGCCCGCGGCACGACGCGCCCCGGCCAGTCCCTTGCGCAATAGCTGCTCGCGGGAACGCTGCCGCACCACCACGGCAGCCAGGTCCGCGAACAACTTGTAGGCCTCCATGTCTGCTGCCGTGAAATGGCCGCCCCCCTGCTTGTTGACTGCGCTGATCGTGCCGATGCTTTCGCCGGCGACCTGCAACGGCGCCACCAGCACGTTGCTGAACCGGGCCCGGGCCTTCTTCTCGATGTCGCTGTAAAGCGGCGTTGCGGACTGCACTTCCCCGGTGGCAAAGGCCAGGCCGTGCTGCGATCCCTTGAGCGGCACCTCCTGTCCGATGATGCCCTGGGCGCCGTCGCCGATGGCGGCTCGAAAAACGAGCCGCTTCTTCTTGTGATCGAGCAGCGTGAGCCCTGCGCCGCCGGCTCCGACCACGTGCATGGCACACTTGAGGAGCGTCTGCAGAATTGCGTCCTCATTGAGGGCGGGTGCCAGCGCCAGGTAGGCCGCCAGGGCCTCCGGTTGCGCACACGACAACGACGTTGAGGATTCTCCGTCATGAGGGCACTTGGAAGCTTCGTTCCGCATCCTGGCGACTTCCGCAGCCATGGATCCGAGCTGGCCCTCCACCTTTTTTAGTCGCGATGGCAGGTTCATGGGGATTCGTGAGTCGGCAGCGCCAGTACCGCGCGGCGCGGCGGTCGGGGCAGTTTATCGCGCACGTATTGGCGGATGCGAACGGTCAGCTCCTGCCGATACCAATCGCAATAATGCCGGTTGTCAGTTTGTTCGGGTTGATAACGATGCTGATGTGGACAGCCGCCGCCGCAGCCAGGCAGCAGAGGGCAGGCCTTGCACCGCGGGTATTGAAACCAGTCATACATCAACCAGGGGACAAGGTTGGCGACCTTGACCGGACTCCCGGCCCAGACCGAACCGTACGCCCGTTCAGGGAAGCCGATGTCTTGGGGACATTTGTAGAGGGATCCATCCGGACCGATGACCAGGTGGAAGCGCTTGGTCGCGATGCAGCCCACGGGGGCCGGCTGGCAGGAAACGTTGATCGGCAGGCCCAGCGCTCTGGCCTTGCGGCGCTCCCGCATCACGGCGCGCGTATAGTCCGGGTAGGCCATGGCCGAGAAGCCGCACCCGTGCTGGCTGCACTCGGGCTTGAACACGTAGGCGAAATAGATCTCCGCCAACCGCCGGTCCAGCTTCCGGCGAAGCAATTGTGCATAGAGCGCGTCGAATTCCGCCTCATCGTCGCGAACCAGATTGATGCGCAGGTGCACGGGGATCCTGGGCGCGGCAAACGCCAGATTGTCCAAGACCGTTGCGAGCGTGCCGTGTCCGCGCGAGTCGCATTTTTCGGCCGCGGGAATGTCCACCGTCACCTGCATGTACTTCAACCGGCAGTGTTGGAGCATGCCGACGACTTTCTGGCTCAGGAGCGTCCCGTTTGTCACGATCGTGGCAGAGAAGGCCACCCCGGCCGCCTCGCACGCCGGGATGAGTTGGGCGCTGATCCGGCGAATCATCGGGCTGGCCAGCAACGGCTCGCCGCCAAACCAGCAGAGATTCAGCCCCCGCTTGCCCCGCGCGGCGGCGGCGACGTGGCAGACGATCGCGCGTTCGAGATCGCGATTCGTCGTCTTCGTGCGGCCGAGAGTGAGAACCTTGCCTTCAAAACAGTAACGGCACCTCAGGTTGCAGGCCAGGGTCGGCAGGATGGTTACGCCGAGACTGGCGTGGCTGAATTGCGCCGACAAATAACGCAACCGGACCGAATCGAGTTCGTCGAGGTCCCGGGAAACCAAAAAGCCCTTGTCCTGCAGCAGGCCCCGATCGTCCGGGGAAACCGCCCATGAGGCGGCGGTTTCGCACCCCGCCGCCAGATGATTGCGCCACATATTGTCCCTCACGACAATCAGCGCTCCTGTGAACGTATTCAACACCGCCTTGCGGCGGCCGGGCAAATCGACCGCCAGATTGAATCGCGACGGAATCCAGACCTCCGCGGATCCTTCAGCTTGCTTGTCCGCGGCGGATGGGATTCGGGGGCGCTTCGGCGGCGGGGCTCGCATCAAAAACTACCTAACCCCGGACCCCGCCAATCGCCACGAGTGATCCGCAGTCCTGGCCGGTAACATCATCTGACTCGGGCATCCGCAAGAGTTCGGCGAGGTCGCTGACCGAGACATTCTTCTTCACCTTCAAGTCCGTCCCATCGGGAAAAACCAACGCGACCCGGTTCTTCCCTTCGACGATGACCTTCACGCTTTGCTTCTTCTGATTGGGCTTCTTGCTCATAATTTGGGCTCCTTCATTATTTTCCTGCACGATCATGGTTACGAGGCCAAAGCGGCGGGTACAAATCAATTTCGACCGGACGTTTCAGGCCGGGCCGTCGGCAAACAGGGATCGGAGCGACGACAAGCTTTGCGGGTGAAACCGCCGCAATAAACGGTAGGTGATCGCCGCGCGGGAGAATTGGGCACGGAGCAAGTCGCACCACAACCTTTGCGTCGGCTCGCGGCGCGCGGCCGGCAGCATGGAGCATTTCTGACATTGAAAGGCGCAGCCGCCCTGGCACCAGGGGAACGCCCAGCACCTGGCGCAATCCTCGTCGGCGCACCGCGAGGATTTCCGCACGGGCAGCGGCACGGTTGGATCCACCGTGGCGCAGTTGCCCAGCGGCTGAACATCGGCCCGCCCGTAGAGTTTCGGGCACGAGTAGAGGTCGCCACGGGCGTCGATGTACACCTCGCTCCAACCGCAGCCGCACAGCCCGTTGGGACCCGTGGGCTGGGCCGCGACGAGGAAGGCAAAATGCATGTCCACTTCCGGATGGTGTCGAATGGCGGACTGGAGAAAGTAGGGATAGAACTTCGCGCGTTGCCGGATCAATTCGCCGACGGCCGTGCTCGTCCAGCCGGCGCTGGGGCAGCCGGCGTCGGCTGAAAGGTAGAGAAAGTTTATGCGGCGGAAGCCAAGAGTCTTCAGTTTCTTGGCGATGCCCGTCAGGTTGGTGTTGCCCGGAGTGAGCACAACCTGCGCATCCACTTTGGCCGACGGGCTGATCGCGCGCAGCCGCTGCAAGCCGCGCACCGCGTCTTCGTACGAGCCGGTTCCGTCCGGATAGCGCCGGTGGCGGTCATGACCTTTCTCGAATCCGTCGATACTGATTTGCACGGAGAGATCGTCGCCCACCAGCTCCCGCGCCAGCCCGTCGTTGATCAGCGTGGCGTTGGTGGTGATGTTGAAATAGGGATCCTTGCCCCGCGCCCGGCCTTCCCGCCGGATCGTTTCGATGAGGAACCGGCCGGCCGGCCAGTTGAGGAGTGGTTCACCGCCCAGGAAAGAAATCAGTGGCTTGGAACCGGGCACCGCGAGAACGTAATCGGCGATTTTCGCGGCGGTCGGCAAATCCAAGCGGTCCCGTGACGCGCGGTTCGCGGTGTCGAAACAATAGGCACAGGCGAGGTTGCATCGCCCGGTGAGCCGCACGATGAAATTGCGCGGCAGCACCTTCGTGCGGCGCCGGAGCGGCAGGGGCAGGGGAAACGCCTGGCGATAGAACTCCTCCGGGTGCTCGGTGGCCAGGTCGATGACCGCCCGGGTCAAGCTGGCGCGGTGATCTGGCAGGGGATCCCTTCCTCGAGCCAAGGAGAGTTCGAGCCCTTGTTTCAAGTTCATTTCGCCAGGAAGGCTGTGTCACGCCATGAATGGATTTCCTCGATGGCCGGCCTTGAGCAACGGAGCATGGCCACTATCGTTGAGGAAAGCCGGGAGAATTCGCATGAGCATCAGGTTCGCAAGGATGTCCTTGCGGTAGCCGATCGCCCGATAGAAATCGATCAAACCGGCTTCCACAAGCTCGATGCTGCGTGTGCTGTTGGGCTCATCATACCAGAACAGATTGGACAGGGAGGGTGCCTTGGTCACCGAACTGATTCCGTAGGTGCCCGGGGAACGCTGGATGTCTGATTTGTACAGCAGGCGGAAGCGGTTCAGACTGAAGGTCGTTTTTGGGGCGCCCCGGATGAGGTTCGCCAGGAAGTCGAGGGTCTGCCGGCATTCTTCAAAACTCTCGCCCGGGTATCCGTAGATCATGCAGTAGTGGTTATGGATGCCGCAGGCCGCGGAGTTGCGATGGATCTGCTCCACTAGCGAACGGTAGGCCTCCCCGGTCAACGGGGTCTTGTTCATCCGCCGTAGGGTGGTGTCGGTGATGGATTCCAGCCCGAAGATCAGCTCGGCGCATCCCCCGCGGGCCACCGCCGCGATGCGGTCCGCATCCCAGCGGGGATCGATCCGGGTCCGCAGCGACCACCTGGCCGTGCTGCCGGCTTTCGGAGCCATGGCAGCCAATGCCACCGCGGCTTCCGGGTCGATCCCCTGGTCGCAGAAGATGAGAACTGGTGAGATTTCCGAAAACTGGCGCAGTCTGGCTGGCCACTTGGCCAGGTCCTCCGGCGGCCCACCGTCCCGATCGCCGGATCGCCCGGGGTGCCGGCTGTTGTGTCGGCAGAAGGCGCACCGGCTCCAGTAGCAGCCGCGAGAGGAGAGCCGCTGCAGGGTCACCAGTTCGGGGGAGAATATCTTGGGGCGCTGACGGTCCGCCTCCGCGCGCAAACGCCCGAAATCCAGGTCATCAAGGCCGTTGCCCCGGTGGGTCTGGTTGCCGCAGCCGGAGGCGGCTCCGTCGCCGAACCGGTGGAGATTCTGAATTCCCGCGGTCGTTCCCGCATCGGCAACCTGGTTGAACGTCTCGGCGAGGCCATCCTCTGCAATCACGAGGCCATCGATTTGCCGGAGAACATCGGCGTACTGGCCGCCGTGTTCGATCAGGTAGTCGATCGCGTTGTTTTCCCAGCTGTGGCCGTGGATGAGCACGGTGACGCCAGGCCGCCGGTACCGGTCGCACAGGGCGCCGAAATGCAGGATATCGGTGTAGCTGTAGGTCACGGCGCTGACGATATTGGCCTCGAAGAGCCTTCGGATCGTTTCCGAGCGCGCCCGATAGAAATCCATGACCGGGTTCGAATCGCTCCTGGCATAGGCCAGGATTTCTCCGAGGGGCCGCCGCGTTTCGTAGCTCACACCGTGGACCGAGAGCCCCCGCAGGTTCCCGCCGCTGAATTGCCGTAAAAGGCTGGAGGCCACCGCAAGGTATCCACCAAGGCAGGCGATGGCAGCCAAGTATCGCTCCGGGTCATAGAACAGCTTCCGGTTCCGAAGCGTGTCGATGATGCCGGAGGCGATCACGGTCGCCAGCAACTCGATTTGCGGGGATGAGGCCGGGCTGAGGTGCCCTCGCAGGAATCCAAGGAAATCCGCGGAGAAAAGGTACTCCCAGAAAAGCAGGTTCAGGTTCTCGAACCGGACCTCGTCCTGGACCTTCCGGCTCAGGAGGGTAAACTCCGGGTAGGCGTAGAAGGTGGTCGGGAACCGGCCCGGCAATACGACCGATTGGATCATGATTTCCTACTGGATCATCAAGAATTGGGAAGATCTTGGCACATCCGAAGGCTGGGAGCGATCAGGAACCTGCGCCTGCGCGCTCGTCCGTCAAAGCCGGTGAGAGTCAAGCAACACATTGCCAATCCCTCAGCGGATTGCCGCAACGAACATTCCCCAGGGCTTCTCCGGCCCCGCCGCCCTGAACGCGGTCTGAAATCCGTTGCTGGTCAGGAACTCCTTCAAAACGCCTCCCTGCCGCTCCGCGTCAAGGTCGTGGTATTCCCCGACGATCTTCCGGATACGGGAGAGAATTCGCTTCGGCGCGGAAAACAGGATCTCGTATTCGGCGCCTTCGCAATCCAGCTTCACGTAGTCCACAAACTCGATTTTGAAACGCCGGAGAATCTGCTCCAACGTGATCGCACGGACCTTCTCCGTCTGGCGCGGGCCTCCCGCCGAGGAATTCCAATTCGCGTATTCCGGCCGGATGGAATGGATCCCGCCATGGAATCCGCGATAGAGAGTCACCTGTTTGCTGCGGCCGTCTGAGACTGCGTAGTGGTGGGCCGAGATGCCCTTGAGGCGATTGCTTCGGACGTTCTCTGCCAACGCCCGGAAATTGTCGGACGCGGCCTCGAATGCGAAGATCTTCGCCGCCGGGACGTTTAATGACACCCAGATCGAGAACAGCCCGACGTTCGCGCCAATATCAAGCACCGTGTCACCGCTCTTGATCCGAAACTCGGCCGAAGACAGGTAGCAACCGGATCCGACAATCTCGGAGAACATCGCCCGGAACGGGACGCCCGACGGAGCGGTCAGCATGCGTCCATTGGAGAGGCGGAAGAAATTCCGTGGATCCAGCTTCAACTCGGGAGAACGCTTCATTCCATGACTCCGATCAACAGCTGTTCTCGAGCTTTCACCGATGAACACAATAAAGCGGCGCCGATCCGAATCCCTTGGGCAACTCCATCCTGCCGACATAGTCAAAACGCACCGCATTGCCCCCCCGCGCGACATATACCGAACCAAATACCTCGCTCGCATAGACTTCATTCGGTGGCGTGATCGGTTCGATCCGTGCCGCACGGTTGACGAAACTGCCGCAAATCTCAGTACGGCGGACCACGGGGTCCTCATACACATAAACCAGCCCGGCATCCAGGGAGATCCGGATTCCAAGGCCCGCGGGCAGACCGAAGACCTGCCAGTCACCGTTGGCCACCAGGTCGCGCAGGTCCAAGGCGACCCCGGCGGCGCTCTCCAGGTCATCAAAGACGAGAAACAGCCCGTCGCCAGCAGTGCGTCGGGAAAGGATGCTCGAAGCGTGCCGGTCCAGCACGCCGGCCACATCGTTCATGAGGTGCCGGCCGAAACTCAACAATTGGATGTCCGTAAGCTTGCTGTAGCCCTTCACATCGGCGAAGAGCATGGCGCGAATCACATAGCCCCCCTTGTCAGGAGCCTCCGGTATTGATTGTCCCTCGGCTTCCGTCCGGGCGCCCGTGCCAGGGTCAGCGGTGCCGCTGCCGATGACTTCAGAAGACAACCCGAGGTGGTTCCAGTGGCTGAGGAGGGCGCAGGGGCCCTGGCCGCGGCGCGCCCACGGGGCCTCCGCCAAGGCCCACAAACGAAGCTCGACATCCAGATATTGGGCGCGGAGCCGGGCCCCGCCGTGAATACGCATGGCCGCGAAGGCGACGTTCGTGCGCTGATCAGCGCCGCTCTCCTGCACGTCTTCAGTGACTGAATCGACTTTCGCCAGCAGCTCGTCAAAGCGGGCAGCCCAGCCGGGCAGGCATTCGAAGGCTTGCCGGCAAACCGGGCGCGGGAAGGGGAGCACCACGTTCACCTCTCGCCTGTCCTCCAGCATCGCCTCGATAAAGAGAAGATCCCCCGGCGAAACGGCCGAGGCAAATCCGCAAATGGCTCCTGACTCTTCCAGCTGCTTTCGGAGCGCCGCCCGCGTTTGCCCGGTCCATTCCTCCAGTTGCGAGGGGGGGACGGCTGCGTCAAGCCGCGGGGCGGCGAAAGCCGCAACCGATATCCGCGGAAAGAAGCTCTCGACCGCGCCCGCTGCCAGTCCCAGGCGCGGGGCCAGCAGCCGTGCTTGTTTGCGCGTGGAACAGAGTTCCCGCCAATTCCCCTGGGCGGCATGGTTTGCCGCCTGGTACCATTGCCGGGCGTCAGCGGGTTGTCCGCAGATCAGCGCCGCCTCGGCCAGTGTTGCCACCAGCCAGTAATCGTTCGCCTTCCCATCGCCGGTGCCCGGTTGCATTTGCGCGCGGCAGATCTCCTGCACCCGACCGGCCACAACACGCGCCTCCGGCACTCTGCCCCTGAACACTTCCACCGCCGCGGCATTGATCCCGCAATAATAGGCGTCCCCGGCATCGGATTCCTGGTGTTCGAGCTTGTAGGCGGTGTCTGCCCTCTGAAAACCTGCGAAGTAACTCTCGAACGATTGCCCTAGAAACTCCTGCCGCTTCTCATCCGATGGCGCCCTGCCGGCCAGGTCCTTATAAACGCGCCCCAAAAGGCCACACGTCTCGGGCGTATCATGCCCTTGGGCGCAAAGCTCCAGCAGCTCGATCCGGGCCAGCTCAGACGCCCCGGACTGGGCCAAGGCCAAGGCCACAAGCTGCGCCAGGCGGATGCGCGCCGCACCGCCATCATTCTCGCCCGGACCTCCCTGTTCCAGCGCGCTCAGGCCCTTTGAAAGGACGTCGTAGGCCAGGATGGGTTCCCCCTTCCTGAGGATGCGATCCCCGAGAACGAGATGTACATCCGGGGGGCAGAACTCCAGCGCGCCGCATTGCCGCCAGAGGTTCCTCAACTCCGCCAGCGACATCGTCCTGACCCCGGCCAACTGCTGACCCAGGGCTGCAACTCGCGTCTCGTCTCCTGCTTTCCGCTGTCCCTCTCTCGGGACGATTTCATAGCCCAAGTCGACAAGTCCTTGGATCGTCGTCAAGGCAGTGTTGCGATCAACCTCCTTCTCATTCTCCGGCAACTGGTCGAATTCGACCAGACAAGGAGTCTCCTTCAAGCGGTCGTTTCGCTCCTTCCCGTAAGTCCAGCCCTCAGCCTGCCTCTGACGGACCCATGCCTTGTGAACCTTTGGAGCCAACTGTTCCGCTAACTTCAACAAATCAGATCTGTTGGCCCCATCCGTCTCAAACTGCCTATTCGCAGGAGGATTCATACATCATAACCCGTCCCCGCAGGGCCGCAATTTTCCGCAACACCAGCCATCCTTGAGGCAAGCGATTCCGTTTGCCTGGAAAATCGGCAAAGACGGCTGGTGCCCGGAGCCCCGTGGATGGTATCTTCAGCAACGGCGTTCGCGAAATAGAGTGCAGTTGCCTCTGGTGGATTTCCCTTCGTGCCGGGGGCAGAATCGACAGTGGAGCGGATCTGGATGTGCTTCTTGACCTTCGAGGCAATCGACCGCAGGTAGTCCGGCGACAACATCGTGTCTAGACACTTGATTCCAATATCATGTTGGAACACTTCATGCCCACGAGAGCGGAGGAAAGCCGCAAGGCTGGGAAGACTCAGCGGCGGGTGACTGAGGCATCCTAGAGGTGGGAATAGCAATGCGACCCTCATGTCATTATTAATTCGTATGGATGATGGGCAATGTTGATGCGGCTGACATTGGTTGTCCATCCTTTGCGGCTGGATGTCCTTGAAGGAGGCACCGCCGCAGCCAGGGAAGTTCATTCATCCCTGCGACAAGACAGGTTCCGGAGGCCGTGCCAGCGCCCCCCGAGGGGGCGGGCGCTGGCACGGCCACGTCACCCTCGATCCCAGGGACAGAATCTCCAGATCAGACGGGAGGCTGGCAGCCCCCAACGCGTTGTTGAACAACGGTTGGATCCATGAATGCCCTTCGACGCGCTTCGCTTGCTCGGGGCCATGGCGGATGTCGCTTCGCTCGGTACGCCGCGCTGTCTCGATCAGCGGTTCGGGCGTGGAATTGTGCCGGCCGCAGGCCATGAGCCCTTCGACGTCGCTCAGGGCCTCCGGCTTGCTCGGGGCCACTCGACGCGCGTCGATGGCTTGCCACGAGCAAGCCCGCTAGCCCAAGTTCCGCAGTTCAAAAAGTCCGATTATTGGAATGTAATGATTTACGGATTTTAGCCCCCTGTTTTCGGCACTACATTTTCAATCAATTTGGGGCGCAACGGTAGCTGTAAACCGAGATGGGCCACGGTCGTCACATCCGTCCGGTTCCCTGCGAACACCTCGTAGGCGAGCGGCAGCCCTTCCGGGGTGCAGACCAACCCGATGCACATCTGTTTGCAGTCGGGACGCTGGTCGCGGGAGTAGCCGCGTTGGGCCAGCGGATTGTCCATGGCCTGGCCCTCAAAAAAACTGCTCGTGACATCATACAGCAAAACTCCATCCGCACGCCGAACCAGTCCTGGTAGCGTTCAATCAGATGGGTGCACAGAGCCTCCTTCTGCGCACCGAGTTCATCGAGGGCGCGGTACAGCCGATCATCGTTGATCAAGGCCGCCGCCACAACGCCAAGGCCAGATACACTTCCCCAAACTCACGCGTCCGTTCCACCTGTACCCCGGACACATCGACTTGCTCCCAACGCGCCGCGGGCTCACTGCGCTCGCCGCGCAGGCACGCGCGAGGCTCAAGCGCGCGATCTGCCAGCAGAGCATCGATCTCATTCCATCCGCCACCGTTGACCTCGGCGTCATCGAGTTTGCCCAAACACGCTACTACCCGCTGTCGCGGACCACGCGCCGTGCGCACCGATTCGCACAAGCTCCAATAGGTGTAGTCCTCCCCGCCATGACGACGACGTTTCTTCCTCAGGAACATGCTCCCGAGTATCTCAGAACTGCCCCTCTGAAACAACCGACAGTTCGGCACTACACGCCCAAAAACAAAACCTCTCCTCTGAGCCGCACAGCTTCGGTCAACCCTTCACCTCTGAAATTATTTTTCGGCCCTTCCCAAACTGCGGAAGTCGGGTTAGCGATGCGCCCAAACAGTCCCAGGCAGTCGCGGAAGATGTAGAAGACTCCGGTGGACCAAAAATGCATCGCGCCCATCTCCCTCGGCCCGAGGGCCGCCGCGGCTTCCCACGCGTTCTGCCCGGCCTGCACGCGGCGCAGATACTCCGGATTCGTCGCCATCGCACGCTCGCAGTCCTGCAAGGCGGCGGTGTAGCAGACCAACCGGTCTCCGGCCCGCTGCCGATAGGCGGCGCCCTCCAGCAGGCGCAGGCAGGCGATCTCAATCCACGCCTCCGGGTCGTTAGGCCGGGCGGTGGCGACCGTCTCCCAAGCGCGGATCGCGGCGCGAGTGCTTTCCGGGGAATCGGCGGCATCCCCCAGCCGCCGAGCTACGGCAAGAGTGTCAGCAGGTGCCGGTCGGCCGTCGCTGATAGGCGGCTGAGTCCAGCCCGGTGCCCACTGTGTGTTTAGGCAGCCGCCGAACCCGAAGGCGAACAAGGCTGAGAGGATGAGGTATCGGTTGCGCATAGGATTGTTTCTCCGACTCAGAGTGCGGGTCCCGCCGCCGCGGAAACGACTGCAGTCTGCGTGGTCTTTTCGGCCCGGAAGAAGTCGGTGTTGAAGCAGAGGTCCCGCCACAGTGCGCGCCAGGTGGGCCAGTCGTGGGCTCCGTCGATGGTCCTCACCTGTGCTGTCGGCAAAAGGGTGGCGAATAGGCGATGGCCGGGCCCGAGCGAGTCGCGCGCGCCGCAGAGGAGCCAGGTCGGCGGCAATTGCGCCGATCGTGTTCCGAGAAACGTCCAGATCTGCTCCTCAACCCCACCCGCGAGCGGATCCCGCCCGGCCGCCCACGCAGCGGGGCCGCCGGCTGCGGCAATCCGGTCGAATAGCCGCACGTCTTTCCCCAAGTAAGGACTCAGCAATACGAGCGCATCGACCGAGCCGGCATAATCACGTTCATTGAGCAACGCACCCAGCCCACCCAGCGAGACCCCCACCAGCATAATGCGGCGATAACCGCGACTCCGGGCGGGCTGCAGCACATCTACCTGGAGCCGTTCGAGCACCGTTCGCTTGAAATAGTAACCGAGATGGGCGTCCACCGTGATCGTGTCGGCCCTTACGCCGGCCTCCTTCATCACAGCCACGAAGCCTTCACGGTCGAAATCTGCCATCGATCCGCCGCGACCCGGCAGAAAGACCACCAATGTCGCGGCCGGCCCCGCAGCCGAAGTTCGCGTTGCCTGCGTGGGGATCGGCACCGGAGTGCTGCGGAGAAAAACGCTGCAGCCGGTCAGCGCCATTCCCGCCAGAGCGAAGCCGATTGCCGTCGCTTTGTGCCACCGCCGACCCGCTCTGCCGCGCGCGAGCTCTGGGTCGATCTCCATGACCAAGGACAAGGCACGTTTCACGATGGCGAGGGTTTGCATGAGAAGCGCGTGGTCGGTTCCTGTCTCGGTTCAGTCGCCGCTGCGGATGGAGTCGGCAGCGATTCTGCGAATGAGTCCGCTGAAGATCAGACGGTGGACGGGATAAAGCAGATACCAGTAGAGCAGACCGGACAGGCCTTTCGGTTCGAAGAAGGCTGTCTGCGTGAGCAGCGTCGTCCCGTCCGGATGCGCGGTCGCCTGAAACTCCAGCCACGCCCGGCCGGGGACGCGCATCTCCGCACGCAGCCGGACGAGTTGTCCCGGCTCGACCGCCTCGACGCGCCAGAAGTCCAGCGCGTCTCCCACACGCAGGTTCTCCGGATCCCGCCGCCCGCGCCGCATCCCAACTCCGCCGCAGAGACGGTCAATCATTCCGCGCAGTTGCCAGGTCCAGTCCAGGTATAGCCATCCGCGATCACCGCCCAAGCGCGCGAAACTCCGGAAGACCACCTTGGAATCCGCGGCCACCGCCCGCCGCCGCCGCTCGATGATCATACCTTCACTGGTGAGGAGGGCCACCGGTGTCTTTTCTCCCTGGCTGGAGGTGAGCGCATCGCTCCATGCCGTCTCGACCCCGCGCGACTCGATCTTGCCCAACGCCAGCCGCACGGAGGTTGCGTAGTCGAGCAGTTCGATTGTGGGAAAGAGCCGGCGGGCTGTGTCGTCGCGCACGACTACTTCGTTGCCCATGCCTTTGATGAGCGGCCGCGCGATCACCGAGGGAATGGGCGTGATCAGATGCACCCAGTAGGACGAAAGCCGCGGCGTGAGCACGGGCACGGAAATCAACCAACGCTTCAGCCCTCTCGCCCGGGCGTAGCCCATCATCATGTCGGCGTAGGTCAGCACGTCCTGCCCGCCGATTTCCAGCACGCGCCCCGCGCTGTCCGGGGAATCGAGTGCAGCCACGAGGTAGTCGAGCACGTTGCGGATCGCGATCGGCTGCACGCGGGTGAACACCCAACGCGGGCAGATCATCACGGGCAACCGCTCCGTGAGATAGCGAATCATTTCGAACGACAGGCTCCCGGACCCAACGATAACCGCGGCGCGGAACTCCGTGACGGACACCCCCGCCTCGCGCAGCGCCGCTCCTGTTTCCTGCCGCGAGCGCAGGTGCGCCGACAACTCGGCTTGCGGATCGCCGAGGCCACCGAGATAGATAATTCGCCGGACTCCAGCGGATTCGGCCGCCTCGGCGCAATTGCGCGCCGCCAGCAAATCCCGTTCCGAAAAATCGTTCCCACCACCCATGCTATGGATGAGATAATAGACTACTTCCACCCCTCGCATTGCGTCCGCGAGTGACTGCGGCCGCAGTACATCACCTGAGACCACTTCTACTTGAGGCAGCCACGTACGGCCCTGCAAACGTGCCGAATCACGCACGAGGCAACGCACCCGGTGCCCCGCCTCCAGCAACCGAGGCACGAGCCTTCCACCAACATAGCCGGTTGCTCCAGTGACCAGGATTGATTTGGAATCGGCCATGAGGATCGCGCTTCGATGCCTTGTGGGCGTGACTCATTGCGTGCGCGGCTCGATGCGCAACATGACCTCATTCCGGCGCCAGAACGGCGGAGTCCACGGCGGGTCGAAATACCCGTAGACCGGCCTCGACGATGAGTTCAATCCCTCGGTTGCCATCCAGGTCTTCAAGCGGTCCAACGCAGCGGCTTCCCGCAGCGCGCTGCGCCCGCCGCTAAAGCGCAATACCGCGAAGCGGCCTTGCGGGATTACCCGCACGGACACAGATGCGTCCGCCGGTTTTGGTATTCGGCCGGCCTCCAGATTCGAAGGCAGGACAAAAGACATGGTGCGGCTCACATCGTCGCCGGACATGAGCACAGGCGTCGTCATTGCGATCTTCTGCTCCTTCTCGTTGCTCCCCGAAATGAAGCGAAACAGGCGGCCGAAGCCCGTGTTGCCCCCGTTTCCGTCCATCGATGTTTCTACCACTGTAAGGGTCGGATAATCGCGCACCTCGAATTTTCCTGCGGAGCGCACGATTTGATAGTGCGCGGATTGGTAACCGGCCCTCGTCGTTCCACAACCGGCAGTGATAAGAAGAGCAGCCATTGTCGAAAGGACTAGGATCGTTACAGTTTTCAATCTACGAAGAGGTCATATTATCTTCTTGGCTCGAATCACTTCACCGAGCGTACACTGGCGCTCACCGCGCTCACCGCGTTCACCATGGGGTTTCACCCTGAGCAGGATGCCGCCGTGCCGGTAGTATCTCGCACGTCAACTCATTTACGGAACATCTTCGCGATGATAAAAATCACCGCGGCGCCCCCGATGCCGCCGCCGCAAAGAAGATAAATCAGCGAATAGCCGATTGCGGCGATGGGCAGGAGAAGAAGGGCGAGGTCATTCATGGTAGGTGTCGATACTGCGCTGCATGCTCCGATCGAGCTATGGGGATTAACCCTGCTCGGACCTGGATCAGCACTCTGCGGAGTTGAGATCCGACCATCCCGCGCAGGCCGGGATGCCGATCGAACCGACGCGCACGAGACCGTTGTTCAAAATGGAAGGCAAGGAGAGGAGAGAGCGCTGCGCTGGAACGACGGCGGGCAGGTGTATTCACTTGGGACGACCCGGTGGCGATTGCCCAGTCGCTCAAGTCCTCTGCTGAGGCCAGCGACCGTAGAAAGTCCACTGCGTTTCGGTCGGCAATGTCGATGCTCACGTTCTATATGAATCGGGCCGGACGTCAGCTAGCAGCAGAGCAGCGGGCTCCCCTTGAGGCCGCAAAGGACGAACTTCGCGTACTCTTCAACCGCCCTCGCCGTAGCTCGCCATTATCAATAAGGTGACGGAAGCAACATGCACTGGACAAAGATACACCCATCCGCTCGCATATCGAGGGACCGCGCGGTACTTATTCTGCGAGAGGCGTCTACCGGGTGGGCACCCATTACGAAATGCTGCCGGTCAATCGGCCGAAAGTCCCGGTTCACACCTACCGCGCCGACGGCCCGATGTCGAATTGCAGCTGGTGGCGCTCGACTTCGCCCGCCACGGCGAAACTGAGCCGCTGGCTGCCATGCTCGACGCGGGATTGCAGGTGAATCTCTCCGATCCGAAGGGCGACATGCGAGTCGCGGCTGCACAACCCCCTATGCGCACACCGGAGACATCCGAAATGCGGCGAACGCGCTGCGAAGTGGAGGCGATTCGGGCGAAATTGCCAGCGACGCCATATAGCGCACCCGACGCCAAACAGGGGGGACCATTCGTCGAGCTGCGCGCTGCCATGTTCGCACGCCGCGAGGCAATCAAGAAGGCCAAGGCAGGTAAGACCGAGTAGGCGGCTGAGCGTATGCGGCGCAAAAAAACTCCGCATCGGTGCAACTAACACGGAGCAACATAAACTCTGGTCCCTCACTTGTAGGGGCCGGGTTTGAAGAAAGAAATCACTTCTCCGAGCCGCAGGCCGGATGGTTACTTGCGGCGCAGCAGAAGGACGACAACGATGATGACGATAAGGAGGCCGACCGAACTGCCGCCAATGACGAGGACACTGGCAAGAACCGGGGAGAATAGGAAGTGCATAGCGTTTCTGTTGTTTTGATGGGGATCCGCAAACAATAGCTCGTTCAGGATAAGCGCCGGAGCGGTCTTAGACTATGCGGTGTTTCCCTACCGCATTACCACCGCTGGTCGGCAAGCCCTCGCCGAGGTGCGCGGCATGCACGTCCAACCCCAACTTGATATTTACTCCCGTCACGGCGAGGGCACGCTTGGTCGTAGAATTTACGACGTCAATTTTGCATTCAATGCGGACGCTTGCGCTCCTCTGGTTCCCCGAGCGGCGTGAAATCGCGCCCGCCGTCGCTCAACGCCGTGATGCGAGTGAACTCGGCGCCAAGAAATACGATTTGCGCCGCGTAGTAGGACCATAGCAGCAATACGAGCAACGATCCAGCCGCTCCGTAAGCAGAGGTTAGGCTCGCGCGCCCGAGATAAAGCCCGAGCGCAGATTTTCCGACCGTGAAGAGCAGGGCGGTCACTGCCGCGCCAATCCAGACATGCCGCATATGCACCTGCGTGTCGGGGAGCAACCAGAAGACCAGGGCAAAAAGCGATGTCACGACACCGAATGAAATCATGTTGTTCACGATCTGGAGCCCTAGCACCGGCAGACCGAGGCGCTGTGCTGTCTGGGTCCCCAACCAGCTCAGCGCCGCACTCGCGATGAGCGACACGAGTAGGAGGAACCCCGTGGCCACTACGGTGGCAAAGGAGGACAGGCGACGTCTCAAGAAGACCCACCATCCAACCTTGGGCTGCGGCGGCACGCGCCAGATCGTGTTGAGCGCAGCCTGCAGGTTGGTGAAGACTCCGAGCGCGCCGAAGATCAGCGTCGCAAAGCCGAGCAGCGTGGCGAGCGTGCCGGTCGTGGTGGCCGCAGGACTTTGCACCGACGCGACCGCCGCGCTGGCCTGCGAACCCGCCAGTCTTTCAATTTCCCCTATAACCCGCTGCCGCGCATCGCCAGTGGCGAATACGGTCCCCGCCACCGCAATCGTCAGCACGAGAAGAGGTGCTACCGCCACGGTCGTGTAAAAGGCCAGCGCCGCACCGAGTCGGACGACATTATCGGCGACAAACGCCTGTGCGGTCCTCATCAGGATTTGGCCGGAGCGTGTGATGATGCCTACTTGCTCCACCGCCGCGGCGATCACGTTTTCGCCCTTGAGCGAGGGTCGGATCTTGGTTCGGTGAGTAGTGAGGGTCGACATGTTTGGCAGGCATCACAATCCGCCGCGAAAACTGACACAGCCGTTGCGGCGAATGGGAAACGACATTTTCAAGGAAGTGCCTTAGGGTTCATTGGGCTCTTTTCTCCGGGATATTTGTCCGGCTTGTTTTTTGCCACTTCGTTTCCGTCCACGCTCTTTCCGGTCGGAAGGCACCGCGCCAAAGATGGATGCCTATATCGTTCACGTAACCTGTGTAGGCCGGGATGCGCTGGAGGCGATCGTTCACCATTCGCTTCACCACGTAGGGCATCGCGATTCGCGCCCCGAGGAGAAGCACGGCGATCACTGTGATGATGACAACGCGCCGCGGCCAAGACCGGACGCACTGGAGGAGCCTCGAGTTTCGGAACGGCATGCTTCGCAGACCATACGCCGCCCATGACTCTGCCTCCATGGGGCGTTGCCCTACTCGTGCTCTACCAGCGGCCCAAACTCTTGCTTTGGGAACGGATCGGCTTGCGGAAGATCCAGGTGGTAGAAGGCCCCATAGTCGCAGTCGCGGCGAAGCGGTATCGTGGAGCCATGAACCTACTGCTTCTTGTCTTTGTCCTGTTGCTCCTGTTCGGCGGCGGCGGTTTTTACTTTGGTGGACCCGTCATCGGCGGAGGAGGGCTCGGACTGGTTTTGGTCATCTGTCTCATCATCTATTTCTTGGGCGGATTTCGCTCAAAAACTGAATAACCACACAAATCTCATGAAAACAAAGCTTCATTCATCGGCATTTGCTCTCCTGCTCGCCTTGGCGGGCGCTTTCGCGATTGGCAGCTTCACAGGCGGCTGCAAGCCGGCAAACACCAGCGATACCCCTGGTCAATTCGTCGACGATACGGTCATCACAACCAAGGTGAAGAGCGCCCTTCTGGGCGACAATGCGGTGAAA
>Ga0265323_10000332_pt1 | contig 26973 bp, 45 predicted proteins | sample 41225metaG_FD_193580 | JGI IMG/M metagenome (GOLD analysis project Ga0265323, IMG submission 193580) | Rhizosphere microbial communities from Carex aquatilis grown in University of Washington, Seatle, WA, United States - 4-12-25 metaG | ecosystem: Host-associated > Plants > Roots > Rhizosphere...
ATCACAAAACCAAGTGATCGTATTTCCTTCCAGCTTAAACATAACAATAAATGCTTGGTAGCATCTGGCGAACAATCTTTCTTGTATTTATACTTGAAGGGGTTTTTACCTAAAGGACAATTTCAAAGCATTACACCATGTTTTAGATTTGAAGCATTTGACTTCACTCATACAAAGTATTTCATGAAGAATGAACTGATTAAAACGGATGTTGTAACTCAATTAGAACTTACTAATATTGTTGATAAGGCATTAAGTTTTTATGAGCAATATTTTAAAGAAGGATTGAAGGTTATAACAACTGATATTGGTTTTGACATTGAAATACATGGCAAAGAGCTAGGAAGTTATGGTATCAGAAGTTGTGAATTTCTTGATTGGATTTATGCTACTGGCTGTGCTGAACCTAGAACATCATCATTAATTAAATTATATGGGATACCACAAACGAGAAATAACTAAAGGGGAAATTGGAGAATTCTCCAAGATACGAGAAGAATTTGAAGAATTAACCGATGCATATGATCAATGTGATAAGATTCTTATCATGTGCGAATTAAGTGATTTAATTGGTGCTATTGAAGAATATGCAAAACAATATCATATAAATCTTGGTGATTTAAAGAGATTTTCAGATAAGACAAAATCAGCCTTCAAGGAAGGCAAACGTTAATTAACTTGCATATTTCATTTATTATCAGTACCTTTGTTTGTACTTAAGCTTAGAAACATGGCAGATGTAAAACCACTTAGTCCAAAAGATTTGAAAAATAACATAGAAAATGTTATTCCAAGCGTTGTTATTGAAGCTGTCAATAATCTTTTAAAAGAAAATTATTATGGTAAATCTATTACTATAACACAAAAAGCTCTTATCTCAGAAATTATTAAATTGGATGATTCAATGACTAGTACTAAGTTATTGAATAAAAATTGGTTGGATTTTGAACCTCTTTTTAGAAAAAATGGATGGAATGTTGCTTATCGCTCTCCAGATAGAGATGAAAATTTTGATCCTCATTTTGTATTTACACCAGCTAAATGACGGAAAAACTAACTGATAAACAAATGCGTTTTGTTTGTGAACTTATCTGGGGAAATATACCAGCGGATAAGAATTACAAAATGGATAGAGCATGGATTGAAAAATCTCCAAACTTCAATCAAAAAGCATCAGAGATACTTGAAAGATATCCAATGCTTGATAAATCATTTTTTGCCGATACAAATAATAATTTACCTATTAAATCAGAAGTTATAAATGAAAACTGAAAAAGAAATGTTTGAATTATCATTCTTACGTCCCAAGAATTTCTTCAAATTACCAGGTCAACAACAATGGGATATTGATAAAATGTTAGGAATACTTGATTGGGAAGGGAGTGATCTTACTGATGAAGAAATAAAACGATTTAAATCACATTATGAAACAGAAACAAAAATGAAAACAATTTTTACAGAGGGATCAGAAGCTAAAGCAATCAATGTTGCTCCATTGACTGGAAATGATAAAGCACCAGCACTTGAATTGGATAAAATATATCCAATTAAACAAATAATACTGGATAGTCAAGGTAATCAACACTTAGATGTTGGTCTTGTATCAGAATTAAATTATGTAAGGAGCTGGGAAACGAAACAAGAATTACCAGATGGTGATAAAATTCACTGGTGCCATCCGTCAAGATTTGAACTAGTAACTAAAGACTAATAACATGGATGTATTGCAATTATTAGTAGGTAAAAAGATGAGGGTTATGACTGATCTTAAAGTTGAAGTAGAACTTGAAATCAAAGAAGTTATATCAGAAAGTCATTCAAGACAAATTACTCCAGATACAGCTGAAAATGATTGGTGGGGTGAAAGTCAGAATTGGAAAACATATTTGGTTAAATTTACCAATGGAGCATCTAAAACATTTGATAGTATAACTGAAATTAAAGTACTATGATCATTAATTTAACCACATCGAAATATAGTGATAACGTAATTGAAATTACGTTTCATGGTGTGAACAATGATTGGTTTACTGCTTTATTTCCTTTAGTTGATGTTGATTTGAAAAAGATGAAGGAGTTTTATATTGGACGAGATTTCTATAAAACTAAGGATAGTTATTCAGGTAAAATATTTGTAGAAGACGGAAAATAAAATTATTTTAAAATAATAAACATGGGTGGATTAGCACTAAAAAAAGCACATACACGTAGATATGAACGAGCTGAATTCGATGAAATCAGCAAGGAGCTTATTGATATCTTAAAGAAAGACTTTAAGCGTGTTGCTATGCCTTTATTTTATCGAAATAAGAAATCATTTGGTGATGCAGATTTAATCGTTTCAATGGATGATTTTAATCGTAATGTACATGATTACATAACAGAAACATTTAATCCAACTGAAATATTTCACAATGGAAATTGTTATTCTTTTGATTACAAAGAATTGCAAATTGATCTTATTACTCTTGCACCAGAGCATTTCGATTCAAATGAAATGTATTTGTCTTATAATGATTTAGGAAATTTCATTGGTAGAATAGCACAAGGCTTCGGATTAAAATATGGTCAAGAAGGTCTTTGGTATGAACACTATTACAGAGGAATGAATATTGGTCGTATTCCTATCTCAAAAGATTATAGAACTATCTTCGAATTTCTTGGATTATCTTATGAAAGATGGGAAGCTGGCTTTGATGAATTAGAAGATATCTTTGCATATATAGCAACAAGCCCTTATTTCAATTGGGAGATGTTTCAATTAAATAAATTAAATAAGATCAATAGAGATAGAAACTTGAAACGTAAATCTTATATGTCATTTCTTGAATGGATGGATAAGAACGTTGCAGATGATCAACACAAGTACGAATTTAAGGATACTTATTTGGATAAAAAAAGTGCTTATATAAATGATATTGATGATCATTTCCCAGAAGCAAGAGTAATATCTGAAATTAGAAGACTTGAATATGAAGAGTGTAAAAAACTCTATATTAAATCTAAGTTCAATGGTGGTGATGTAATGCGTAAATACAATATCAAAGATAAAGAACTTGGTGATGCTATGACTGGTTTTAAAAAAGTCATGAGTAGTATCTTTCCAAATGAATCTTATGATGATTATATCATCAGTACCAGTGTTGAAGACATATATGAAGATTTTGAATTATATTTGAAGACCCCTAAAAATTAAAGCTATGAATATGAAAATAGAAGACATACCTAAAGATTGTATCAGAACTAATTCTGGTATTTTCATGAACGTTTTTAGTCCAGAACCAGATATGTTTTGTATTGAAGACATAGCACATGCGTTAGCAGCACAACCTAGATTTGCTGGCCATCTAAATAGACATTATTCTGTTGCACAACACAGTGTATTAGCAGCTCGAATGGCTAAAAAGAAAAATAAGCTGGCAACTCTTTTACATGATAGTACTGAAGCGTTTATTCTAGATATGCCTAGCCCTATCAAAGCTAGAATGCCAGAATACAAAAAATTCGAAGGTATTTTAATGACTGCCATTGCAGATAAGTTTAAGATTCAATATCCTTTTGATAAAGAAGTTAAAAAGATTGATAAGATAATGATTCATTTGGAGTGGGATAATCTTGTTAATCATAACAACAAGAAATTCAAATGTTGGTCTCAGAAAAAAGCTAAGAGAAAATTCTTAAAAATGTATTACGAATTAATTGCTAAATAATATGAAAAATCTTATTAAAGGATTAACTATATTTTTGAAATATAAAGATGAAACTTGTCCAACACATTGTGAACATGATGTTTTAATGATAATGGGTGTTACACAAGATGAAGTCTCTCAAGAAGATAAAGACGAATTAGATACTCTTGGGTTTTTCTGGAATGATGAGTACGATTGTTGGGCATCATATCGTTATGGATCAGCTTAATTATTTGTAAAAATGATTTTCCTTTAACATCATGGTAATTATTTCATCGGATTTTTTACAATCCTCATGAAATGAAAAAATTTCTTCATCACTAAGACTACGCCATTCATTTTCAGCTTCTGTTTTAATGAAGTATTTCTTATGAAGCCATCTCTCAACCTTTAAATAATTTTCTGATTGATAGAATTTAATAAGACTGATTTTTCTTGGGTTTCCTGTTTGTAATTGCTTGATACGCTTATTAGGATCATTCTTGGTAATACCTATCTTATAGGTTTCAACTCCTTCATTATCAACTTCCAGAAATAGATATACGTATCCCATGATTTACAATAATAATGAAAAATTATTATCTAGTCAAGTCTCTTGATTCTAGTATTGCTTGATTAATATACTTAAGTAGTGTAAGACCCTTACCAGTTAAAAATACATCGGAATGATCATTGAATTTAGCTAAAACTTTAATTGGCTTGTTATCAATTCTTATAAGCTCATCTTCATGATGGGCCATTGATAACATTTTGAAGTATTTTGATTTGAAAATAAATTCCTTGGAATTGGTAGTATATTCTAAAACGAAAGCCATTCTCAATTCTTCGTTAATCATGTCATGTAATAGCTCTTTTCTTGCTTCTGGGGTATTATAATCACTGAAGTTGATACTTCTAGCCACTTCATTAAGTGTATCGTGGTTGCCAAATGTAGAAGCTGCATCGAAGTTATTGGTCCAGCTTTGAACTTGGTTCCTTGCTTTATAAATGTATGAAAATGACCCTTTGAAATCAATTGGTTGACCTTTTTCTATAAAGTATTTAACTGGAATAGTTAAACCTCTATAAACCTTTGTTTTCTCTGGAATAAGGACTTCTGGGTATTGTTTCATACAACCACTAAGTGTTTTAACAGCACGTACAAATTCTGGAGTTATTTCTTCACCATATTTGTTATCTGTGAAGTCTGAAATATCTCTAACATATGAATTTTCAATACCTGTATTAGCCTCAGTTCCACCTAATTCATGTCCGAATAGTTCATGACCAAATTTTTTGACACAAGCTTCGACTTCAGCTTCAATTAGTAGATTTTTATAGATTTCTAGAATTTTCATAAGATTCACATATAAATATTTGGAAATATTGAAATATTTACCTACCTTTGCTTCGTAATCAAAAATAATACTATGAAAAACGTAAATTTAACTGGTCTTTTTTTAGCTTTGGTAGCTAAATATGGTGTTAGCTCGTTTAAGGTTAATAGTATTATCAATAACAAGACAAATGAGCCAGTTGATGCCATTATCACGTTTTATAATGGAAATTTAACTACACTTAATCTTGATGAAGCTGAACAAATCGTAAAAGCTAACACAGGAGAAGTTAAACAATTTACTGTTAAGAAGCATAAGAATAATATACGTGTTTATATTGAATTTGTTGGGAATGATGATTATTGGAATGATGATTGGGCTTATAAGTATTAAGCTTTAAAGTCTCTCATATTAACAACAATATTATTCATAAAGCTTTTATCAACGAAAGATTTAGCTTTATTAACATTATCCCCTCTTTTAATATTGTTATTCATATGAGCTAACAATTGATTACCAGGCGATGAATTATTTGGATTCTTAGGGTCAGCTAATACGATAGATGGCATACGATTATCATAAATTGCTATATAATAATTAAATCCACTCATTAATCCTTCTGTTCTTTTTGCTGTTACTATAATATTTGATGCAACACCATTCATTGGTTGTATTTTTATAAGACCTAAAGGAACCAAGACACAAATTCCAGAATTACCTTCTGGGTATTGTTTTTCTTTTACAGCATTAATTTTATTTCTAAGTTGTGTTTGTATCTGACTTATAATCCAAGCGTCTTGTTTTTCTTTAGGAATATTGGGTAAATAAGCAGTAGGAGGAATTTGAATTGACACTATATTGTTAATAACTTCGTTAACTCTATCACCAAAATGACCAGTGGGTTCAGCCTCAGTAATAGCATATTCCAATAAATATTTCCTAAGAAGTTCTTTGATCATGACTTATTTTATCATAAATATCAAAATAAACAACAAAAAACTTGACAATTACCAAAACTTTTAGTACCTTTGCTTATATTTATTAAACAACGAAGAAATTCGATAAGAAAAACAAAATGAAAAACATTAACAACACATCAGTCCTTTTATTGTTATGTCTAGTGCTAGACAGGATGGGCTATGCTTGTTAAGTTATGATACTTAAACATGAAAGCCCATCTCCAACAAGGTGGGCTTTTTTAATGCACATGTGGCTGAGTGGTCCAAAGCAGCAGTCTGCAAAACTGTACAACCATAGGTTCGAATCCTATCATGTGCTCAAGTAATGAAAATAAGTTTCCATGGTCGAGTGGCTAGGCTGAGGATTGCAAATCCTCCTACATTGGTTCGAATCCAGTTGGGAACTCAAAATAACAAAGAGTAAAAATAGTTTTATGACAGACATTAAAAAAGATTTCCTTATTGATAGGGATGAAACAGGACGAGAGATTTATTTTTATCCAGAAACTGGTAAAAGATATTTCGTTGAATATATTGAACCAAGAAATTGGAGAGTTGGTTGGGGTGATGTAAATCCAGCAACCAAACAAATGGAAGGTGCTTATGGAATGAAATTCAAAGGTGCCATCAAAGCAGAAGAATCCATGATCACAAAAGAAAATGGATTTGATAATATAGTCGAAGGACAAGGTGCAAGTGTGGGTGATACCATTCATCAAATGCATGAAAAATGGAAACGAGAAAACGGATATGCCTAATCAAGTGAAAAAAGAAATTGAAGCAATATTATTTGAAAATGCTTTAAAAGAAAAAGAAATAAAAATCAGAGCAAAAAAAATATACAAAAGAAAAAATTGTTTAAGATGGTTGACAAGAATGAAATAAAAAAAGACTTATACAAGTCAAAAAACTTTGCAGTATTTAGCCATTACCAATCTGGTAATTTATATTATACTGTTGAAATTAATGAAGGTAAATTTCAGTTCCCTATTTCAACACTTGATAAAGTTAAATTGGATGATGTTGTAACATCTGGTATTTATGATGCTACTAATTTTCATTATAAATTTGAAGGAAAATTAGTTACAAAAATAAAAGAACCTGTTGATGGAATGGATGATTTTGAAGAAATTAAATTCGATAAGCTTTCTTCTGATTTAGGATCAACACCATTTGGTGCCGAAGTAAAAGGATCAGAATTAATCAGATGGATTCAAAAAGCGATTGATGCTGGTGAATTTATAAAGGTAGGTTAATCCTATCATGGGAGTGTAGCTCAGCTGGTTCAGAGCATCTGCCTTACAAGCAGAGGGTCACAGGTTCGAACCCTGTCATTCCCACAGTTCTTTAAAATATTGAGTAGTGCAGAGGTGGTGAAAGTGGTATACACGCTAGCTTTTTAAACGGAGGAATAGTCATCAATCCTCTACCTGATGGTTCTCATCAGGATGTCTGGTTGACTGTAATGTAGGTTCGATCCCTACCTTTTGCTCTACTCAAAAATTGGACTTTAACTCAGAGGCTAGAGTGCTACTATGACATGGTAGAAGTCGAGATTTCAAAATTCTCAAGTCCAACAAATGGCCCTTATTCACAATGGATGTGTACTTGCCTTACATGCAAGCGTAGATGGTTCGATTCCGTCAGGGGCTACTAAAAATTTAATACAAAATAACATGATTTACTTTACATGCTCATACTGCGAAAAACCAATTAGTTGCATGGCAATTGTTGTTGATAAAACACACTTTGCTCACTCAGCTTGTTTAAGTGATCTTAAGAAAAAAATAGAAGAAGATAAGATCAAAAAAGTCACAAAAGCTTGGGAAGATTCTGGTCTTTTAAATGGATTGAAAGGTAAAATTAAACCAGAATTAGCTAAATTATTTGAATGTTGCAAGTCATCAACCATTAAAGAAGAAAAAGTATAATGATGAATTTAAAAGCGGATGGTTTCACCTAGTGCATAATAAAGCACAGTGAAACATGAGAGAAAAAAAGACACTGAAACACACAATGAATAGCCAAGTGTATAACAAGGCTTTAAGACAAAACATGGGTTGCCCGATTTGTCCACCTAACAGAGGTTGTAATAGAAATAGAGATAATCACAGCCTCTCTTGGAAAGGATATCGAAATTCTCAATGGAAAGAAAATGAATAAGAACATATGTTCTTATGGGGATATGGTGAAATTGGTAGACACGAGGGACTTAAAATCCCTTGCCGTAAGGCGTAACGGTTCGAGTCCGTTTTTCCCTACTAGATGGCCCAGTGGTGCAACTGGTTAGACACAACAGACTTAAAATCTGTACAACTGTGGGTTCGAATCCCACTTGGGCTACAACATGATCACAATGGCCTTGTGGTGAAATTGGTAGACACGCCAGACTCAAAATCTGGTGTCGCAAGACGTAACGGTTCGAGTCCGTTCTAGGCTACAAATATTAATAGTGCTTACTACGTAAATTGAAATATTTGCGTGTTTATCTTGGCAATGAAATAAGTCCAAGCTCTTAAAACCAACAACAACTAAGATTGGGATTGGTCAAAGTAAGTCAATGGTAAACTGGGATACATTCAGCTATTAGTATTTATGGGAGTGTGCTGGAATTGGCATACAGCTCCGTCTTAGAAACGGAGGCCGAAAGGCTTGTGGGTTCGAGTCCCACCACTCTCACAAAAGATGGTTACAGCAAAGTAACAGGTTAAAAATTTATCTCAAAAATAAATCAGTGGTTCAATTCCATACAACCATCTTGAACTTGGCCCTCTAGCCCAATTGGTAGAGGCAATGGTCTAAGAAGCCATCCAGTGTGAGTTCGAATCTCACGAGGGCTACAAAATGTTTTAACACGTATTGTGTACTTTTCACATGTCTACCATATATTTAATATATGAGAAAAGATATAATTAAACGAAAAGACGAAATTTTAATTTGGATTTCAGAAAATAAACCTAAATCTTTCATATCAAAAGAACTTGGATGTAAACAAGATACACTTAATATCTACTTAAAAAAAATGGATATTATTTATGTTGGGAATATGTCTGGTAAGGGAATACTTAAGAGTAAGGTTAAGATGGAGGATATCTTAGCTAATAAAGTAACATTTGATTCACCTCATCTAAAAAGACGATTAATATTTACTGGATTATTAGAGAATAAATGTTTAAGTTGTGGTAATACTGGTGAGTGGAATGGTAAACCAATGACACTTGAATTGGATCATATCAATGGTGATAGTAATGACAATAGATTAGAAAACCTTAGAATTCTTTGCCCTAATTGTCATAGCCAAACTCCAACTTTCAGAAAGAAGAAAACTACCTAAATTTTTATCTAAAAGCTGAACTTGATTGTTCGGCTTTTTTTATGTATATTTGTAATATGAGAACAACATTAACATTAACAAAAAAATATTCAGTATCTTTTACTAAATATAATAGTGAACTAGCACTTATACCAACATTAATACCTAGTAGATTTGGTCATAAAAAAGAATTTAGACATTTTGGACCAATGTCATATAATTTAAGTCTTCTATGGTTAGGTATGTCATTAGGAATAACCATTACTGTTAATTAATATGATAAAGAAATTATTCGTTTTTAATTGATATGAGTGAAGCAAAAAGAGAATTTGATATTCATATATATAGACAGTGTGATATGAGTGCAAAAAAAGCTGCTATATCACTTATGAAAAATAGAGGCTACGAATTAATAGGTGATGTTGAAAAAGAACACTTCAAAAAATATGATTTAATATTCAAGAATGATAAAGGTGAAGTAATAAGTGTTGAAAATGAATATCGGGGTAATTTTAAAAAAATTCGAGATATCTACTCAACTGTTCATATTCCAATAAGGAAAAGGAATTCACAATGTGATTATTATTTCGTTTGGGGTCTTGACTATACTGAAGTTGGTTTGATTAAGATGTCTGATATCAGTAAATTTACAGATAAACCAGTTAGTGTGTATTGCACTGAAGCATTTGAATTATATGATGCTGATATTTATAAAGAAGAATTCATTGATGTACCTAAGGAATATGTAACATTTTTCAGATTAAATAAACAAGGATATTGGAAATTGAAGTATGGTAACTAAACTGGTAAATCTTAAACATGATCCATATGATGTGTATATTGGCAGAGGTAGTAAATGGGGTTGTCCTTTTACAATAATTAAAGATCGGCCAACACTAGCTAAAGAAGTAGTTGGATCAAAAGAAGAAGCTCTTGCTAAGTATAAAGAACACATCCTTGCTAGTCCAGAATTAATGGAAGCATTAGATGAGCTTGAAGGAAAGGTACTTGGTTGTTTTTGTAAACCAGAACCCTGTCATGGTGATGTGTTGTTGGAATTACTTGGACAAAAGAAACTTAAAGAACATTTTAGAAATAATCAAAAATAAAACTTGTAGGTTTCAAAAATTAGGTGTAGTTTTGTAAAAATAAAAATTAACACTTAAAATTCACAAAAATGAAAATGACAGCAGAAGAAAAGAAAGCAGAACAAAAGAAATACTATGTTCGCTTAAATGAAATCCTTGTAAAAGTACAAGATGGCGAATTGACAGCACGTGCTGGAGAAAATGCAATTGAATCACTTAATGGTGAATTCGAAAACTTGAATACAAAAGCATCAGTTTGTATCATCGAAGCAATGACTGATGAATATGCTAACTTTGACGAAAACTCAAATTGCTAATAATAGGATCAACAGCAAGTAAGTTAAGAGAGCCAGAAGACTTAGATGTCATCGCTACTCCATTTGAAACATCTAAATTAACAGGTGTTGAGGCAACTGATAGATTTTATTCAGTTATAAAAGATGGAAAAAGAACTGATATATTTGTCGCTCATCCCAATTCAACTGGAGAACGTTATTTAAACTATTGTAATGCAACTACCTCTGAGGTAGTTGCACCATTAGATGTTGTTTTAAGTATCAAGAATAGTCACAAGTATATTTATCGAGGCAAGTTTAGAAAATCATTTAAACACTTGATGGATTATTCAGAGCTACTTAAGATCACTAAATTAACACCAGAACTTACTGAGCTATCAAAAAGTTGGGGAGAAGAATTTATTCTATCCTTTAACGAAGCTGAACTTAAACGACTTCATTTACCTAAATTAAAAGGTAAAGATAGTACGGTATTTTTCACTGATAAGGTTAAATATTATTATGAACATGACTCAATTCATGAGATAATGGCTCATTATGATAAACCAATGTATTTGAGAACAAAGATTGACGAAACAGTTGAATGTCATAAGTCTCTTTTTGAATCTCTATCTCATGAGGACAAGATTAAACAAGTTCTTGAAGAGTGTTATGTAATTGCTTTGGAAAGATGTCTTTATCCTCTTATTAAAGGAGAGTCAAATATTCCAGCCTTTACACATAAAGATGCTTTCAAGTATGCGTTGGTAAGAGTCTCAACAAATTTAACTGGTGGATGGTTTAGAAAATTCTCAGCTGATAATTTTTCAGATATCTTTGCTTCTTATGATGAAGGATATGGTATGAAAGGACTCTTGAATCAAGATAAGCTGAGACTCTATGTTAAGACTAATTAAATAAAAAGCTTGCTAGATATAAAATAATTTAGTATATTTGCAATATAACAAAAAACAAAAACCAAAATTTATGACAAACACCAAAACAGAAACCAGTGTTAAAAATGGTATCAAAATCATCAAGACTGCCATTAAACAAAAAATCTCATTATCAGAAGCTTCAAGAAAAGCTAACTTCGGAAGAAATTATGTTTCTGACATCAAAGCAAGAGTTAAAGCTAACTACAAAAACAAAAATGTTAGTAGAGAAACTTACACAGAATTTACTTCTTTGATCAAGACTTATTCTTCTAACTAAAAAAAAATTGCCAAAAGACTTGCTTTTTAATAAAATAGTTAGTACCTTTGTGTAACATTTAAAAGAAACGACATATTTATTAAGACAAGGGGAAACCCACAAGACTAAAAACAATGAAAACAGTTAACAACATATTTGATTTTGCATTTTTTGCAGCCGAGGCCGATAAAAGCCAAGGAAGGTCAACTATTGTCAAAAGTTAACGAAAACGTTATAATTAATTTGATAAGAAAGGTTGGCCGAAGTCAACCTTTTTTTTTTACATATATTGCAATGGAAAAATGGAAAAAAATAAAAGAAGGTAATTACGAGGTTTCAACTCTTGGTAATCTTAAAAACATTAAAACAGGAAAATTAGTTAAAATACATAATGATAGTAAAGGATATAAAATAGTTGGTTTGTACTTCAATGGAAAACGAAAAACTTGTATTCTTCATAGATTGATAGGTGAAGCGTTTATTGAAAATCCAGATAATAAACCATTTATTGATCATATTAATAGGGTAAAAAATGATAATAGAATTGAAAATTTAAGATGGGTAACACATCTAGAAAACATGAAAAATCAATCAAGAGGTCATATTACAAAGGAAATGATACAAATAATAATTGATTTGTATAACAATGGACATAGTAATGATTTAATTGAAAAAGAAATAAATGGACTTTAAGCTAATCTGGTGAAAGCGCATGTCTGAAGAACATGAGAGCCCAGTTCGAAACTGGGAAGGTCCACAACAACGTTATTTGACATATTGGATTTAAGGAACTTTAGCTCAGAATGGTAGAGCGAGACCCAGTTAGGGTCTGCGTCCCAGCTTCGATAACTGGAAGTTCCACTAATCATCCTTTCGTCTAGTGGTCTAGGACACTGCCCTTTCAAGGCGGTAACACGGATTCAAATTCCGTAGGGATGACCTTGACTTTTTTGTACCTTGCCGTATATTTAGTATATGGCAAGACAAGAAAGAAAATATCATTACATCTATAAAATTACATGTAATGTAACAAATAGATATTACATAGGAATGCACTCAACAGATAACTTGAATGATGGTTATTTTGGTAGTGGAAAACGACTTTGGTTTAGTATTAACTATCATGGTAAAAAGAATCATACTAAGGAAATACTTGAGTGGTTACCAACAAGAGAATTATTGAAAAACAGAGAGAAGGAATTAGTGACAAAAGAGTTGATTGGTGAAGATTTATGTATGAATTTGAAGGAAGGTGGAGATGGTGGATTTGTTAATGAAGAACATAAACATAAATTTATTACATCAGATGGTCCTAAAAATTTCGCTATAAGATTTAAAAAGGATAAATTATTTGGAAATAGAATAAAAAAAACTTTGTTGGAGAATGTGAAAATTGCTCATAAAAATGGTAAAATTAAGTATGATACCATGACAGGGAAAAATCATAGTATTGAAACAATTGAATTGATGTCTGAATCACATAAAGGTAAACATAATGGAAATAAAAATTCTCAATATGATACCTGTTGGATTACGAAAGAAGGTGAACATAAAAAAATAAAAAAAGAATATATTAATTCGTTTATAGAACAAGGATGGATTAAAGGAAGAAAATAACTAAAGAATTATGAAGAAATTTTTAATATTATTGAAATGGAAATATTCAAGATGGATTGTTAAACGTAGACATATTAGATTTCATATACTTCTTGTTAGAATACATTGGATACAAGAATTAGAAAATTTACCTCAATATAATCTAAAGGAATTAGGTAATTTAAGATATTCTAAATTGAGGAAGTTATTTATCAAGGAATTTCCTAATGAATATATTCATAACCCATTTAAAGACTAATAGGAAAGACTATTAAATGCTCCCATCGAATAGTGGTTAGTTCGTTTGGTTTTCAACCAAAAAACAGGAGTTCAATTCTCCTTGGGAGTACAAGTATTTATAATTATGAAATACAAATGTGATAATAAACGCCATCTAGTATGTGTTCCGTATTCAATCGAGAACTTACATGAAATGGCTAAGGAATTAGGAATAAAAAAATGTTGGTTTCATAAAGATCACTATGATATACCAAAGAAAAGAATTGTTGAGATACAATCTAAGTGTGAAGTAATAACACCAAGAGAAATACTTGCAATAATTAAAAATGCTGCGTTTGACTAGCGGTCTAGGTCGCCATCCTTTCAAGGTGGAACTCGTAAGAGTATCATGGGTTCGAATCCCATACGCAGTACTATATGGAGATCACTACAATGATCAAAGTAGAGGCCATGAAAAGCATTTGTAGATGTTCTAGTGGTCAGAGATGTTCGTCTAGTGGCCTAGGACAGCCCCGTTGAAGGGGCAAACACGAGTTCGAGTCTCGTACATCTTACAAGTGTTTTTGTTGTGTCAATCCGAGCAGTAAAAAATCAACGTAATCGGATTAAATGGAGAGTTAGTAGAGCTGGTTACAATATTTGCCTGTCACGCAAAAGGCCACGGGTTCGAATCCCGTACTCTCCGCTTGGTTCTATGAGCCCACTGGGTTGGGAACTAGATTGTCGATCTAGGAAGAATGAGGGTTCAACTCCCTCTAGAACCGCCAAAATTAAAATGGGGTGTTGCACAGGCGCAGCCAAATATCCTTGCAAGATATTCTGAAAAACAGGGTTCAATTCCCTTACGCTCCACTAAAAGGATGGTTGACAACCAAACACTCGTCTAGTCAATGAGTGGTTCTTGTTATTAAAATGGATGTGAGGTCAAACGGTTAAGATGTCTGCTTGTCACGCAGTATGGAGCGAGTTCAACTCTCGTCACATCCGCAAATTAACAAATACAAAAGTTTCCGAATGGTAGTAGGAACTAAGTGAGATGGAAGTTCGATTCTTCCTCTAGGTTGGGTTCGAATCCAACTATGACTGCAAAATTGGGAGATAGTATAATTGGTTAGTACGCCACCTAGACGGGTGGAAAAGTCGAGTTCGAAACTCGCTCTCTCAACTAGTGGTGTAGTGAAATGGTATCACAATGTAAAAGCTAATCTGTTAAGATTACGTTCAGCAATTAAACTAGCCTCTCACGCCAGAATTCTAGGTTCGATTCCTAGCACCACTGCAAATAACACATGATTAAAATACCTAGTAATGGGAAAGTTAGAAAAAAAGAAAGCCAAGCTTCAAGAAAGAATCCAATATTTAGAAAATGAAATGATTTCAGCTCTAACTAAAAAGACTTCCACTACTAAGGAAATTGATGTTGCTGGAACACAAAGAAAGATAAGTGAATTACGAAAAGAATTAACTCTATTAAAATGATAAGTCAAGGGGGCAACAGCTTGGACGCACCAAGCAGCAACGTATAGAATTACGTAAGCTACAAATAGGATCGAAGCATGAAAGAAAGCTTCAAAAATACTCACAAGGATTTAATCAAATCTTCATCTTCTTTATACAATCACATCGAAAAGGTATTCTTACTTTTTGTGGTAGTGATATAAATCCAATTCAATTTGATGTGAATGAAATTGAAGGTAAAAACGTATTCAGAAAATACGACAATGGAAATTACAAAGACAATATCGTTATTAAAACCAGACACCCTAACATAGTTAGAAGTGTTATAATTGGTAAAAAATCTTGGGGTCTTTGGGTAAATGAATGGAGTGATGGAATTGTTGAAGGTTCATTCAGTAAAAGAGAAATTCTTGAAGAATTTTCAAAAAACGGTATAATCATACCAGAATCATTATTAAATGATTTTAATAATAGAATTTATCGGAAATTGGGTTCAAAATCTTGGTAATTTTAACCTTTTAAGTGATATTTATAGTGAAATACCATTTAAAATGAAGATTAGCCACATATTTCAAGAAATACTTAATGAGGATTTTAAATCACAAAGTGCCAAGTTTATAAAACAAGGTATCGATCCAGAAGTGGTTAAAAATTACGTTGACAAGTTTAAGCATATCAGAGATAAGAAGTTCAAAGAAATGTTTGATACAGATTTAGATATTTCTGTTGCTCCAGATAAAAGAAACAATATCGATTCTTACACAGATTTTCATGATCTAGAACAATTAGTTGATTATGTTGGTGGACGTAGACAAGGTGTATCAACCTTTGGTAGTGGAAATGAACAAATAGAAATTGATGCCAAGCCAGTTTATAAAGATGAAAATTTTGAAGTGTATTATGCTGATACACCAAGAGCTTGTATAAAATATAAGGGTAAATTTCCTTATTCTTGGTGTGTAGCTAGATCAGATTCATCCAATATGTTTTATACATACAGATTCAAGCCATATGAACCAGCGTTTTATTTTGTCAAGAATTTAAAGCTTGCTGAGAAAGAATTTGGTGTTTGGAATATGACTAAGAATGTATTTAAAGGTCAATTCAAATATCCATATCACTTTTTCGTTATTCAAGTTCCAAAGAATGCAAAGATGGATGATTTAGAAACACAACAATATTTTGTTACATCGGCAAATAATGATGGTGATAAGCAATTAAGCTGGAATGAGATTCTAGGAATAAACCCTAAGCTTAAAGTTATTAGAGATGTGTTGGTACCTAAACCATTTACACCAGAAGAAAGAGAAAAGAATGAAAGATTTAAAAATGGTATTAGTGATCAAGAATTTGCGAAGCTTAGTTATGAAGATAAACGAAGCTACTTAGATATCTATCCTACAATTGCAAGACCAATTACTTTTCGTCAATTGACTAATTTACCAGATGATTTATTAAACTTATATGTTTCTTTTGGTATTGGATTGGATGATAAACAATTTGAATTTATTAAACCTAAAAAAGATATCTTAAAACGCTATACGCAAATCAGTAAAAAGAAATTGGAAGAGTATCTTAAAAGAGATGGTAGAGAGAGAAGACAACTTAAGATGAATTTTACTGAATTGATAATTTTATCTGATGAAGATATTAGATCATATTTAGAGAGTCTAGATCAAAAAGAAATAAATGCCTTTGTTCATACCTTTGGTGAAGACAAGCTTGAATTTTTGCAAAAACACTTACCAAATAAATTCACAGAAGAACATAAATCAATAGGAAATTTATTGAAACTAGCTAATAATGGTAATGAAGAAGCGTATGAGAAAATAAAATCAATGATACCAGAAGATGTTGATGTGACATTTTATAATGGTTATATAACTTTTGATACATCAAGTTATGGTAGTTATTTGAAAAAACATATGGATTCATCAGTATATGAATTATTGGAAAAATTAGATTATGATACTTGGAATAGCAATGGATATAATTATAGTTATTATGATGGTGATAGTGATAGATTAGATGAAGATTATGAATATTATCTTGAAACATTTATAACTAATCATAATGAATTTGCGGATCAATTTAAAGCATATGGTTTAGGATGGGATAAAGAAAGTCTTAAGGATTTATTGGAAAGTTATAAAAAAGTTGATGAAATTAAAGGTGAAATAGATTCTAAATATTCTGAAGCTAAAGATGAAGGAGAGGAAAAAGCTTGGGATAAAATTCGTAATAGCATAAAAGCGATCATGTATTTGGATAATGATGATACTGATTTAAATCTAAGAATAGGTCCATTTATCATGGCATTAACTAAAGAAAATATCTTTAGTACTGATAAGCAATTATTTATTGATAACCTTATTTCACTAGCAGATGAAATACTTGAAGGTTATGATGTTCCAACAAATTATGAAAGTGTGTGGGAAGAAATAAGTGAAACTGGGAATAATAACATGGAAATCGATAATGACTCCATTTATAATTCAATTGAAAAAGAGGTAGATAATGCACTCGAAGAATTATCTTCAGATGATGATTCAAGTGATGAAACGAATGATGGTGATTCAGAAGAAGAAACTAAGTTGGTTAAATTAAAGAGTCAAATAATTCTTTTATTAAATGATACATTAAAACGATTGGGTCAAGACCCAACCAGTAGTAGAATTGAAAACGAAATAGCGATAATTGAAATTGATAGAAAGAAATTTCAATTAGATGGTAAGGTTTTTATTAAATTCACAGATAAACAACACGGTGAATCACGTGAGGGTTATATACCTATCAAGGATATACCGAGTTATTTTACCAATCATAAGCTTTTTGAACAAGTTAATAGGATCAAGAAGCTTATACGATATTAATTTGTTTATTCGAAAATTATTTAGTACCTTTGTTTCATGAAAAAGAAAATCCTTCAAAAGATCGCCAATAAGATGGTGAAACGAGTGGAAGAAGCCACCGATCCAGAACTTCTAGCTTTTTATTACGATAGAGGTGTTTGGTTTAATGATTTTTGTATCAGTTATTTTGAAATCTATTTGGATTAAAAATAAATTTGGTAGATTCAAAAATCTTTTGTACCTTTGTGCTCTGTTAGAGGAGCATTTGGTTCCTCAAAAATATTAAAAAATAATACTTGACAAAGCGTAATTTAGTTAGTAACTTTGCAAAGTAAATATGGGGGATTAGCTCAGAATTTGGTTAGAGCAGTAGTAATACAGGTCGGTGGTTAGAACCCATCATCCCCCACTAGTTCATTGACATTTTAGCAATTAAAAATAATAAAGATTCATTTCTGCAATTAGAAACTATAACGGTCCTAAGGTAGCGATCTCTCGGTAATTCGAATAGCGACAGCATGATTATCAGACAGGGATATGTTAATTCATATTCTGAGTACTGAGGTAGGTAAAGCTTAGCAATAAGCACGAATATCATGCGTTCCCAGTGGCGTAAAATATTAGCGGAAGCTAAGGGGTTGGTCAAACGAGGTAGACTCTCGGCCCTAAAAAATACGTTGTACGGAGGCCACAATCTGTTCTTGGATGTTTAGTCCACATCAATATGAACATGAATCTGAAATAAAACAAACTGATAAGGGAACTTGCCGTTAAGTTGGCTGTGCGTGATAGCACGAAAGGATAACGTAAGGGGAGACATGGTGTATAACTACTGTGGAACAAAGTTATGAGGCAAGACTTCAAATACTCCACGAAAAGCAATGCGACTGCTCATAAGCCACCATGAATCTGTTTTAAAATTGGCAGAGTGATTGTAAGTTTTCACACTCTTTAAATTTTCGGGGAAATACACCGATTAGCCAACTACGATTGTAAAACAAACGTTAACTCAGCAATGAGACGTAAAGATGTTCGGAGCATCTGCAATCAAAAAAAACAAGGTTTATAATAATAGTAGTATTCACGTAGCTTTTACGGAGTGATATGAAACAAATCCAGTCTTAGCGGAATGGAACTCTCAAGAGTAGAAAAAAGATGAGAGAGTATAGTAAACCTAGTGTATTCGGGCTGTCCATGGCCCTCGTATTGTTTCAGCGGTGATACGTTCTAAGATACATCTTGGAATAGTTTATGGTGGAGGTAGCCATCCCATTAGTAGCAATAAACTAAAAAAACAGAGACTTCTGGGGCTGATGTAAATGGTCAGCAAATGGTGATGTAGCTCAGTTGGTAGAGCAATAGACTGAAAATCTATGTGTCGCTAGTTCGATTCTAGCCGTTACCACTGGAAATTCAACCGTATTGGCCCGAACACTTGTGTTTGTCTTTGGAATAAGACCTTGGGGTGCATTACAGCGGAAATGGTGGTTGTGACCAGTGATTCTGGATTAATCTCACAACTAAATTGGGGAGGTAGCACAGTTGGTTAGTGCGATTGGCTAGAACACCGCAAATCCCAGCGGAAAGAGAACCGAGTCAGCTGCAACTGGCGTTAGGTGAAGTAGTACAGGTTCGAATCCTGTGAGCAGCTCATGAATAATTTGTTTGACATTTCTATTGGAGAATGTAGATCATCATTATCATTCTTAAAAATGGGTGATTGGTTTGATGTTTATATCCTAGAATTCTCAAATAGAATTACTGGTGAAAAAATAGGATTCTTTTATTCAAATCCAAACGATTCAGATGGGATTTCATCAATCATGGGTTATGGTCTAACAAAAGATTTCATTGGTAAAAATCTTGGTGAAGATTTTCTTATTGAAGCTCTTTCTTTTCTAATTGAAAACAAGCATACTAAAGCTATTTCTTGTTCCAACATATCAATGAATAAGTTTAGTAAAGCTCTTTGGGAAAGATTAAAACTAAGACAAGAACTAGTTATTGAGGATGATGGATATGTATCTATAATGAAATTTAACATGTAATTGTTTGAATTAATAATTTTTTTCATTACCTTTGCGATATGGATTGTAACACATTAGTTAGAATAGAGCCTGATGGACGTAAGGTATGGAAACCAAAAAAGGTTTTTAATACTCAAGATGAAGCTATTGAAGCAGCAAAAGCCTTAAACAGTTTAGATCATAGAATCAATAAAGTTGTTCCATATCGATGTAAGGTTTGTCATAAATACCATTTAGGGCGAAATGGAAAAGAAATAAAAGAGAAGGATCGAGAAAAATTAAAAAAACAACAAATAACATTTAAACCACAAGTTAAAGAACCAGATTTTAAGGTTATCGGTTGGATAGATTTAAGTAAAATTAAATATTGATTTTTAAACATATTGTAGTATATTTATTTAAATGAGTAGAAAAAAACGCAATAAATTCTTCTTCAAGGAAAAAGAGATCATTCGTCTTAAAATGAATGCCGATCAAATCCGTGATTCTATCCGCAATCAAGGTTGGGTTGAATTGGAAGAACCTATTCATCATGGCTATAATGCTGAATGGACCCTTCGTGATGATATCTTAAGACGTGATGATTCAGCTGCGTATAAAGAGGCTTTAAATACTTGTAACGATAGAATCTGGTCCAAGAACCCAGACTTCAAATACAAGAATCGTAAAACCAAGCGTTGGGAAATCATTAAGCCAAAATTGAAGAAGATCAATAAGATGACTTATGATAATCTTTCAGCAACAGCTAAGAAGTTCTTCTACGAGGATACATCTAAAGAAAGAAGATACTGGAGATATGGTTATACTGACAAATCATATATCTGTACCTTATCATATGAATTGGTTGTGAAGATAACTAAATCATTTATCACACATAGAAGAGAACATGATGGTGTTCTTTATCAAATGGATGCTGAGAATGAAAAGATGCTTTATCAAGTTGCTAATGGTCATCCTTGGACTGGAAATAATTATCCTAAATGGTATCGTAAGCATGAGAATAAAAAGATCAAATTGAAAGAAGAAAGAGATTTGCTTGAATCAGTAAAAGGTTACAATGTTTCCGCTTAAGAACTATAAATACGAAATTCCAATTGGGAATGAATTAGGTGCCTTTGGTGTTACTCGTAAACACGATATACATACTGGTGTTGATCTTTATTGCAATGAAGGTGATGAAGTTTTCGCAATAGAAGATGGTGAAGTTGTAGCAATTGAATGGTTTACTGGTGAAAAGGTTCAAATGCCTTGGTGGAATAATACACAAGCAATTGCAATCAAAAGTAGGTCTGGAACGATCAACTATGGTGAAGTTATTGCCAACGAAACACTGAAGGTTGGTGATATAGTAAATGAAGGATATTTATTAGGTAAGGTGGTCCCAGTTCTTTTAAAAGACAAAGGCAAGGTCCCATCAACTAGTATGCTTCACTTGGAACTCTATAATAAATATGAAGGTGATTGGGCCTTATGGTCATTAGGTGAATCCCAACCAGTTAACTTGGCTGATCCAACAAGTCTTTTAAAAATGCTCCTGTAGTATAGTCGGTTAGTACACTACCTTGGTAAGGTAGAAGCCCCAATTCGAATTTGGGTGGGAGCTCAAATCCAATTTGTTTATTCAGATTTTTTTTAGTACCTTTGTTCTATGGAACCAAAGAGTCTCTGGGAAATTCTTGTCCCAACCATATCTAATGAAGGTAAGCCTTATAGAACCCGATATCACAGAGTATGGGATGCTAAGGTAAGAGCATTAGCCAATGGCTTGACAATACTTACTCCAGCAAAGGGACAATGGATTTCACCAATAGGTGAACTTCATGCTGAACGAATGATTCCAGTACGCATTTATTGCACCAAGAGTGATATTGATAAGATCATTGATTTAACTATGACTTATTACAATCAATTGGCAATACTTGCTTACAAGATATCAGATGATGTAATCTTAAAACACAAAAATGAAAACATTAACTAGAACAGAAGTTGGTAAAGCCAGCAAAGATTATCGTGAAATGCTTAAAAAAGAAAAGCATCATAAACACGAAATAATTGAAGACGAACATGGTACTTATCGTTGGAAAGCTAATCCAACTGTTAGGGATTTAATTGGTGGCAAACTTAATTTAAACGATATTTGGATATTGTTTAATGCAATGGGTTATACTAAGAACTCAGAAGTTATGCGACAAATGTATCGTGACATGGGTTACTCTTTGTCTGGATACTGGGAGATTTTTTATTGGGAAATGAATAATGAAAACGCTGATGAGTATGTTCCTAACCCATCAGCATTAGGAAGACAAATATGAGTATATCAACAAAATATGGAAGAACCTATCACTATGACTTCAGTCCTGGTACGACCTCCGATGATCGGATAAATCGTAATTGGCGTGAAGAAGTGAAATCATTTAAGACCATACTTCATACTGAAAAGATGGATGGTGAAAACACTTGTTTATCACCATTAGGTGTATTTGCTCGATCACATGCTGCACCAACACTTCATCCTTGGGCCAATCACCTAAAGATAAAACAAAGTGTTATGGCAACTGATTTGAAAGAAAATAATCTTGAAATATTTGGTGAAAACTTATATGCTATTCATTCAATTATTTATCCACGATTAGAAGAACACTTTTATGTCTTTGGAGTTAGGATACTAGATAAATGGTTATCATGGGAAGAAACAAAATGGTATGCTACCATGTTTGACTTGCCAGTTGTTCCAGAGTTATTAATTCAAGGTACTCAAGATACTGATCTTATTAAACAAACGGTATTGGATTTAGCTAGCAAGCCAAGTGTATTTGGATCAATTCAAAATAATACCAATCCACCAATGGATTGTACACGTGAAGGAATTGTAAGTAGAAACATTGAAGAATATGATGTTGATGCGTTTGCTAAGAATGTATTTAAATATGTACGAAAAAATCATGTACAAACAGATGTGCATTGGAGCAAAACAATAACACGAGCAGTTCTTAAACACGAATTGGAAGCAAAAAATAAATAATATGGGATGTCATACTTGGTTCTTTACTAAAATAGAACGTACAGCTGAAGAAGCACGAAAAATTTGGATTAATGATCATAAAAAATGGATGGATAAATGGAAAGAGATTTGTGATAATCCAAATGATCATGCAAGAGTTACATACAATTGGTCACAAGAATATTGTGATTATCATCTAGAAGTTAGAAAAAGACAATTGAGACTTGTTGAAAATGGCTTCTGTATGCAAGCTGTGTTTAATAAACAACCAGATGATGAAAATATTTTATATCGTTATGTAGTTGGTAAAGGATTATTTGCTGATAATGGTAAATTACCTCATGATATTTTTAGAAGTAAATATACTGAAGTACAATTATTTTCATTAGATCAAACACTAAAGTATATATCGGATAATAAAAATGCTTTAGCATTTCATATGTCAGAAGAAGACACAATACAAGCACTAACTAAATTTTGGAATGAGTATCCAAATGGAATGATTGAATTCGGATGATGACTAATAAGAAACAAATAAGAGAGCAGTTTAGAACAGCTGTTTTTAAAAGAGATAAAAATATTTGTCAGGTCTGTAAAAAGAAACATACAGATACTGAAGAATTGGATGCTCATCATATTACAGATCGGAGTGAAATGCCAAATGGTGGATATGTAAAGGAAAATGGTATTACGCTTTGTAAAGATGAATGTCACATGAAGTGTGAACGGTTTCATATTAGTGGTGGATTAGAATGGAATGAAGGTTTACATCCAGATGATCTTTATAAAATGATTGAAAGTTCAAAAGAATTAGCATTTGAAAAAAGTAATGAATTATGAATATAGCTGTTGCTAAAATAGTAAAAAAATGGAGAATACCATATCATGTACCAGCTAGATATGGTAGTGCTGTTTGTTATCGAGTATGGAAAGATAATGAATTAGTATATGATGGTGTTGATCCAAATTACAAACGATTAACAAAGAAACAAGTAATTAACTGGGTTAAAAAGAAATATGATTTCATTGTAGTTGAAGTTAAAGATTATGGTGCATTATATACATAATTTATGAGTTGGAAATTTAAATATTACGATGTAAATACTGGACCCAATTGGGAAGCCATAGAGAAGAACTGTGAGTGGTTTCGTGATATGAAAGCTATTCCACAAGATGCTATCTGGCATGCTGAAGGTGATGTTCAAATTCATACCAAGATGGTATGTGAAGCACTCATTAAGCTACCAGAGTTTATTGAACTGAATGAAGCTAGTAAGCACATTGTATTCACGAGTGCATTGATGCATGATATCGAAAAGCGTTCAACAACGATGGAAGAAGAACGTGATGGACGAATATGTATCACAGCACCAAGACATGCAAAGCGTGGAGAATTCACAGCTAGAATTCTTTTGTACAAAGAATATGAGTGTCCTTTTGAAACGAGAGAAATTATTTGCAAGATGGTTAGATGGCATGGCAAGCCTCTATACAGTCTTACTGATTCTGGAGTGGAAAGAAGCATAGTTAGTATTTCAATGCAATTACCAATACATTGGTTAGCTATGTTATCTAAGGCTGATATTCTTGGTCGGATATGTAATGATGAAGCTGAGCAATTGGAAAAGATTGAATACTTCAAATTGTATGCAGCTGATTTAGAGTGTTTGTATGGTCCAAGAAAGTTTACCAGTGAATTAAGTAGATTCACTTATTTATCAGAAGGTGGTTATTTGAATTATGAACCATTTGATGAAACTAAGTTTGAAGTTGTGATGATGTCAGCCTTGCCAGGTTCTGGAAAGGATACTTATATTGGTAAGCATCTTGATGGATATGGAATTGTAAGTCTTGATGGTATCAGGGTTGAGCTTAAGGTTAAACCAACAGATAAGAAAGCAAATGGTACTGTAATTCAAATTGCAAAAGAACGAGCAAAAGAATTCATGCGTAAAAAACAAAACTTCGTTTGGAACGCAACAAATATAACAAAAGACATGAGAGGTCAATTAATTGACTTATTCAGATCATATGGTGGACGAGTAAAGATCATCTATATTGAGGTTCCTTATAAAACACTAGTGAGTCAAAATAGAAATCGAGAAGCAATGGTTCCTTTGGTTGCAATTGAAAAGATGATTACAAAACTAGAACCACCATTGTTAGATGAAGCACATGTGATAATTAATGAAATTAATTCATAAAAATAAATGGTTTATTTTAAAAAAATAAAAAGAAAGTTTGATGGAGATAAATTTTTCTTTTGGTATCTAATATTTCTTTTTTTGGTTGTATTAGGTTTGTCAACACAAATACATTAACTCATGGATATGCAATATGAATTAGAATTTGAAGAAGGAATAGATTTTGATAAGATTTATATCGATCAATCTATTTTCATAACTGATGTTGCTGATCGTAGGATAAGTTCTGCTTATACGGCATATGGAATTCAGTGTATTGATTCTCAATATATACACTTGATTCGTAATATGCAATATAAGGTTAAACAACTATATAAGATTGATAGACGAGTTTCTACATACTGTGATATAAAAACTCGTAAAGTACATGAAATGTATCTTAGTTATCATACTTATTATGATCCTATTGAATTGGATTATAGATGGGGTGATGTTCGTGTAGAATGGGAAAATGGCAATATTGTAGATTTTCATTATGGTGATCAACCTGTATTTGATATTAAAACCAGAAGATCAAATCCTGATCAATTAAGAAAAGAAATAATTGATAACCCTCATCTTCATATAATGATAAAAGAGAATCTATTGTCAAATTTAAATAGCATTGAACAAGATGGAGTACTTTGAAAATATAACAGAACCTAAACCAATACATGGTGCTAAAGGTCAGTATCGTGAATTCATTGGTACATGGAGTGAAGACTTAACTTATTCTGGTGATCGAATGGGTTGTGATATTTATTGTGCCCAGTGTAATCATTGGAATACTGTTAAAGGAACATCTATCTTATTTGAATTTATGTCTTGTAAAAATTGTAAAGTTAGTTTTAGAAATTAATAATTTGGTTATATGAAAAAAATTCATTACCTTTGTTAATTAACAAAATCAATTGATGAGAAACTATGGCTTGGGTAATCGAATTACTCCCTATAAGGATAGAGAAATAAACTTGGATAAGCCAGTTTGTGTTTATCGATGTCTAACACGAAAAGGTGTTGTTTATTCTATATTACAGAATTCTGTAGTAGTTGGACATACTGATTGTATCATGCTACGTGATGTAAAATTTGTAGTATCTAAAGTTGGAAATAAACGTGTCAGACAAACGAAAGAAAAGAATGTACATGCATTTGCTAAAGGCATTATAACCAAACAAGGTGGCATGGCCACAACAGCTGAAGAATGTGAATCACGAAATGAACAATTACCAGCTATCATAACATATAATCCATACAACTATGATTCTTTTGTATGTAAAAATTTAACCAATAAACCAATAAAAGTTTTAGGTGCTAGATTTGCCGTTTTAAACAAATATGGTTTATCTGGTACATATCTTGAAACTAATCCAAAATAAAATGTTGAAACTATTTGCTAAATCACATACAGTTAAAAACTGGACCAAGATCATATCAACTAAGTATAATGATATTGAATTTCTTGGTCGAGCTGATGACGTTGCAACAATACTTGGTATAACATCTAATACCGAAAAAGCTAAAATTGCAGAAGCTTCAATTGAAGCCTTTGGTCAATCAATTGGTATTAGTTCATTTGAAGATGCTTGTGATAAATTAGGTATTTCAAAAATACTTCCTAATTTTGATTGTTTTAATGGTAAGAAATTTTTAGCTGAATATCAATTAACAATCATTATCAAAGTATTAAATGAAGGTTGGTATCCTAATTGGGAGGATGGTAATGAAAACAAATACTTTCCATATTTTAACCTCAAAGGCGGTTTTTCGTATTGTGGTACT
>Ga0265323_10000333_pt1 | contig 26850 bp, 28 predicted proteins | sample 41225metaG_FD_193580 | JGI IMG/M metagenome (GOLD analysis project Ga0265323, IMG submission 193580) | Rhizosphere microbial communities from Carex aquatilis grown in University of Washington, Seatle, WA, United States - 4-12-25 metaG | ecosystem: Host-associated > Plants > Roots > Rhizosphere...
ATGCGATTATCTGGCCGGGATGACCGACCGCTATGTCATGCTCGAACACCAGCGGCTTTTTGGCGAAACCCGGAAGACGTGATTTGGGCACATTCGACTTGACCCTTGGCCGACGGTCTGGACCATGGTGGGAAACGATCCCGACCAGAAGTCAGTTTTCACATTCCCGCGTAATGTCAAAACCCAATCTCAAGTTTTATGAGGAGTCAACAATGCTAAGAGTCGAAAGAATTGAAATCGCTGACCTGCCCCAACTGGCCGGGCTCTATGATCAACTGGTCAAGGAGAAGACTGATCGGGATCGAATGAAAGAAATCTTTATTAAACTGGATAAGTGCGACGATTACTTTTTGCTGGGAGCAAAAACTGGGAATAATCTCCTGGTCGGCTCAATCATGGGAATCATATGCCTGGATCTGCTGAAGCAGGGAAGCCCATTCATGGTCATGGAAAATCTCATAGTGGATTCAATGTGGCAGGGAAAGGGGGTGGGAAAACTGTTGCTGGCTGAAATCGAATCCATTGCCAGAAAACGAAACTGCATTTTTATACAATTTTGCTCTTCATCCTATCGCAAAGCAGCGCACAAATTTTATGAAGCCTGCGGCTATGATCCGAATGAAGTTCATGGTTTTCGAAAATTCCTCCAGGAATAAAAGTCCTTTACTCATGTTAGGAACCACCAGGCTGAAGCCACGATGCTGATGAGACGAGCCCTTCGGGGAAGAATACAGGCTATGGTGTTACGTCAAGCCGCGTCACAATTTCTTCATCCGGCAATCCGGCCAGCAATTGGGAAATGGTTTTGGATTGTCCCGGCAAAATGAAAGCCGGCGCGATTTCACTCAACGGCTGAAGCACAAACCGGCGCAGATATGCCCGCGGATGCGGCACAATCAACCCAGGTGAGTTTCGCATCTCCGTTCCGAACGCAATCAAATCCAAATCCAGCGAACGCGGCTCGTTCAAGGCCTTTTTCGGCGGCCGGCCAAATTCTTCTTCCAACGCGCGGAGTTTTTGCAGCAACGATTCCGGCGTTTCGTTTTTTTGCGACGCAAAACCAACGACGGCGTTCACAAACAGCGGCGAGTTGGGCGGACAATCCACCGGCGTGGTTTGCCACAGCGAAGATTTGAGCAGCGGTTGGCCGGAAATCATTTCGAGCCGCGCCATCGCCTCGAAAATGATTCGCCGCGAATCGCCGAGATTCGAACCCAGAGCGATGTAGGACAGGCATCTTGCCTGTTTCTGACTTGCCGTTTGCATTGCCTTGAAATGGAGACAGGCTGGAAGCCTGTCCTACTTTAAGCCTAAGACGTCCTGCATGTCGTAGAGGCCGGGCTTTTGTTTCACCACCCAGAGCGCCGCGTGCAGGGCGCCGTTGGCAAAGGTGTCGCGGCTCGACGCCTTGTGGGTCAGTTCCAGCCGCTCGCCGGTGTTCGCAAAAATGACCGTGTGATCGCCCACCACGTCGCCGCCGCGCACGGAATGAATGCCAATTTCCGTCGGGGTGCGTTCGCCGACCATGCCGACGCGTCCATGCCGCGCCGCTTTTTCAAGGTGCAGCTTGCGCGCGCCAGCCAGAATTTCCGCCAGCGTTTTGGCCGTGCCGCTGGGCGCGTCCTTTTTCAGGCGATGATGCATTTCGATGATTTCCAGATCGAAGTCCGGTCCCAAGATTTCCGCCGCCTTGCGCGTGAGCCAGAACAGCGTGTTCACGCCGGTCGAAAAATTCGACGCCCAGACAATGGGAATGTGCGCCTTCCGCAACCTGACTTCAAACGTGTTCGTGTCCGTATGGCCGGTGGTGCCGATGACCAGCGCCTTTTGATGCTGCGCGCAAAGGTCGGCAACGCCGACCGTCGCCGTCTGCGAACTGAAATCAACCACCACGTCGCCGCGCGCAATGACCGCGCCGAGATCGTCGCCGACGTCAATCTGGCCGACGATTTCAAGTTCGCGAAAATTCGGCGCGCAGGCGATGAGCGCCCTGCCCATGCGGCCTTTGGCTCCGGAGATGATGATTTTGGTCATAGTCGCAATGTTGGAGTTCAGGCTTCAGCCTGTCTGAGCAAGCTAAAGCTTGGACTCCAGCTTTATTTTAAAATTCCACACGCCTTCATCGTCGCGCGCAATTTCGCGCGATTGGCCGCGCTCATTGGCACAAGCGGCAGACGATATTCCTCGGCAATCAAGCCCATCATCGCCAGCGCGGCCTTGACCGGCACCGGGTTGGTCTCGATGAATAAATCCTTGAATAGCGGATAAAATTCCGCGTGCCGTTGCGAGGCCTTCCGGATCTGGCCGCGGGTGAACGCGTTCACCATCTGCGCGACTTCGCGCGGAATGACGTTCGACGCCACGCTGATGACGCCCTGCGCGCCGACGGCCATGAACGGCAGCGTCAGCGAATCGTCGCCGGACAAAATCTCAAATTTCGGGCCGAGCGCCGCGCGCAACTGTGAAACCCGGTCGCAACTCCCGCCGGCTTCCTTGATGCCGATGATATTTTTGCATTCGCGCGCCAGGCGGCTGACCGTCTCGACGCCGATTTCAATGCCGCAGCGTCCCGGGATGCTGTAAAGCACGATGGGCAGTCTCGTCGCACGCGCGATGGCGCAGAAATGCTGGAACAATCCTTCCTGCGACGGCTTGTTGTAATACGGCGCGACCTGGAGCGAACCATCCGCGCCGACATCCTCGGCCCGTTGCGTCAGATAAATCGCCTCTTTGGTCGAATTCGCGCCGGTGCCGGCGATGACCTTGATTTTGCCGCGGGCAAATGCCACCGAACGTTCGATGATGCGAATGTGCTCCTCGTAATCCACGGTCGGCGATTCGCCGGTGGTGCCGACGGGCACGATGCCGTCCACGCCGCCCTTGATTTGCAATTGAATCAGGCGTTCGAGTGCGGTTTCGTCCAAGGCGCCGTTTTTGAACGGGGTGACAATGGCGGTATAAGTGCCGGTAAACATATCAATTCGGGATAAAATCGGCGAAAACCGCGCCGTTGGCGAGCAGGATTTTTAACTTGAAAATTTATTCCACCCGGAGCGCGGCGTTTACGCCGTTTCAACGCACGAACACCCTTGACGAACGCTGATTTTACCGGTGAAGGACGATGAAGCGGCGTAAACGCCGCGCTCCAATTTCATGGCGCTCCGGGCAACACGCCCAACGGATGCGCCTATTTAACCGACCAGATGCAAAGGCGCGGAGACAGTTTGGGGGAATCGTTGAAATTGGCGGCAGGGATTCGTTTTGAAGACAAATAGATTTGCAGCCTATCCTCTTATTAGACCACGTTTTCATAACCGACTTCGCACGAGAACTCTTCCGGAATCATCCAACACCCTGCCAGCGGAGTAACCAACATAACCGTGAAACTTGCAACGTAAAAAAACAACATTGGTATCGGTTTTGTATATTCCCGGAGCAACAATCTCGTAGCTGCTATTGTTCGTGGTGAATGAAGTCCAGCTCGTCGCCATCTGGTGCAAATGGTCGCCAGGACAAACGAGAATCTTCGGCGTGCTTAACTCGTTCGTCATCGAAATGAAATCAGATGGCAGCCGACCTCCATTGTCCTCAGACCACAATTTGGCAGCACAAAGTGTCGCGTACATTCGACTGATGCAATCCTCCTGCTCAACCCGCCGCTTGGTGGCTGGAAGTGTGGCGATGAAAATCGCCACACCGACGACGAGTATCGTCCCGATAATAAGTAGCCATCGTTTCATGACGTGCGGACGTGGTCTTAACAGATAATGGACGCCCCGTTGTGCAGCCTATCCAGTTTCATGGCCACCAGTGTGTTTCGCATTAAAGTTTCTGTCCAGCACACTTTGGATACTGAATCTCGCGCCGATTCCGTAATTACAAATGACAGGTTGTTTTGCATTCGGCGCATCACATCCGGCGCCAGCATGGTTTCCCTTCACCATCCGGTGTGCCGCAAGGGATGTTTCTCGTGCCATTTTTTAAGCCGGGTGTAGGCTTTTTTCATCTGAGCTTTCTTGAAATTGCCGGAGCGTTCCATTTGCCGGACGATTTTCGTGGCGGTGGTGAGATTGCCGCAATGAAGGCCGTGGGCTTCGGCATAGCGCAGCCACAAATTAAAATTTTTCGGGCTGGACTCCGCCTGTTGTTTCAATAATTCCACAGCCGTTCCGAGCCGCTGTTCCGCCAACAGCTTGTCAATCGGGTCATGTATGCCGGTGGTGTCCGGCGTTCTTCCCCGCGTTTGCTTGAGGCGTTCCAAATGGGCCTCCAGCGGGTCGGCGGCTTCCGGTGACGCGGTATCGCTGGTAACGGGTGGAGGGGTGGAAATTTTTTTGGAAACCGGTTCCACCGGGTCCTGACGGCGAAACCAGTCCAGGAATTTTCTGCGCTTGACGATGCTGCGAACCGGCAGCCGCATCCATTCATCCAGCAAACCGCTCAGAAAATCGAGCAGCTTTGGGCTGAAGGTATTCCCGGCCCCGGCGATCAGTTTCTCCGCCGCCGGGCGATTTTTCATGTCCTGGCAGTACAGCCGCACGAGCTGGATAAAGGCCTGCTCATTCAAGGAATCCCTTCCCAGCGCCTCCTGCAAAAGGATTTCCGCGTCGGCGAACCGGCCCGCGCGGCACTTTTCTTTCACCTTGTCCGTCAGTTCGGAAGGCGCCAAAGGGGGCCTTTCAATCTTGAATCGCGCCGGGTCGAAGCTAAATCCCGCCGCCGCCATCCAACCCTGCATCATGCCCACTGCCACCACGCGATGATCGTAGTGAAATTCATCGGTGGCACAAAGCTGCTTCAAAATTTCCAGGGCGTCATCGGGTTTGCGCCGGTAAAGCACCGCCGTTTCCAGGGCAAACAGCCAGACCGGCAAGGCCCGCGCTTCTTTGAACAATTTGCCTTTGGCGGTCTGCCAGGCTTTTTCCACGTCGCCGTTGTCACGCCAATGCCGGAGCAACAGGATTTCCGGCAGGCGTCTTTGTTTCCGGATTTTTTCGGAAAAGCCACCATAGGAAAAAATCATGTCGAAGATGGTCCGTCCGACCAACTGCTCCGAGACCCGTACATTCCAGCGGTAAAAAACGAATCCCAGCGGCAGACAAGCCACAATCCCTCCCACGAGCAGGCAACTCCAGGGACTTCCATCACGCCTGTATTGCATCCAATAACCATAGCCGGCGGTTCCGCCCAGAATCCCGCAGGCCAGAAAACCGCCCATAAAAAAAAACAACACCTGGCGATGCTCGGCCAAATCCGGGTAGTTATAGAACTGACTGAAGGCCAGGGTCGCCAAAGCCAGCATTACCCAGGCGAAAACAGACCAGTGGCACCAGGTGGAAAGATCGGAAAAGTCATGGCCCGGACCCTGAATCCAGCCCAGCCAAATCAACAAAAGATTCATGGCCAGATGAATCAGTTGCGCCTTGGGGTAATCCGCAAAATCAGCCTCGCAATAATACCGGCGGATGGAAAACGCCAGGGCAAGGACTGACAGTGAAAAGAAAAGATTCCCAATTTGGAAAAATTCGGCGACCGCCACCAAAATCAGCAGCGCAAGATAGACGGGAAAAACCCAGCGGTAAGCCACCGCCAAAGTCGCCAGATGATCCGCAAAATCATCCTCCTCCTCCACCTCGTGAAAATAGCGCCACACCCTCCGCACCAGCAGCAGAGCCACCAGACAAAACAGCATCCAGCGCTGAAACAAGGACCACCACAAAACCTTGCCCTCGCCGTTATCCTTGTTGTCTGGTTGCTGTCCCGGTGCCGGAGCGGACGCGACGCGGGGCAACGCTTCCCGGCTGTTGGGCAAAGAGACCGCGCTTAACGCCTGGAAGATGTGGGCAGCCAGGCGATTTTGTTGATTGGAGATTTTGGCGGCCAGCGCGCTCACCTTGTCCTGATAATCCTGGTTGGTGACCAGCGCCGGATTCATCACCAGACAGACACGATATGGGGACAAGGCGCTGGCGGGGGAATTCGTCACCAGATAAGGATCGCCAAACCAGTTCGACTGGATGATCAGCCCCAAGCCGGTTTGCGCGGCTACATTCGGCGGCGTTGTCAAAACAAAACCGGCGATGAGACACCAAAGCAATGCCCGAAGCTTTTCCGGTAAAACTTTTCGTTTTGCTGACGATCCCGGAATCATTTTAATGTGCTAATGGAGTGTCCTTCTGAAACAGCTAAACATTCAACCCGTATTTTTCGGCCTTTCATTACTGAATGAGGCATGTAACAAGCATGGTTATTGGCGAGAAACTACACCCAATGACCAGCTACGTCACTGTGAAATCATGACCTTTTCGTAGAAGGCTGGTTTTGCTGCATCTTGATTACGCCGGATTAACTTGTGACTATGATGTCATTGAACTTTCGGCCCCAATTGCCGATGAACCCGGGCATCCCCTGCATTTCGGATTTTTTTAGCTGGTCGTGATTTCGTTATCCGAAGAAGTCATGGTCAGAAATGTGAACGACTTCACCCAGGAATAAAAATTTCGCCGCGCCAGGCATGACCCGGGGAAGTGGTTTTTCTGCCTTGACAGGGGAAAACCATCTCTTAAGACTGCAGGTGTTACAAGGAAGTAATCAATAAACTGAAAGCAAAACAAAAAATAAGGAGAACAATTATGAGAAAATTAATTGGTTGTATGTCTGCTGGTGCGTTGGCTGTGTTGTTGACTGGATGTGTGGGGCCCATGGGAGTCGCCGGTGGAGCTTACGGTTACGTTTACACGGATGTATCCGGGCCGGTTCTGGCGACGAGCAACTCGGGGGCCAGCAAGGTGGGTACGGCCACCTCCAAAGGCATCATCTGCGTTGCCACGGGAGACTCCAGCATCAAGACTGCTGCAGCCAACGGCGGAATCACCAAGATTTCGCACGTGGATTATCATGTCATGAGCGTTCTGGGTCTGTATGTTGAGACTACGGTGACCGTTTACGGCGAGTAAATAAAGTTCGTTTTCAGATCCCGGCAGCGAATGCGCTGCCGGGATTTTTATTTTCGGAATACGTCTGGAACTGGGAACGATGCTTTGACTGTTCCTGCGATTCACGCCCGTCAATTGCGGAAGCACGGTCGTGTTCAATGTTCAAATCAACAGCATGGAGCCTTTTGACTTGCGCGGCTTTCTGGCCGGCCCGGGCTTGGCGGCTGGTTTCGGAACGTCTGTCTTTGTTGCTTCCGCCAAATAAAGATAGCGACCGCAATTATCACAAAGCTGAATGTCGTCGTCGCGCATCAACGTGGTAACGACTCCGACGGGCACATGCATGTGACATCCCGTGCAGACCTGGTCGCGAACGGCCGCCAGGCCCTTTTTCCCATGGGCAACCAGGCGGTCATAGTGGCCGAGAATTTGTGGCGGGATTTTGCCGCGCAACTCCGCGATGGCCGGGTTGGCAGCTTTATCCGTTTTTTTATCAAATTCGAGCGATTGAAGTTTGACCAGATTTTGAAGTAATTCATTCATAAAGCCGTGCGTGTATGATCATCGCAAAATTGGCGAAACCCGGCAAGACGAATTCCGCATGGGGTACTTGGACACTGCGACAAGCCAAGTTGCATGGTTTCGGCAGGAACGCGGATTCATCCGGCAGGGCATTCAATCACGCAGGCCCGCTGCCGTATGAATGCGGCGTTCCGTCGTGGTGTCCAAGGGCGCCGCCTTAAACTGGTTTTGAGGAGCGGCGCATTGCTTGACACCAGGGTTACTCCTTCTTCGCCGCTTTCAATTCCAGATGCAGGTCGCGCAGCTGCTTCGGCTCCACGCTGCCGGGGGAATCGGTCATCAAACAGGTGCCCTTGGCGGTTTTTGGAAACGCAATGACGTCGCGGATGCTCGCCGTGTTGCAGAGAATGGCAATCAGCCGGTCGAAGCCAAGCGCGATGCCGCCGTGCGGCGGCGCGCCAAAGCGAAACGCTTCCAGCATATAGCCAAACCGCGCCTTCACCATTTCCGGCGGGATTTGCAGCACTTCCTCGAACACCGTTTTTTGCACGTCGGGCTGGTGAATGCGAATCGAACCGCCGCCCAGCTCCACGCCGTTGACCACGATGTCGTAATGCTGGCCGCGCACCTTCTTCGGGTCGGTCTTGAGCATCGGGATGTCCTCCGCCACCGGCGCGGTGAACGGATGATGGCTGGAATACCAGCGGTTTTGTTCGCGGTCGAAACCTAGCAACGGAAATTCAATGACCCAAAGGAAATCGAACCGATTTGGATCAATCGTCAGCTTACCCTGCGTCTTCAAAACGTCGGCGCAATACAGCCGGATTTTGCCGAGGATTTCACAGGCATTCAGCCACTGGTCGGCGGCGAACAAAATCAAATCTCCTTCCTCGATTTTTAGTTTTTGCGTGAGCGCGGCTTTCTCGGCGTCGTTGAAAAATTTGACGATGGGTGATTTCCATTCACCGCCTTCCGCCTTGATGTAGGCCAGGCCTTTCGCGCCGAAACTCTTGGCGTATTCGGTCATCGTCTCAATCTGGCCCTGGGTCGCGCAGGCGAGGCCCTTGGCATTGAGCGCCTTCACCACGCCGCCGGCGGCGACCGCGCCGCTGAAAACCTTGAACTTGCTGGCGCGGAAATCCTCGGTGAGGTCCGCCAGTTCCATGCCGAGGCGCGTATCCGGCTTGTCAATGCCGTAACGGTTCAGCGCTTCCTCGAAGGTCAGGCGCTTGAACGGTACGGGCACATCAATGTTCAAAGCGGTTTTCCAGACGCGCTGGAGCAGGCCTTCGATGAGCGCGTAAATATCTTCGCGTTCGATGAACGACATCTCGATGTCAATCTGCGTGAACTCCGGCTGGCGGTCGGCGCGCAGGTCCTCGTCGCGGTAGCAGCGCGCGAGCTGGAAATATTTTTCCACGCCGGCCACCATGAGGATTTGCTTGAACTGCTGCGGCGATTGCGGCAGCGCGTAAAACAAACCGGGATTTGTCCGGCAGGGGACGAGAAATTCCCGCGCGCCTTCGGGCGTGGACTTGAAGAGTGTGGGCGTCTCGACTTCGAGAAAGCCCTGTTCATCCATGAAAACACGCGTGGCGGTGGCCACCTTGCTGCGCACGCGAAGGTTCCGGGCCATTTCCGGCCGGCGCAAATCGAGGTAGCGATATTTGAGGCGCAGCTCCTCGTTCACCTTGCTCGCCACTTCCGGGTCGTCCACCGGGAACGGCAGCACGTCGGCGACGTTGAGCACCTCGAGTTCCTTCACCATCACCTCCACCTCGCCGGTGGGGATTTTGGGATTGTTCGTGCCTGCGGGCCGCTGGCGGACCTTGCCGGTGACGCGGACAACGCACTCGCTGCGGAGCGCCGCGGCGCGCTCGAAAATCTCTTTCGCCAAATCGGATGGGTCGAAAACGGTTTGGGTGCGGCCTTCGCGGTCGCGGACATCAATGAAGATGAGTCCGCCGAGGTCGCGGCGCGAGTGAACCCAGCCGCAGAGGGTGACCATTTGCCCGATGTGAGCCGGGCGCAGTTCGTTGCAATGTTGTGTGCGTTTCATTTGAGTGCGGATTGCAGAATTCGGATTGCGGAATTCGGCATCCAAGCAAGCGCGCATGGTGGCGGGAAACGCGCCGGATTTCAAAGTAAAAGTAAGGCCGGCTTCCGCATGCCCAACTTTATTCCGGCAGCGAAATCCGCCAAGTGTTGGTCGTATTGCCGGAATTTCTCAACGCCTCGCGCAGGCCGGAATTGGAAAGTTGCTGCACGCTGCCGTCGGACAGGCCGATATTACCCTGATTGACGTGAATGATTTGCGTCCAACTGACGCGCTGGCCGGGGACGAGCTTCAGGATTCCATTTCCCGGGTCGCTCTCGCCCGTGATGTTCCGATCGCCGTCGAGAAACCTTTGTGGATTGGCATCATTGGCTTCGAGACCGACGAAGTAACTGACGTTCTGATTTTTCAATCGGACAAAATTGTTGGCGACAGTGCGCGTGTCCGCTGGGCAGACCAAAATATTCGGCGTGCTCAACTCATTCGACATGACTTGAAAATGGCGGAACGTGTCCGCGCCGGTGTCGAATTCCTTTGTGCCGCCCTGGGCCGTCGGCACAGCCATCGGCAGCTTGTCGTTGTTATCGCCCTCCCAGATGCGGAAGGCGAGGCCGTCCTGTTTCAGGTTGTTGATGCAATTGATGCGTTGCGCTTTCTTCTTGGCCGAGGCCAGCGCGGGCAGCAGCATGGCTGCGAGGATGGCAAGAACAGCAACGACGACGAGCAACATGACGAGTGTGAATCCTTGTTTTGAGCAACGTCCGGAGATGGAGTTCATAACCCACACTATGAACCGGCCGCCGCCGCTTTCAAGCCCTTCCTCGCCTGAACCAAACCGGCGGTTGAATTCAGCAATGGTTATTTTTTTGCTTTACCTTTTTCAGGAAACTGATTGGCTGACCACAGATTTAGGCAACTTATTGGAAACCATTCTCTTATTATGAAAAAAAACCACCTGTTTCTTTGCTTGCCGGCGCTCGTCCTGGTCGGCGTCCTGGCCACTCTCAATTATGGCTGTGGCAAAAAGTCCGCATCGTCCGCCGGAGAACAACCGTCCGGCGAATCCAAAACGCCCGCGATTGTATCGGCGGAAAAAACCAGCTTTACCGAGGTCACGTCACAGCTCGATCCCGGCGGCAATTTCTACCTGTACCTCGGCACCGCGCAATGGCTCGACGGCCTTTCCGCCAAGGTCGGCCACTGGCGGCAGGCGGTCACCGCCATGCCCGGCCTCAAACCGGACAACACCACAAACGTCAACAAGGCGTTCGACATCGTCACCCGCCTCATCAAGGACAGCGGCATTGAAGACGTCAGCGGTGTGGGCCTGAGTTCGGTGGAAATTGAAAAGGGCATGTTCCGCAACAAGGCGCTGTTGCATCATTATCCCGGCAAAGGCATTGGTTTCCTCTGGCAGCTCGCCGGCAAGGAACCGCATCCGCTCACCGGCCTTGACTTCCTGCCGGCCGACACCGCGCTGGCCGTTTTCTCGGACCTGGATCTGCCGGTGCTCTGGACCGTTGCGCAAAAGGAAGTCGCCCAAGCCAATAGTCCCCGGGCGCAGGAATGGCTGGAGAAACTCCCCACTGAATTTGAACAAAAAACCAAGGTCAAATGGGATGACTTCATAAACTCGCTCGGCGGCGAATTCGGCCTGGTCATCACGCTCGACCCATCCAACAACGTGCCCGTGCCGCTGCCCGGCGGCGCGCAGCAAATTCCCGCGCCCGGACTGCTGATCGCCGTGAAGGTCAACGACGACACCATCTTCAACTGCATTGACAAGCAATTGAAAGCCAACCCGCAGGTCGTCAGCGTGGACAAACCCGGCCTCAAGATGCGGACGATGCCCGTGCCCCTGCCGCTGCCCATCGCGCTCCGGCCCAGCGCCGCCAGCAGTGGCGGCTACCTGTTCATTGCCGCCAGCGACACGCTGATTGACGATGCCCTTGCCGTGAAAAGCGGACAGAAGCCCGGCCTCAAATCCACCGATGAATTCAAGCATCTCGCCCAAAGCCTGCCCGATCACGGCAACCAGTTCTGCTACGTGAGCCAGAGGTTCGCCGATACCTTGATCAAGGTGCAACAACAGGCCATGGCCAGCAGCGCCAAGACCGACCCGCAGATGGCGCAATGGATGCAGTCTTTTTACCGCAACCGGCCCGCTTTTGCCTATTCCGTCGGCATCAACACGCCGGAAGGCTGCCTGACCGTCGGCAACAGCAGTCAGAGTTACGCCAATGCCGTACTCCTGCCCGCCGTGGCCGTGCCCGCCATGCTTGCTGCGATTGCCATTCCCAATTTCGTCAAAGCCCGGACCGTTTCGCAGGAAAACGCCTGCATTAACAATCTCCGGCAGATTGACGCCGCCAAGCAGCAATGGGCGCTGGAAAAAGGCAAACAGTCCACGGATGTGCCCACGATGGAGGATTTGAAACCCTATCTGGCAAAAATTCCCCATTGCCCGGTCGATGGCACCTATACCATTAATGCTGTTGGCCAACCGCCCCAGTGCAGCATTCCCGACCACAAGCTGCCTTAAATAATTACCATACCGGGCCACATCGGCCAGCGGTGGAATTTGCCGTTGCAATTCCACCCTCGCCATACGTTACCGGCTGGATTAGGCTGTGGGCTTATGGCACCACTGCCGAAACCGGAAGTCATCATTACTCACGAAAGTGATCTGGACGGGTTGCTGTCGGGCGCGTTACTGCAGCGGTTGGCCCAAAAACTGTTTGGCACCGACGTTCCGCTGGAGGCTTACCACTATAATTTCTGGAGGCAGCGCGATTTGCGCGAGCGGTCAGCCTGGGTCGCAGACTTCACCTTCGAACCACGCCTCGACAAGCCGGATTGGGTGGTCATTGATCATCACGTCACGGAAACCGCGCCGAAAAACGCGATGCTTATCCACGATGTGAACAAGTCCGCCGGGTTGCTGTGCTACGAGCTTTGCCGGCAACACGGCATTGCGTCACCCGCACTGGACCGGCTGGTGCATTTGAACAACGTCGCCGACTTGTTCCTCGACGAGGACCCCGATTTTGAGATTGCGGGCGACTACGCCAACCTCGTCAAAATTTACCAGTTCTGGAACCTGCACACGCTCATCAGCGGCGACATTGAAAAATTGCTCAACCATCCGCTGCTCGAAGTCATGGCCGTCAAGCGCCGCATCGAAAATCCGATCGGCTTTGAATGGAGCAAATCGAACATCACGGAAATCAGCCCGACGGTTGGGTTCATGGACACCATCGTCGGCAACAATAATCTCATCGTCCACCAATTGCTGGAGGAGCAGGCGACGAAATATCCGGTGCTGGTAACGTTGTTCCGTCGCGGGAACGCAGTGTTTGCCAGCTTTCGCAGCCGCAACACCGAGGCACTCAAGGTGGCGGAAAAATTCCAGGGCGGCGGCCATGCCAACGCCGCCGGCGCCATTCTGCCCAAATCCGTCCGGAACATTACCGATGGCGTGGAATACCTGCGGCAGGTTTTGAATCCGAAAAACGAGACGCAACAGACGCGGCTGAACAGTCTGGAAAGCCTGTTCGCCGGCATTGAAGCTGAAAAAAAATAGGTTCTACGGATGGTACAGCCGGAAGAACCGATTGTTAGTCGCTGGACTGATGGTCGCACTTTTGGTCGTTGTATTGGTGTTGATCGTGCCGCTGAACTCCAGCCAATTCATCGTGGTGAGGTTTGAATTTTGTTGCAGCACAAAGCCATCCGAAGGCGACGGCCACGAGATGACGACGGTATTCGGGCCGGTGAGGTTGATGTCGAGCGATGGGGAACCAGGTGTGCCAGCGCCATGGAGAAGCACCGAAAGGGAGTTATCATAATAATTAGCACTAACCAAGTCCGGCAGACCGTCGCCATTGACATCCGCCACCACAACGAACTGAGGATATGAGCCAGCAATAGAGCCGACAGTCAGCGTGGCATGGGAACCAAATCCGCCGCTTCCATTGTTCGTCAAGACTGTCAAAGTGCTGTCACCAGAATTCGCGCAGATCACGTCGGGCTTGCCATCCCCATTAACGTCCGTCGCCGCCACACAAAGCGGGCTGGAACCGACAACCAGCGTGGCATTGGAGCCAAACCCGCCGCTTCCATTATTGGTCAGCACGACAAGGGTATTGTCGACAGAATTCGCGCAAATCAATCCGGGTTTGTGATTTCCATTGATATCCGCCGCCACAACCGAGGCGGGGCCTGAACTCGGGCCTGAACCTACGTTGAGTGCGGCATTATAAACGAACTTGCCGCTGCCATCGTTGGTTAAAACAGTCAAGGTGCCGTCATTTTCATTTGCGCTGACCAACGCGATTTTGCCATTACCATTGATGTCCACCGCCGCGATGGATACCGGGTATGTGCCGACAGTGAGTGTGGCATCAAGGGCAAATCCACCGCTGCCATTGTTGGTCAGCACGGTGACAGTGTTGTCGCCGGAATTTGCGCTGATCAAGTCCGGTTTGCCGTCGCCGTTCACATCCGCCGCCATAACAAAAGCAGGGGCTGAGTAAATACTTAAGCCGACGTTGAGTGTGGCATTGGAGCCAAACCCACCGTGGCCATCATTGGTCAAAACGGTCAAGGTGCCGTCACCTAAATTCGCGGAGATCAGGTCGGGCTTGCCATCTCCATTGACATCCGCCGCCGCCACCCCGAGGGGATATGAGCCGACAACCAGTGTGGCATTGGAACCAAACCCGCCACTGCCATTGTTGGTCAACACCGTAAGAGTTCCGTCGTTAAGATTTGCGCTGATCAGCGCGATTTTACCATTACCGTTTACGTCCACCGCCGCGACACAAGCAGGGCCGGAGCCGACTTGGTACGAGGTGGCCGGAGCAAAAATTCCGCTTTGGGCGCCAGCTTGATGGACTATGATGAGCAGTATTGGAAGAACCAGCGAACGAAGAGAGTATGTATTCATTGAGTATAATTCCGGTTGAAATCAACGATTTTATTGGTTTAAGACGGGGAATTTGAAGCAAATTACAGGCCAGATTGACAATTTTTGGGACACTCAGTTTTGAGAAGATGTTGAGGTGCTTGGGGTGCGAAAGGGTTGAATTTGGGTTGGATTGCACATGCAACTGTTTGACGATGATATCAATTGTCATTAACATCGTCGCCGTACATGGCCGAATCGCAAACACCGGTTTCCTCCTCTTCCCGTGCCGACAACCGTCGGCCGAATCAACTCCGGCCCATTCGTTTCCAAAATCACATCGCACCATACGCCGCCGGCTCGACGCTCATTGAATGGGGCAACACACGCGTTATTTGCGGCGTGACCATCGAGGAAACCGTGCCGCGCTGGATGAAAGAGCAGGGCGTCAAAGGTGGCTGGATCACCGCTGAATACTCGATGCTTCCTTACTCCACGTTGCAACGGAAGCAACGCGACAGTGCGAAGGGGAAAATTGACGGACGGTCGCAGGAGATCCAGCGGCTCGTCGGCCGCGCCATGCGCGCCGCGCTCGACCTCGACAAACTCGGCGAACGCACGGTCTGGGTGGATTGCGACGTGTTGCAAGCCGATGGTGGTACGCGCACCGCGGCCATTACCGGCGCTTTCGTCGCATTATCGCTCGCGATGGGAAAATTGATCGCCGAAAAAAAACTGGCGGCATCTCCGGTTCTCAACGCCGTTGCCGGCGTGAGTGTCGGTATTGTCAACGGCCAGCCGCTGCTGGATTTGTGTTACACGGAAGACGTGGCGGCGGCGGTGGATTTGAATCTCGTGATGAATTCAGCCGGTGAATTCATTGAAGTTCAAGGCACCGGCGAGGAAGCCACGTTCACCGAGGCGCAGCTTGCCGATTTGCTCGCACTTGGCCGGGCGGGCATCCGTGAACTGCTCGCCGCGCAGGAAAAAGCGCTGCTGGAGTCCAAGCTTTAGCTTGTTCCGGCCACGCTTAAGCATGAACTCCAGCTTGAATTTGCACCCCATGTCGCACTCAAACCGTCCACGGCAAAAACCCAAACGTTCGCCGCTCACGCGGCTGTTGCTCATCCGCCACGCCGAGGTTGAATCGCGTTATCAGCGCACGTTTGGCGGGCGGATTGACATGAACCTTTCGTCCCGCGGCCGCAAGCAGGCCGGAATTCTTGCCGGCTACCTGCGCGGCAAAACACTCAACGCGATTTATGCCAGCCCCATGAAACGCGTCCAGCAAACCCTTGCGCCGCTGCTCAAAAATGGTGCGCGCGCGCCGACCGTTTTGTCTGGATTGTGCGAAGTGGATTTTGGCGATTGGACGGGATTCAACTGGGAGGAAGTGCGCAGAAAGTTCGGCGTTCATCCTTACGACTGGCTCGACGAAATCGAGTTGGGCGCGGTGCCCAACGGCGAGAACGGCGTTCAATTCCGCGCCCGCGTCGAGTCGTGCCTGTTTGAAGTCATTCGGCGGCATCCGGGCGGGACGGTCGCGATTTTTTGCCACGGCGGGGTCATCCGCATGATGCTGGCCATTTTGCTTGAACTGCCGCTGCCCAAGACCAATGCATTCGAAATTGAATACGCCAGCGTCACGCAGGTTGTCTTGCGTCCGCATTTGAACGAAATCGAGCTGCTCAACTTCACGCCGTGGCGTGACCTTGCAATGTGACTGAATTTTAGGCGGGGCGAGACTCCTGGCGAGCCGGTTTCTGCAATGCCAGGACGGCTCGCCAGGACGCGCGCCCCACCAGTTGAAAAATGAAGACAACCAAATCGCTCTGGCGCGTTTCCGTCATTACGATGCCCGAGGCTGAAGACGCGGTTTCAGAGTTTCTGGGCGCGGCGCTTGGTCAGCCGGTTTCGTCTTATTTCAACCTGGAAACCGGCGTGACCATGGTCACAGCCTATTGCCGGCGAAATCCGGCCGGGCCGGCTGAATGGCGCGCAAAAATCCGCGTTGGGCTGGACCAAATTAAGAATTGCGGGCTGAAGATTGGCTCCGGCAAAGTCACAATTGCAAAAATGCGCCGTGAGGACTGGGCCGAATCGTGGAAACGGCATTTCAAACCCATCGAAATTGAATTCAAGAATCGGAGGGGCGAATTTTGCGAGCCCCCAATTTCATCCGGAAAATCAGGGCGTCGTGGAACTCCGCCCTCCGAACGGAAATCACTGCTCATCAAACCCAGTTGGAGCAAAAAACGTCCGCGCAAAAATCAGGCGGTTGTCATTCTTGATCCCGGACTCAGCTTTGGCACCGGCCAGCATCCGACGACGGCGTTCTGCCTGCGGGAACTGGTGCGTTGTGGAGAAAAAAAAACAGGCCGGTCATTTTTAGACATCGGCACCGGCTCGGGAATCCTGGCGATTGCCGCGGCGAAACTGGGTTATTCTCCGGTTCACACCTTCGATTTTGATCCCGGAGCGGTCCACGTTGCGCGCGCCAACGCCCGTTCAAATGGGGTTCATGAAAAAGTGCGGATTGTGCGTAAAGACGTGACGAAACTGCCGATTCATCCGGCGCGACAATACGATCTGATTTGCGCAAATTTGATTTCGACACTGCTGATTGCCGGACGAAGGCGGATTGTGGCGCGATTGCGCCGTGGCGGAATGCTGGTGCTGGCCGGAATTTTGAAGTCGGAATTTTCACAGGTGCGGAAGATTTATGCGGAACTTGGACTAAAACTTGCTGCGAGACAAATCGAAAACGAATGGTGTTCGGGTTCGTTTTGTTTTGCGGAAGAAAAATTTTAGAAGAATTTGAATGACAAACACTGCAATTGGTCTTAGACTCAGGAGCGTAAGCAGACAGCCGTGGCCAACAAGGAAGGTTGCGGCGCTGCCAAACTCCGCAACATGAGGTAACATGAAGTTGTGTTATGAAAAGAATGATGGAAGTCATCACGGAGGCTGTACGGGATCCAAAACACCCATTCCGCAAGCTGGATCATCAGCCCAAGAAACCATTAAAAAACCGTTACGAACGCAGAAAGGTTAAGGAGTATCTGCATTTGGGTGATTGGCAGGAAGAAATCGCATGAAATATCCTGCCGAACTTGATTAAAAAAGCCGCGCGCGAGCGCGGCATTTTTCTTTTAAAGCGCGGCTATTGGCACTCCGGGCAGATGCCAAAAAATTCAAGTTTGTGAGTCACATTTTTGAAGCCGTTCGCGGCGGCAATGCGCGTTTCAATCTTACTCGGGAAACATTCCTCAATTTCGACCACTTCCGCGCAGCGCGTACATACCAGATGATGGTGATGGCCATCATCGCCTTCACCGACCAGTTCAAACCGCGCCGTGCCGTCGCCGAAGTCAAACCGCTTCACAATTCCCAATTCTTCGAGCAGGTGCATGGCGCGATAAATCGTCGCCAGATCGCATTGGCCCCTGGGCAGGGCGGCGAAAATCTCCTTGTTCGTGAACGGATGTGGATTTTGCCGCAATATTTCCAAAATCGCCGCGCGCGGGCCGGTGATCTTTCGCGCTTGCCGGCGCAAACGACCCGTCAGCGCGGACATTTCCTGCCGCTTGTGATAGTGGGAATGGGCGCGCACTTTCATTTTTTAAAAATCAGACTGGCAATTCCGGGAATCAAGCCGGCGGCAACCGCCAGGGCCGGACCGACAGACTTTTTAAAAATGGCGATTTTCATGTTACGCTCAGGCTTTTAAATGGAAATAAAGAATCAAGGCGGCAATTGCGCCAAAACCGGCGGCAAAATTCGCCAGCACAAGTTTTTTATGATGCCTGAAAATTTCACCCAGCACGGCGTGGGCGGCCAAATATAGAAATCCGCCACCCGCGTTCGCGAGTGCCAGCGCCAGCCAGAAATTGGAAGCGCTCCGCAAAACCAGCCAGCCCAGCAATCCGCCCAGAATGGTGGTGGATTCAACCGCCGCCACAAGCCACAGCATTTTCCCGCGTGGATATCCGCCGCCAAGCAGCAACGCGCCCAGGGCGAGGCCTTCGGGAAATTTATGCACACAGATGGCGAACGTGATGGACAGGCCCACCGGCCGGGTTTCTTCGTTGCCCGCCGCCAGCGCCAGCCCGTCCACAACGCAATGGATGGACAGGGCGAGCATCATGGCCGTGGCGAACTCGGCCAGGCGATGCGTGGTGGCCTCGTCAAAATGGCTGGCCGCGCACGCCGGACAGACATGATAAACATATTTGGTGATAACCGCGAAAAGGAAATAGCCCGAAGCCCCCACCAGCAGGAATTGCCACCAGTGCAATGCCTCCAGACATTCCGGCGCGATGCCGCAAACGGCGACGCCCAGCAGCGTTCCCGCGCCCAGGCTGATGAAAGCGCAAAGCTGTTCATGTGTCCGCGCCATCCACGCGCTCAATCCGCCGCCCGCCAGGGCGATGGCAAACGCCGCAAAAATCTGGAATAACATGGGGGCGGTGATCATATCGATTTAAATGCAAATCATTTGCATCTTAATCTGACATAAAAGCCGCCCGGCTGCAAATGCAATCGGGCGGCGGAAAACGGACTACTTCATCAGCAGCATCTGGCGCGCGCGCTTGATGGCGAGGGTCAGACGGCGCTGGTAATGCGCGGGCATCCCGGTGTATTTGCGCGGCAGGATGCGACCCTGGTCGGTCACATATTGCCGGAGCAAATTCGTGTTTTTGTATTCGAGCGCGTCGGCGGTAAAGTCAATCTTCGGCTTCGGCCGCGGGGTGCGTTTTTCCGTCTGACTGCGGCGCGAACCGCGGCGGTCCTTGTCGGCATGGGTTTTGCGGGGCATAATTACTTGATTTCGCGATGAAGCGTGTGGCGGCGGAGCGCTGGATTATACTTTCGGATCTCCAGCTTCTCCGTCTTCAATTTTTTGTTGCGGGTGGTGGTGTAACGCGAAGGTGATTTGCCTTCCTTGCGCGCTTCGGTGCATTCAATGGTGATGATTTCGCGCGGCATAAATTATTCCTTCTCTTTGGCCTTTTCCTCAGGCTCGTCTTCTTCGCTTTCCACTTCCGTGGCGCCAGTGCTGTCCACCGTGCCCAGCTGGCCGATTCGGCGCGATTTCAAAGCCCCTTCGCGTTCCAACTGCGCCTGCGCCTCGACGGTGAACCGCGTCCAAGGAATTGCTTCCAGGCGCGCCTTGGGGATAGTCTTGCCGGTCAGCTCGCAGACGCCGTAGGTCTTTTTCTCGATGCGTTTCAGCGCCTCCTCGATTTCATAAACCGCGTCCTGGTCGGACGACAACAGGCTCAACGCGAAGTCGCGGTCAAAGTTGTCTGTGCCCGAATCAGCCATGTGCAGGCTGTAGCCAGGCAGTTCCTGCGCGGATTCCTTGGCCAGGCCGTTCATCTGCCCGAGCAGCTGCTCGCGCAAATCCAGAAGCCGCTGGCAATACTTCTGCCACTCGGCTTTGACCTTCTTCGGGCCGGAGGTGGTATGGGCCTTCAACACCGGCCGGCCGAGAATTGCCGCCGTGGCGGAAACCTGTGCTTTGCTGTTTGTTTTCTTCTTTATGGTCACAAATCAATAATCAGTTTCTGTTCGTCAAGGGCGCGGGAATGTAGCAGAGCGAAACAAATACGCCACATAAATATTTAGAAATTTTTGAGCCGTAAGCAGACGGCTTCCGTTGCCCACACGGACACCGACGGCATTTTGAAATTCCATAATCATGTTGGACGCTTTGCAGCAGGCCGCGCACCAATCGGCGGAGAATTTGCCTCGCCACGTGCGTGTGCGCCCCCAGCAAAAAAGGACCCGTGTTTGAAAAAAATCCGCAACACAATGAATGTCCCAATAATGTGCAACCGCTTGTTCCGGTACCGCCTGAAAATGGCAACCCGCAACCGGAGGCAATATTCTATGCCGGAAATTCCGGCGGTCCAGGCAACGGCACAATCATCGGCAGTTGGGATGTCACAGCCGTCGCGCCGGTTCCCGAACCCGCCACGCTGGCACTGGCCGGCTTGGGTGCGCTGGGTTGCGTGCTGATGTTCTGTCGCAGAAAAAGCTGAAATTGAAATCTGATTTGTGGGGGTTGACGGATTCGGAATTCGTTCCGTATCCGGTTTTGATTTCACCGCCCGGTTCTGAAATAACTTCAATCGTGATCGAAACACCCGGATTCACCGGCGCGGGCGTCACCTTTTTTCAATGCAGGCGTAGGCGTTGTGATTGTGGATGCTCTCGAAATTCTCCGCCTCCACCTTGTACCACTTCACGTGCGGGTGGGCGTTGAGCTTGAGCGCCACGTTGCGCACCAAATCCTCCACGAACACCGGGTTATCGTAGGCGCGCTCCGTCACGAACTTTTCATCCTGCCGCTTGAGCAGCGCATAAAGCTCCGAACTGGCCGAGCTTTCCACCATCGCCACCACATCCTCAATCCAGACCGGCTTCGTGAAGCGCAGTGCCACTGTCACCAGCCCGCGCTGGTTGTGCGCGCCATATTTGGCAATCGCCTTCGAGCATGGACACAGCGTCGTCACGTTCACCTTCACCGTCAGCACAAAATCAGTCTCATCACCGCATGACGCCGCGTCGAACCGCGCCAGGTAATCCATCTGGCTTCGCTTGCGCGACACCGGCGATTTTTTCGACATGAAATACGGAAACTCAAGTTCCAGGTGCGACGTGGCCGAGTTCAGCCGTTTTTGCAGCGAACGGAGGATGTCCATGATGTTTTCCACGTGGATGACGCTGCCGTGCTCGTTGAGCGCCTCGACAAACCGGCTCATGTGCGTGCCTTTGAACTCCTTCGGCAAATCCACGAACATGCCTATGGTTGCCACCGTGTTTTGCACGCTGCGCGCCTTGTCGCGCACCTGGATGGGAAACCGCAGCCCGCGCACGCCCACCTTGTCAATCCGCAACTCACGATAATCGGGCCGGCTCTGCATGTCATGCAAATGCGCGGCGGGATCTTTTTTTGCCGCGCGAAATATTACAGTGTTACTGCCCTTTCGAGACATGGCGGAACAATAACAGCTTTGCGGAATTTGGCAAAACGTTCCGCCCGCGTTTTTAATCCATGGGAAATCCTCCGGCTGGGCCGGAGGTCGCTGACATTGAAGTTCATTGGAGGAATGCACCCGCATTGCGCGCAGGGCACATGGCATCACCCATAACTTGGGTTTATCGTCCTTCTGCCCACGTTATGTGCCACTGCGCAACGTTTTTGATGGGCAGGATGCCGCCATTCGTGTCGAACTTCAAGGGCATGCTCCAAAACTGAAAATCGTGGCCCTTGACACCATCCGGGCATGATTCCCAGCGATCTGCCATCCAGATGAACGCCGGATCGTCAAACGTTGGAATTCTCGCGACCCAGGTCTCCTGCGCCGGCACAATCAAAGTGCCATTTTCAGATCGATAATTGATATCCGGCCGTTCAGTGAAAGGACCCAGGGGTGCAGTGGCGGTGAAGACGTGTACCTCGCTGCCTTCAGGACAAGCGTCGCAGAGGGGGCCGCAAAGGACATAATAGAGATTTTTGCGCCGGAACATCAAGGGGGCTTCCCCGCCTTTGACCAGGATGTTGCTCGCCTCGCCGGTCAACCCCAGATAGTCGGGCGTCAATGGCAATACGCGAATGGCATAACCATCATCAATGGCGGTAAAGATGTAGTAACCTGTTCCATCGTCATCCACAAAGAGGCTGCCGTCGCCGGAACGGGAACCCTCCCGGCGGCGAAGCACATTCGGGTTGACTATGGTGAAAGGCCCGATGGGTGTGTCGCTGACGGCCACTCCGATCTGGCCGTTCCATAGTTTGGGATACCAAAGATACCAAAGCACATACTTGCGAGTGTTTGGGTTGAAGACGACATACGGCCGATAATAGAAACCCTCCGGACGTTCCTTAAGCAACTCGCCTTTCAAAAACCATCGTTGAAGGTCCGGGGAAGTATAAACCCTGTAGCTGTTGTTGGCGAAGCGATCCGTCTTTCCGTAGGCCGTTCCGTAGAGATAATAGTTTCCGTCGAAGAATTGAAGGCAACCATCGTGTGCGTCAATTATCTCCCCGGCCACATCGCGTCGAGGCTCGACATTGTTGATGGTGGCGGTTGGTAAACCGTTCGTTTCCGGCTCCGGATTTTGCGACCGGTGCGTGTCGTCACATGAAATCGTAAAAACTGCGAGAAAAAAGGCGGCCAAATACCGCCGCCAACGCTTTACCACCACCCACCACTCAATCATCGTCAAGCGACTTGTTGTCAACAACATGCCAAAATCCAGAAAAACATGCCGTCCCAGATGCCCGGAAATTGAAGAGCGTTTCAGTACCTCGCGAACGCTGCGCGGAAAAACATGTCTTTGCAGATGCACGAAAACAACAAAAATAATTCAAAACCGGCGGGTGTAAAGGTGTTTTTTGCCTTCGTTGCTTAAAAATGACGCAATTGAATCTCGATTTATTTTTAGCACGGTGGGGAAAGTAGCAGCTTTTCAGAATTTTGCAAAAGCGTTCTCTGTCAGTTGGAGTTCAAGCTTCAGCTTGCCTGTCACACCCGCATTCGGAACTGGCTGTAAAACCGTGTCCCCGGAGTCAATGGCAAGACCGCGCCATGGTTAGTCACGTAGGACAGGCGTCGCGCCTGTCTCCATCTTCATTAACCCGTTCACTGAAGGGCGGAAATTCGTAGACGCGATCTTCCTCTGAGAATTGAGGCTGCTTGGTTTTTAGAGACAGGCGCGACGCCGGTCCTACAACGTGGATACGGCTGAAGCTTGTACTCCAACCACAATTGCCCTTTGACATGCGCGGAGGCAGGGATTATTACCATTTAATGAATTTGAAACTGGTTCTTCGCCGTCTCTCAATGCTTGCGGTTTTCGCGCTTTTTCTCGACAGCCTTCATGCAGAAACATTTCGCGTCGCCACTTACAACGTTGAAAATTATCTGGATCAGCCGACCGAGTCGCGTCCGCAACCGAAATCCGCCAGGGCCAGGGCCAGGGTCTGCGAAAGCATCTGCGCGCTGAATCCCGACGTGATCGCCCTTGAAGAGATGGGCAGCACCAATGCCCTCATGGAATTGCGCGATTCACTCAAAGCCAGGGGCCTGGATTTTCCCTACTGGGAACACGTGCAGGGCTGGGATACGAACATTCACGTGGCCGTGTTGAGCCGGCTGCCCATCGTTGCCCGGCACCCGCATACCAACGAGAACTTCCTGCTCGATGGCCGCCGCTTTCCCGTCAGCCGCGGTTTTGCCGAGGTGGACATCCAGGCCGCGACGAATTTCACCTTCACCCTCGTTGCCGCGCACTTGAAATCGCGCCGGCCCGTGCCCGAAGCCGACGAGGCTCAATTGCGCCTCCAGGAGGCGAAAATCCTGCGCGGCATCGTGGATGAACATTTCAAGGCCGACTCGGAGGCGAAACTGATCGTGCTCGGCGATTTCAACAACGTGAAAAATTCCGATTCCACAAAAGAAATCATCGGCCGCGGAAAATTCAAGCTCACTGACACGCGTCCGGCCGAGCGCAACGGCGACAACACGCCGAACGAAATCGCGCGTTTCGAGCCGCGCAACGTCACGTGGACGCATTACTACGGCGTGGAAGACACTTACAGCCGGATTGATTTCATCTTGCTCAGTCCGGCGATGGCGCGCGATTGGGTGACGAATGAGACTTATGCGCTGACAATTCCGAATTGGGGTGTCGGTTCGGACCACCGGCCAATCTTGGCAACGTTCAAGGCGGAGAACAATTGAATCCGCCAAATAAACGAACCGGCAGGAGCCGCTATTGCGGAGGCTTCGCTTCAGCTTGGCCTGCCGCTTCCACCGCCTGACGAAGCTTGTCAATGTCTTCACCTTTGAAGACCTTGCAGCCAGCCCTGACGTTATTTTTTACCATCCAATTTTGCAGGATTTGTTTCATATCTTCACCCTTGAGGGTTTTAATGAAAACATCTTTTTGACGGGCTTGCACCGAATAGAAAGTTAAAATGGTTATCAGGTTAAGCTTGTTTTTTTGAGGTGTTTGCGGGTTGTTTTTCAAAGAAAACAACTGCGGAAGGATTTCTTGAACCAGGTCAGGCCGGTTATATTTAAGCGCAACTTTGGCGAGGGATACATAACTATCTCCATCTCCCAGTTTTACAGCAATGGCATAGGCGTGAATTGATTCATTGGAAAGGTTCAAGGAATTATAGGCTGTGCCCAGGAGCTTCCAGCCATGCCAGTCGTTTGAAAAAACGGTTACATATTGAGCCCCCAGATTTGTGGCTTCTGGAAACAGATTAAATCCGGCAAAGGAACGGCCAATGGGCAGCTTGGCTTTCACACTTATCTCATTGGTGTGCAACAAATAATAGCCGACAAGTTGCCGACAACCTTCGGTTCCGGCTTGTTCGTTCAAATCCTGCAAGGTGAGTTGTCCCTTCTCAAATGCGTCGAGTGTTTGCTTTACCTCGGCGGCTTGATTGGTGGTGATTGAAAAATATTGCCAATCCACGGCAAGGAGGACGTTTGCCAGATTGAAGATTGCAAAAATGGTTAAAGTAAGCAGCCTCACAACATTTCCGGGTGCATGATCAAATCCGCGATGCGCATGAGCATCCGCCCGGCCGCGCCGCCGTCAATCACGCGATGATCGAAGCTCAACGTGAGGTTCGCTTCCATCACCGGTACGAACTGGTTCTTGCTCGCGTCCCAACTGGGCACGCGCCGGGCCGCGCCGATGCCGAGCACCAGCGATTGTTCCGGCAACGGGATGGGCGTCGCCCAGGTCAGCCCGAACGTGCCGAAATTCGTCACCGTGGCAATGGAACCGCCCGTCACTTCCGGCGGCAGCTTGCGTTGCCGCGCCAGTTCGACCAGTTCGTTGTAAGGCCCGATCAATTCCTTCAGCGACTGTTTGTCCGCGCGGCGGATGACGGGAACCAGCACGCCATCTTCGGCTTCAACGGCGAACGCGATGTCAATGGAAGAGGGATGCACAATTTTATTTCCTACCAGCCGGCCGGCGGGAGCGCTGTTTTCCGCCAGCGCCACCGCCAGCGCGCGCAAGCAGCAAAGCGCCGGCCCGGGTTTGGGCCGGGTGACTTTGCGATAGGCAAAAAGCGGATCGATGCAGACCGGCAGACCGACGTGCGCAAGGGGGCGCGTCCAGCTTCGGCGCATCGCATCGGCCACCGTCACGCGCATGGACGACGCCGGGGTTATCTTTTGCTTTTCGAGATGCGCGATGAATCGTTCGAAATCCTCAACGGTCACCCGGCCCGCCGCGCCGCTGCCGGCCACGCCCGCGAGATCGGCGGCGTGCAAGCCAAGTTCATTCATGCGCGCCTTGAGTCGCGGCGAAAGGTAACTGGCGCCCGCCGCGTTCGCCGGCACCGGCAAGCCGCGCACCGTCGGTTGAACGCGATTCCTGCCGCCGTTCACGTCCGGCGCGAAAATGCGGTCGGTGTCGCCGGTTTTCGCCGTCGCGGGAACGTCAAACCCCAATCGCGCCGCTTCCTCCCTGGTCACCTCGATGTGGCCGAGCACCGCACCCACGGCGTAGCTTTCGTTCAGTTGCGCGGTGAATTTTTCAATGCGCCCGCGGCAGGGCGAAGTCACGTTCATGTTGGCCTTGTTTGTCTCAACTTCGATCAAATCCTGGTCGGCTTCGACGGTGTCGCCGGGTTGGACGAGGAAATTGATGATGTTGGCCTCGGCGATGGACTCGCCCAGTTGCGGCATGATGATGGGAATGGAAGGCATGTTTAAAAGCGAAGATGGAGGATGGAAGATGGAAGATGGCATAGGAATTCCATTCTCCAGCTTCCATTTTCCATTCTCGTTTTGTTGAACGCAATCATTTTTATAAACGGAGCAGTTTTCGCGCGGCACCGGCGACGGCGTGCGCGGTGGGACGGTGCGCGGTCCACAAATTGGGATGATACGGCACCGGCGTGTCCTTGGCGTTGAGCCGTTGCGGCGGCACGTCGAGCAAACCGAATCCTTCGCTCGTGACCCGGGCGATGACTTCCGCCGTCACTCCTCCCCACGGCCACGCTTCACCCACGCAAAGCAAACGTCCCGTGCGCGCGACGCTGGCCATCACGGTGTCTGTGTCGAGCGGTTTCACCGAACGCAAATCCACCACTTCAATTTCCCAGCCTTCCGGAACGAGTTCGGCGGCGGCGGCGAGCGCTTCATGCACCATGGCGCTGTAGGCCACGATGGTCATGTCGCGGCCTTCGCGCGCGATGCGGGCTTTGCCGACGGGCAGCGCCTCGCTTGGCAATTTTTCGGCCTTGAGGTGGTAGTAAAGGAATTTGTGCTCGCAAAAAATCACCGGATCGTCAATCGCCACCGCTTCGAGCAGCATGCTGTAAGCGTCTTCAACGGTCGCCGGTGTCAAAACCACCAGGCCGGGATAATGCGCGTAAATCGTCTCCA
>Ga0265323_10000334_pt1 | contig 26793 bp, 40 predicted proteins | sample 41225metaG_FD_193580 | JGI IMG/M metagenome (GOLD analysis project Ga0265323, IMG submission 193580) | Rhizosphere microbial communities from Carex aquatilis grown in University of Washington, Seatle, WA, United States - 4-12-25 metaG | ecosystem: Host-associated > Plants > Roots > Rhizosphere...
GCAGTCCGAGCGCCGCAAGATCACGGAGCGCCAGACAATGTTCGGCGAGGCCTGGGAGCAAACACTCGCTCTGGCCGCCCAGATTGAGGGCGTCGACGTCGACCCGGCCGCCCAGGTGCGCTGGAAGGACACCGAGGCTCGCGCTTACGCGGCCACCGTTGATGCGCTCGGCAAGCTCGCCCAGATGCTGCAGATCCCGGTCGAAGAGCTGTGGGAAAAGGTCCCCGGCGTGACGCAGGCTGACGTCCAACGATGGAAGGCTGCCCGCGCCAAAGGCGACTCCATGGCGCAGCTCGGCGCGCTTCTGGATCGCCAGGCGACGCAGCTCGGTTCTGGGGTGACGGGCTGATGGCGAGCACCGCCGTCGGCGCGACGCTCACAATCCTGCACCGTCAGCGGCAACTGGCGCTGCGCTCCTCGCTGATCTCCGAGATCGCCCGGCTGTTCCCCGGCTGGAAGCTGAACGACGAGAGCAGCTACGAGATGCTGCAGGCCGGCCTGATCTACCTGGTCAACCAGGGATCGCAGAAGTCGGCCGAGCTCGCCGCCAGCTACTACCAGCTCTTCCGCCAGGTAGAGGCGCCGGGTGCGGAGGCGCTCCCGAAGGTCGTGCTTTCCGCCGCGCCTCCGATCGAGCAGATCCGCACGGCGCTGCGCGTGACGTCAAAGGGAGCGGCCTATCGCTCTCTCGGCGCCGGCATGGACTACCCGCAGGCGATGGCGAATGCGCTCGTCCAGGTCAGCGGATCCATGAGCCGCATCGCGCTCGACTCGGGTCGCGACACGATCATGGACAACGTGCGCTCCGACCCCAGGGCGGTCGGTTGGGCTCGCGAGGGCTCCGGAGAGGAGTGCGCCTTCTGCGCGATGCTCATCTCCCGGGGCCCGGTCTACAAGGAAGAGACCGTCGACTTCGAGGCTCACGACCACTGCGTCTGCTTCGGCACTCCGGTGTACGACATGGCGGCCGGCTGGTCGGACCAGGCGCGCGAATACAGCGACATGTGGAGCCAGACGGGCGACCTGAACGGATTCAGGTCCGCCCTCACTGAGCGGGCCGCCGCCACGGCGGCCTGACACCACCCCCGACACGGGAGAAGAAGTGGATCCCAAGGACAAAGACAAGCAGGACGGCGCCGGCGGCGAGCCCGACCCCAAAGACGGCGCAGGTGACGACGGCCAGGACGGCGCCGGCGGCGAACCCGACTGGAAGGCCGAGGCCGAGAAGTGGAAGGGCCTCTCGCGCAAGCACGAGACCCAGGCGAAACAGAACTCGGACGCCGCCAAGCGGCTGAAGGAGCTCGAGGACGCCGACAAGTCGGAGCTGCAGAAGGCGAACGACACGGCTGCGACTGAGAAGGCCCGCGCGGACGCCGCCGAGGCCAAGGCCACGCGGTTCGAGGTCGCCGCGGAGCTGGGCATCCAGGCCAAGCACATGAAGTACCTCACCGGGTCCACCAAGGAAGAGATCGAGGAGTCCGGCAAGGGCATCCTCGAGGACTTCCCCGAGAGCTACGGCGAATCCGCCATGGAAGACGCCAAGAAGAAGCCGACACGGCCCAAGGAGCGGCTGCGTCCGGGCGCGGCTCCCAACGAGGAGCCCGACGAGACCGACCCGCGCAAACTCGCGGCTTCTGTGCCGCGGCTCTAGGAGCAGGAGACATGGCCAACTCATTCATTAAGGCGACCAAGGTAGTCAACACGGCGCTCGGCGTGCTCATGCGCGAGACCGTGCTCGCGCAGCTCGTCTGGCGCGACGCGGTGGGCGACTTCGCCGGCGCGAAGGACGACACGATCACGATCCGCGTGCCGGCCTACATGACGGCGCGCACGCGGCAGCTGCGTTCGGCGGGTCCGATCACGATCGACGAGCTCGCCGAGACCTCCGTCGACGTGAAGCTCGACACGGACGTCTACAAGGGCGTCAAGGTCACGGACGAGAACATGACCCTGGACATCAGCGATTTCGGCGTCCAGGTCATGAACCCGATCCTGCGCGCCATCGTCGAGGGCATCGACGACGAGATCGCGGACGAGATCTCCGCCGCGGACTTCGCACTCACCGAGAACTTCAGCAAGACCAAGCCTCTCTCGAGCGTGCTGTCCTGCCGCCGGAAGCTGAACGACGCCCGTGTGCCCAAGCGTGACCGGGTGCTCGCCGTCGGGTCGGAGCTCGAGCAGTACATCCTCGAGGACCTCGCCCGTCGCAACATCGCCGGGCCCGGCGCCTCGCAGGACGCGCTGACGGACGCGACCCTCGCCCTCAACTACGGCGGCTTCCGCGTGGTGCAGGTCGACTCGTTCGCGCCCGACGAGGGCTTCGCCTTCCACCGGACGGCGTTCCCGCTCGTCAGCCGCGCACCGGCCGTGCCGGACGGCGTAGCCTGGGGCGCGGTCGCCTCAGCGGAAGGCTTCGCCATCCGGACCATCAAGGACTACGACCCGTCGAACCTCACGGACCGCTGCATCGGTAACTGCTGGATCGGCACCGGCGTGGTCAAGGACGACGGCGACCTGAACGACGACGGCCAGTTCATCCCCGAGGACGGCAGCGGCTCCGGCAGCCCGATCCTCGTGCGTGCCGTCAAGCTCGCCATCCCCGGCGGCTCCTGAGTCGCCTTGATCCCCAGGTCCCTTCACCAGTTCTGGACCGGGCCGGCCATGCCGGCGGCGTTCGTGAAGTTCGCCGCCGGCTGGCGCCGCCTGCATCCGGACTGGGAGTACAGGTTGTGGGGCGAGGACGACGTCGCGTCGCTCTCGCTCCACAACCGGGACCTCTACGACCGGGCCGAGGAGCTCTGTCCGAACTTCTCCGGGCAACTGAAGTCGGACATCCTGCGCTACGAGCTTCTCTACCAGTTCGGCGGCGTCTGGGTCGACACGGATTTCGAATGTCTCAAGCCGATCGACGAATTGCTCGACGGGGTGCGATGCTTCGCGGCCTGGGAGATCGAGCAGCGCGTCGTCAACAACGCCATCCTGGGCTGCGAGCCCGGCGACCGCTTCATGGACTTTCTCGTGATGGGCCTGATCGCGTCCGTCGTTCCCAGCCGCGGCCAGCGTCCGAGCAAGATCAGCGGTCCCCACTACCTGACCACCTGCTATGAGAACCGAGCCTGCGCGGGGCAGCTGACCGTCCTCCCGCAGGAGTTCTTTTACCCCTATGCCTGCAACGAGCTCGACCGTGCCGGCGAGGACTTCCCCGAGTCCTATGCCGTGCACCACTGGGCCAATCAACGCCGACTCCGGAGGAAGCCCCTGTGAAGCTGAGCGCCTCGATCATGGCGCATCCGTCGCGCGCCGACTGGGTGAAGCATCTCCAGGGCCACACTGGGATCCCGAGCGACTGCGTCGCCTGGGACCGCGGTGACGGGCTCTGGGACACCTGCTCTCGCGCCTGGCAGTGCCACGATCCGAAGGCCACGCACCATCTGGTGCTCCAGGACGACGCCCTCGTCTGTCGTGACCTGATCGCCGGCCTCGAGGATGGCCTCGAGAAGACGCCGGCGCAGTTCTGCTGCCTGTACGTCGGGACGCCGCACGAGGGCGCCCGCGGCGTCCGGAAGGTCGACGAGCTGACCGCGCGGGCCGACCATGTGGGCGCCTCCTGGATCGTGATCGGCTCCATCCGGTGGGGGATCGCGCTCGTCCTCCCCACGGAGGTCGTCGACGACATGCTGCGCTGGTGCGAGCACGCTGAGGGCGCGGATGATGAGCGCATCGGCCGCTACTGCCGAGACGTCCTGCGCTGGAACGTCTGGCACCCCTGGCCGTCGCTGGTCGACCATCGCGCCGGCGGGTCTCTCGTCGGCCATTCCACCACGATCGCGCGCCGCTTCATCGGCGAGGACGCCTCGGCTCTCGATTTCGACTGGGAAGGCGCGGTGATCTCATGAGAATCTCGCTGACCTTCGACACCGAGCATCCCGACAAGCCATGCCGGCCGGGGAACACGCTGCGTCGACTCGACGACCTGGCCTTCGCCGGAGTCAAGGCGACCTTCTTCATCCAGGGACTGTGGGCCCAGGCCTATCCGGAGCTGACGCAGCGCATCGTCCGCGACGGGCATGCGATCGCGAATCATTCCTGGTGGCACGCCAGCACGACCCTGCATACCGACGAGGGCGTTCGCCTGACTGTGACGAAGACCGAGGACGTGCTGAAGCGCCTCACTGGCGCGCGGACCCGCCTCTTCCGTCCCCCCTATGGCAACGGCCTCGAGGATGAGCGGGTGATCCGCATCGTCGAGAGCCTGGGCTATGACGTCGTCGGCTGGGACGTCGACTCTGAGGACTGGGACCCGGCGATGACTGCGGACCGGCTCCTGGAGCGCGTCCCCGCGCAGCTCGAGACGGCCGGCGGAAATCCGGTCATCGTCTTCCATTCATGGCCCGACTGCTCGGCCGACGCGCTCCCCGAGCTCATCTTCGACCTGCGCCGCAGGGGCTGCGAGTTCTCTGTGATGGAGCCGTCGTGAGCGGCGTCTCGGACTACTGGGAAGAGCGCTACCTAGCCGGAAAGCGGGGCTCTGGTCCCGGCTCCCGGGGCGAGGCCGCCGAACGCAAGGCCGCGTTCGTCAATGCGCTGATCGCCGAGCATGAGGTCAACCGCGTGATCGACTGGGGCTGCGGCGACGGAGAGATCGCCCGCCGGCTCGTATGCCGCCGCTACGTCGGACTGGACGTGTCCCCCGCCGCGATCGCGCTCTGCCAAGAGATCGTTGAGCTCCCCCGGCGCACCTGGATCGCCTTCGATGGATGGCGCCGTCCCCAAATGCCGGAGGCCCAGCTCTCGCTCTCCCTGGACGTGATCTTCCACCTGACCGAGGAGCGTCTCTACCGGCGCCACCTGCGCCTCGTCTTCGGCGCGGCGCCGCTCGTGTGCATCCACTCGTCCAATCGCAACGAGGAAGGCGAGTCGCACGTCCTGCACCGCGAGTTCGTTCCCGACGTTCCGAAGGGCTGGGAGGTCCTGCATCGTCCCGACGACGAGCGCGAGATCGGCTTCTGGGTCTTCCGGAGGGCCGAGACGTGACGCAGCTCTCGCTGTCGGTCGCGATGATGGCGCACCCGAAGCGCCGCGCTCAGGTGGACGAGATTCTCGCGCGCCTCGATCGCGGCGACGTGCAGGTTGTCTGGGACGAGTGCCAGAGCCGCTGGGATACAGGGAAGCGGGCGATGCTCGCGCACGACCCGACCTGCACGCACCACGCCGTGATCCAGGACGACGTCCTGGTCTGCCGCGATCTCTTCGCCGGCATGCTGAAGGCGCTCGAAAGCGTGCCCGCTGGCGCCCCGGTGTGCGGCTACGTCGGCCGCGTGCGCCCGTATGCCGAGATCGTCACCTACGCGGCCGCCAGGGCGCGTCTCACAGGCGCCTCCTGGCTGACCATGCACACCCTGAACTGGGGTCCGCTGATCATCGTCCCGACCGCGGAGATCCCCGACATGATCGCCCACTGCGACCCGCTGAAGGACATCCCCAACTACGACCGCCGTCTCTCGCGCTTCTTCGAGCTCGAGCGGCACGTGAAGATCTGGTACACGTGGCCCTCCGTCGTCGACCACGCAGATGGTCCCTCGCTGGTCCCGGGACGCATCGGCACGGACCGCCGGAAGGCCGTGCACACCCGGGTCGCGCACACATTCCTCGGCGCGGACCGTTCGGCGCTCGAGATCGACTGGTCGGGTGACGTTATCGACATCGATGCGGCCGCCCTTGCCAACGACAAGATCACCTATCGCAACTCCGCCACCGGCCAGGAGTTGCACCTGCGTCCCACCAGCCCGCGGGCCCGGCGCCTGCAGGGTCTGCCGGCCTGGGAGCTCGTCATGGAGGGAGTCCAATGAGCAACGGCTTCGTCACCTTCGAGGACTTCCAGCTGCGCTACGAGAACGTCGTCCCGGCCGCCGACCAGGAGCGCGTCGCGATCCTGATCGAAGACGCCTGCGGACTCGCGGAGGACCTGCTCAACAAGAGCCTCGCCGGCATGCCCAGCGTCCCCAGGACTGTCGTCTCCACCATCTGTAAGGCCGCGCGCCGGGCGTATGAGAACCCCGACGGCCTCCAAGGCGAGACGATCGGTGATTACAGCTGGCGTGTCGGGACAGCGGCCGAGGGCGGCCTGTACTTCACCCCGAACGAGGCGCGCCTGATGCGCCGGGCCGTGAAGCGCTCAAGCATCGGCACGATCGAGCTCCAGGGCATGCTCCCCGACTCAATCGACAGCGACCGTTTCCTCCCCGACGCGAACAGCCCCGGGGAGCCGATCCTCTGGTTCGACTACGAGGACATGACGTGAGGGAGTTTCCGGCAAGGCTCAAGCGCGATCGGGCTACGGTGCGGACCTACCGCGGAGAAAGCAGCGTGGAGCCGATCCTGAGCGACGCCGTGACGGTGGCGGGCAAGTGGTCGCTCACGCGACAGCTGGCGCGCAACGACGCCGGCGACGAGGTGCTGTGCGAGCTGGTCGGCTATGTGAGCCCGAGCGCGGCGGCGCTCTTCCCGCCGAAGAGCGAGGTCACGGCCTGCGGGCGCACCGGGTTGGTCATCTCCCTGGGCACGTCTTCGAGGCCCGGGCAGGCAGTCCTGACGAAGGTGATGTGCACGTGAGCGATGCTCAGGTGAAATGGATGGGCGACAAGGTCAAGGCCCGGACCCGCCGCGGCGGAATCTCGGGCCTGAAGGGCTGGGCGAACGCCGTGCTGAAGCGCGCGGATGAGCTCGTTCCCGAGGCGCCGAAAGGCGTGCCCGGCGCCGGCTACCTGAAGAAGTCCGGCAAAGTGACGATCGATGAGGCGCGCGGCGTCGCCGCGGTCTCGTTCGCTTCTCCGCCCAAGCGTTCGGATGGACGCAAGCAGCCGAGCGCCGGCCTGGCCGTGCTGGTGCACGAAGACATGACGGCCCAGCATGCGCCGGGCAAGCAGGCGAAGTACCTCGAGCAGCCGGTGAACGAGTCGCGCTCCGTTGCGCCCTTCACCATGAAGACGTCGATCGGCCGGGAGTTCAAATGAGCGGCCTGAAGACGAACCTGGCCGTGGGGATCGCCGAGCTGCTGGACGAGCTCAAGATTGGCATCTACAGCACGAGCTCCGCGCACGATCCGGAGGCGAGCCTTCCGCTGATCAAGATCGCGCGAGTCCCCGACGAGCCCGGCCGTCTGATCACGCTCACCACCTACCCCGTGAGCGACGACACGGGGGTCCCGAACTCCGTCGTCATGCTGCAGGTCAGGTGCCGCTGGGACAGCCGGGATCCGCGGCCAGCAGATGACCTGGACGACGCGATCTTCCAGGCGCTCCAGCAATTCTCCGGGGTCTTGAGTACCGGGGTGCGGGTCGGCTACTGCCGGCGAATCTCAGGCGCTCCGCTCGGCGAGGACGAACGCGAGCGGCGCTCAGTGTCCAGCAACTACTCCGTCTCGGTCTACTGGCCGACAGGCAACCGCCACTAGCGAAGGAGAGCACGACATGACCGTCACGCCCAGAACAGAGCCCGGATCGCCCACCTACGCGAAGAAGTGGTGGTGGGACGTCAACATCGGCACCCACGAGGCCCCCGACTGGCTCGAGATCGGGAGCTTCAACAACTTCAACATGGAGATCAACCCGACGACGAAGGACAACTCCACGTATCAGAGCGGAAAGTGGGGCTCCGACGTCACCACGAAGCTCAAGTACGCCCTCAACGCAAAGTTCATCCGCAACACGCTGCCGACCGACCCGTCGGCCTACGATCCCGGTCAGGAGGTCATGCGCGAGTACGGCTTCCTGACGGGTCCGGCCGGCCGCGTCGAGACGCGCTGGTACGAGATGGACGACGAAGGCCCTCGCGAAGAGGCCTACCAGGGCTACCAGACCGTGCAGTGGAAGCCCGATCCCGGAGCTGATGACGACCTCTCTACGGTGTCGGTAGTCTGCCCCGGACAGGGCACGCCGGAACCGATCGCGCATCCCTCGCCGAACAGCTGAGGTCGCTCATGTTCCGCGACCTCGACGATTTCCTCGAGGAGCCGCTGCAGCTGACGATCCGGGGGAGGACGTTCACCTTCCCCGGGTCGATCAGCGCACGCACCGGCCTTCAGCTCCAGCGCATGCACCAGCTGGCCGTCGCGGCCCACGAGGGCGAGCTCGACGCCGATACGCCGGCGATCACGAAAGAGAACCGGGAGCATCTGTTTGACGAGATGCTCGGTGAAGCCAAAGAGCAGCTGCTCGACTACGCGACCCAGCGGGAGTACGAGCTCGTGAGCGGCACCCTCTTCAACGTCCACATGTACGGCCGCGAGGTCGCCGAGATGGTCTGGAACTCCCAGGGGGAAACGCTCGCCCCGAGCGCGACGCGGAGCGGCAGCCCGCGCTCACGTCCTCGGGGCTCCCGCGGTGGATCGACGAAATCAAAGCCCCGGGCCCGAAAGGCCCGACCTGGCGGGAAGTCCTGAGTCTGTGGCGGCTCGTGGAGGCCGACATGCATGAAATCTACGGCATCGACGTGAGCTCATCTGAAGTTCTCGACGAGCGCACCTGGCGCTGGCTGGGCGCGCGGGTAACCGGGCTCTTCGAGCGTCCCTGCCACTCGCGCGTCGGCCGCGCCCTGGGAAGGAGCTGAGATGCCTCCTTCCATGACCGTCGGCGATCTCGTTGCCTACCTGAAGCTCGACGATTCGGACTTCAACCGCAAGCTCGACGCCAATCACAAGAAGTTCCTCGGTACCGGCAGCGCGCTCAACAACGCCGCCAATGTCGGGGCCGTGGGCTTCGGCGTGCTCAGCGCCGCGATCATCAAGAGCACGGCCGACTACATGGCCTATGGCGCGGAGATCCGGCAGACAGAGCGATCGACAGGCGCGAACGCTCAGACGGCATCGAAGCTCGTCGGCGAGTGGAAGCGGTACGGCGTCGAGACCACGGCCGCCACCATGGGCACGAAGAAGCTGATGATGGCGATCGATGGGGCGCGCAGCGGCAACGCCAGCGCGGCCAAGGACTTCGAGGACCTCGGGATCTCCGTCGACAAGCTGAAGAGCATGAACGACACCGAGGCGATCGACGCCACCCGCAACGCCCTGGCCGGCATGGCCGCAGGCGCTGAACGGAGTCGCATCGCTACCGATCTCCTGGGCCGTGGCTCGATTCAGATGAGCGCCTGGTACTCGGCGTCCGCGGATTCGATGATGGAGACCGATCAGAAGCTCAAGGACGCTGGGCTGATCTGGAGCGACGAGCAGGAGAAGAAGTACGCCGACGCAGTCAAGGCTGACGCCGAGCTCAAGATCGCCATGATGGGACTCGAGCAGACGATCGCTCAAGAGGTCCTGCCGGCCATCGATCCGCTCATCAACTTCCTGAGCGACACGCTCGACAAGATGGGCCCGCTCGCGAAGGCGATCCCGTTCGTGACGCTGGCTCTCGGCGGATTCGTCGCCGTGGTGAAGATCAACAACGCGCTCAGGAGCGCCTGGGGCGATACCTTCGGCAGGCTGATCCCGAAACTGGCCGCGGAGACCACGGCGACCGAAGCAGAGACGGCCGCGCTCGGTGAGCAGACCGCGGCGATAGAGGAGAACACGATCGCTCGCGGAGAGAACGGGGCCGCGGCGCTCGGAGGCGGAGCGGAGGCGCTTGCCGGAGGAGGAGCGACGATGGCAGCCGGAGCCATCGGGACCGGCACCGCGGGCATGGGCGCAGGTAGCGCCGTTGCTGGCGGCGGCGTGGCGGCGATGGCGGGTGCCGTGGCCGGAATCATCGGGACGCTGGCCGTTGCGGGAGCCGCGGCGGTACTCGTGCAGAAGCTCGTCGGCGATTGGGCCATCGGAGACGGCACGGGTGCTGCCAAAGTCAAGACGTATCAGGAACAGGGAGCTACGTTCCATCCCGCGGGCGGCAAGGGCGGCGCGGTCGTGCTCGTGGCACCTCACGGCTCGACGTTGAACTGGGAGGACGCAAAGTCCCGGTATGACCCGCTCATCTCGTCGTCCCACGCGCAGACAGACGCAACCGATAAGAGCACCGCGGCGACCAAGGAGAACACTGCGGCCGTGAAGGACAGCACGGCCTCGCAGAAGTCGCTGGCGCAATCCATCCTCGACGATGCCGCCAAGGCCGCCGGCGCGGTCACGCAGCCGATGTCCAACAAGGAGTTCCTCAAGTACGCCGCCACGCTCCATCCCCTGCCGAACGCCGACAACGCACCGGTCCCGTATGTGCCGACGCAGAAGCTCCCCAAGCGCAAAGCCGCGCACGGCGCCCACTTCAGGACGAACGGTCCCCTGCTCCTGCTGGTCGGCGACAACCCAAGCGGACAAGAGGACGTGGATGTGACGCCGCGAGCCGGTGGCAAGCCCCGCGGTTCGGGCGGCGGAGACACGTACTACATCACGGTCCCGATCGCCATCGAGAAGCTCATCGGCACCGACGCGCGCAGCGTGCGCCAGATGGGCGACAAGATCGAGCAGCGGCTGGCACGGAAGACCAGGTACTCGCGCGAAGCGAGGTCGTCCAGTGGCTGAGGACTACACGACCGTCCGCCTTGGCAGCTTCGAGTTCGAGGCCTACCGGATCACGGAGTCGCCTCCGAACCGCAGCGTCGGGACGAGCGCCAATCCATTGGCGGCCGAGCCGGCGCAGACCACCGACTTCCTCTCTGGATACCAGGAGCTCAAGATCGACGGCTTCCTCCAGGGTCTCGAGTCGGGCGGGAGGACCCCGGGAGAGGACCTGCAGCGGCAGAAGCGCGCTCTGAAGGCTGAGGTCAAGAAGAACTCGAACTCGCTCCAGATCGCCTATCGGGGCGCCGCCTCCGTCGAGAAATGGCGCGTCTTCAAGAATCCCACCGGGCCGACCTTCGTCTATGACGAGGACGCCGATTCGGCCTACATCATGGACGTCTCCGTGACGCTCAACTGCCTGCCCTGAAGGAAGGAGGCCAGCGCATGCCGCTCGATCCCGCAGAAGCCGCTCGGCACGCCGAGGACCACCTGAGCACCTACCCGACTATCTACGTGGAGCTCACGTCGGACGAACCCGACGACGACACTCTGGGGACCCCGGTCGCCTACACCGGCTACGTCGGACCGCTGGCCATGGCCGCTGCAGCCTTCACCCACGACGGCGCGGGGAAGCTGACCGCGAACGTGGTCGCCGACTTCGGCGACCCGGAGGCCGGCACTCCCGAGACGTCCGCCGTCGCCGTCGAGTTCTACTCGAGCTCCGCCAAGACCTACCGGATCGCCTACGAGGAGCTCGACGCACCGCTCGATATCGACGAAACCACTCCGCATGTCCGCTTCCCCGTGGGCGCGCTCGTGATCTCGTTCGGCTCGCCTGACATCTCCGGGGACGGCGAACCATGAGCATCGCGGCGGGCATGACGATCACCAAGCTCTTCGTCGTCGAGAATCCTTCGACTCGGGCGGCCGTCGACGCCGACGCGCTGCCGACCGGGGAGCTGTACGTGGCCGGCGCCGCGGACGCGGCGACGGTGACCGTGTCGCATATCTCCACCGGGCTCTACAAAGCTTCCATCCTCCTGCCGGCGCTCACCGACGGACAGGTCTGCGACCTCGTGGTCTCCTACTCCATCAGCTCGGTCGCCATCAAGGACGTCGTCTGGAGTGACGCCGCCGACGCGCTCGACCGCATCCGCAAGGTGCTGTTCAACCGCCTCGAGACCGACCCGGCGACCGGGCAGATGACCCTCTACGACGACGACTCGGAGACCGCGCTGATGAGCTGCAACCTCTGGGAAGGCACCGACATGTCGCAGGCCTACCGCGGCGCCGGCATCAACCGCCGGGAGCAGCTGACCTGATGGCCCAGCCCTCTCTCGTCACCCGAGGGCTGGGAGCCCAGGGCAGCCTCATCGGGGCCGGCATGGGCACCGTGGCGCAGACCACGTCCACGGGGCTCTCCTGCACCGTCGACGCGCACGTCCGCATCACCGCGGCGCTCCGCATCGTCCTCGACGACGAGGGCCTCTCATGCGCCGTCCAGGCGCCGCTCACAATCAGCGCCGTCCTCGACGATGAGTCCTACCTCGCGGCCCCCATGCTGCGTCTGGTCGCGCCGATGGCCTACCACCGTCCGGCGCTCTTCGCGGAGGACATCACACTGGGCGAGGACTACAGCGTCGCCGAGGATCTGACGGCCTTCTACGGCGGCGCGAACGTGCGCCCGCAGATCCGCCGCTTCAGTCTCAAGCTCGGCGGCAAGGAAGTCCGCCGCGAGCTGCTGTCAGATCTGGAGTTCGAGCTGACGACAGCCGGCGGGCCGGAGACCGCGACAGTCACGCAGTTTCGCAGCGCGAAGGCGCTGCCGGCTGCCATCCTCAAGCGCCTGGTCTGCACCTACAAGGGCCAGCGCCTCTTCGGCGGCCGGCTCGAAGGCCGCACGCGCGACCTCGAGGAAGACGGCATGGGCACGACCCTGACGTTCAAGGGCACGATCTGCGATCTCGAGAACCGCGGGACCTTCCGCTGCGACTACGTCGATAGCGACCTCGAGCACTGGTCTCTCGACCAGCCTCCGGGTACCGGCGGGGATGCGGGCGGGCCGGACTGATGGCCGACTACGACATCGGCCGCGACGCCCGCGGCATCTACCTGTTCAGCCAGTGGGGCGGCAAGTATTCGTCCACGGAGACGCCTGAGGGGTCGTTCGCGAACCCGAGCTCGCACCCCGGGAGCGCCGGCCGCATCTACTGGCAGCTATACGACGGGGTCAACACGACTGACTGCATCCGGCTGCTCGAGCTCGAGCTGCGCATGGGCGGCTGGTGGGCTTGGGGCGAGAGCTGGCTGCAGTTCAGCGTCTACGGACGCCGGACCCTCGACGGCAAAAACCGCTGCTGCGTCTACCGGCAGGTCATCCGCCGCTTCGGAGCTGAGGACGACCCTCACGACTGGCACCACGTGCCGCCGCTCTCGCTGTACTTCGACAAGGACGAGGAGGTGCGCTGCATCGTCGGGCGCATCGAGGCCCTCGGGACGTTCGCCGAGCAGCCGATCACGAGCATCCCCGCCAAGACGCGCAGGTATTGGGACCAGATCGGCATCCAGAGCCCGCCGCCGCACGGGGTCATCGTCAAGAAGGCGCGCGTCTTCGGCAAGGCGCCCGTGCACTACCGCTCCGGCAAGGCCGTCATCTACGTCACCGACGCCATCAAGGACATCATCGCGCCCAAGTTCAAGGCGAAGGGCCTGAAGGGGACGCTCGCCGTGGACCAGCTCTACTTCAAGGAGCTGCCGAAGACGGAGCGCGACGCCCTCGAGGAAGCCAACGCCATGCTGGGACGCGACTACTTCGCCTGGTCAGACGACGAGATCACCTTCCAGGGCCACGACGCCGGCAGGGTGAGGCGCCTCGACATCACCGACCCGCGCGTGACGTTCGGACTCTCCGACGACGTCGACCAGACGCGGAGTCGCGTCCTCGTGCAGTTCACCAACCGGCTCGGCAAGCCCCGGGAAGTCCTGGTGAAGGGGAACGCCCCGGTGCTCCGCGGACAGGTCCGTTCGACCACGATCTCGGCTCCGGACTCCGTGAAGACGCTGCGGGGCGCGCGCCTCTACGGAAAACGCTACCTGCGTGACCGCAAGAAGCTGACGCAGTCCAACACCGTGACGGTCCGCGGCGTGATCCCCGGCTTCGGCGACGCGCTCCTGGTGCGTCCCGGCGAGCGGGTCACGCTGGTCGGCGCCAAGGGAGCGACGAAGCGCATGCGGATCACGACGGTACGTCCCCGTCCTCTCGACTGGGAGTCCGAACTCTCGTTCGATATCGAGCCCTGGCGGCTGGACAGGTGGCTCGCCGCCCATGCCGCCCAGGGCCACACCGTCAGATTGTGAGGAGGCGAGGATGGCTAATGACACCACGGGCATCGTTGGCGACCGGAGGCGCAACCCGTTCCCGTCGATGAACGACACCGAGTACGAGCTGTTCCTCCTCACCATCGAGAAGTCGGTGAACAAGGGCGTCTCCGAGGCCATGGCCAAGTACCGGCAGAACAGCTGTGAGCCGCACGTGACGAGTACGGGCCACCTGAACACCGCCGTCTTCGGCTCAACCGAGCACGGGATCATCGGCCTGGACGACCGTGTGTCTTCGCTCGAGCGCGCCATGGCCACCCTGTCGCGAGTCACGTGGATCGCTGTCTCGGCCTTCATCGTCGCCTTCATCGGCCTGCTCGTCGGCATCATCCAGTTCGCCATCGTCGGGAGGTAGAGACCGTGCGCAGACTCACGCCCATCATCCTCATCGCCGCGCTCGCGCTCCTGCTCGCCGGCTGCGGCGAGACCGCCATCACGGGGCAGCTCCCGAGCGGCGTGGACGTCGCCTCCGGACAGTACATCGCCACGGTCGACGCCGCCGGCGGGTACGCGGTCGTGCCCTACACGCCGCAGCCGGTGCCCACGGTGACCGTCACGGCGACCCCGCTGCCGGGTCCGACCGTCACGGTGACCGCGACTGCGTCGCCGAGCACGTCCGCCACGCCCACGGTGACGCCGACGCCCACGCCGACCAGCACGGCCGTTGCGGCCGGACCTGCCACGGGCACCGTCTTCACCAAGTCCAGCGCGCTCCACCTGACTTCCGGCCATGACCTGGTCTACAACGGCGTCGATTTCGAGGGCTCCGGCTACGGCTCCGGCGACTGGGGCGCGCTCGTCTTCCTCGAGGCGCAGGGCCCGCTCTACAACATTACCTTCAAGAACTGCATCATCGGCACCAACACGAACACCGGGAACGGCGTCAAGATCGTCGACCTCGGGGGCGGCCGCGTCCACGACATCACCTTCGATCACTGCGCCTTCAAGTACCAGCCGCGCATGGGCTTCGAGGTCAACGGGCGCTCGATCGAGAACGGCGTCGGCGGCCAGGGCTACCTGCGCGTCAACCTCACCAACTGCACCTTCGCCGCCTCGGCCGGCGAGGCCGTCTCCTACGACTCCAACGTGGGCGACCTCTCCGGCTACTGCACGGTCTCCGGCAACGTCATCGCCGGCGCCGGCGTCGGCACCACCTACCAGTACGCCAAGACCTTTGAGATCAACGGGACCCGGAACATGACCGTGCGGAACAACACGGTCGGCGCCGGGCGCGACGGCATCTTGAACCTGCAGGGCCGCGACTCGCAGCCCGTCAACTGGACCTTCAGCGGCAACACCTGGGACGGCACCTCCATCCCGGCCGGCGTCACGCCCGCCTACGAGCTCGCGTTCTTCCAGAACATCAAGGGCGGCCTCACCATGGCGGACCGCATCGTCAACGGCGGCGGCTACCCGTCGACGACCTGGGGCTACATGACCGGCTGCACCGGGCTTGACCTCTCCGCCTGCACCGTGACCGGAGCTCCCAAGCAGTTCCCGTCCGGGTACATCGCGAGCTCGTCCGGCAACACGTGGCCGAAGTGAAAGGGGAGGTCATGCGCCTGCTCACCCTCACGACCCCATACATGCAGGGCCCGGACGTCGCCCTGATGCAGGCCGCGCTGATCAAGCGCGGCTGGCTCGGCAAGGACCACACTCACGGGCAGTTCGGGAAGGCCACGGCGGACGCTTGCTACCGGGCCAAGTGGCACCTTGGCTACCAGGACGTCACGCACGGCGGCGGCGGCCTCTTGTACGACTACCTGACCGGCGCCCGCAAGCCGACCGCAGCCATGGTCAAGCGCGCGCACGAGCGCGCGGCCGCAGCCGCCGGCGACAAGCTCCGCGCCGGCGCTGTCGCCTACCTACACAGCCACCTCGGCGACCGCGAGCGCACCGGCCACAACGACTGCTTCGCGACCGACTGGTGGTATGGCCGGCACGTCGACGGGAGCCGCGACTGGGGACCGTGGTGCATGATGGGCGCGAGCGCCGCCTACGCCCACGCCGGCAGCTCGCTCTTCCGGGCCGGCGCGTACTACGCCAGCTGCAGCGCGCTGCTCGCCGACGTCGACCGCGGCCGGCACGGGCTCGCCTACGTGCACGATTTCCACGACCTGCTCCCCGGTGATCTCACGTTCTGGCGCCTCTACCCGGGAAAGAGCTACACGAGCTGGGAGCGGTGCGATCACATCGAGACCGCGCGCGCTCCGGGAGTGCATGTCGGGTCGGTCCTCACGATCGGCTGCAACACCATCCCGCAGAACGGCAACGGCGACGAGGCCAACGGCGGCGGCGTCTACGAGCGCAGCCGGCCGGTGAGCCTGCTCTACCGCGTCGTGCGAGTGGGCGCCTGATGCAGCCTGGAGTCACGCCAGGAGCGACCTTCGAGTTCCACGCGGCGCGCTGCAACGGCGGCGGCCTGCCGGGCATCAACTCACCGCTCACCGTGATCGCGAAGGACACGAGCGGCAACGGCAACGACGCTACTCTGGTCGGCTTCGGCGGCCTCGTCATCGGGAACCCGGACAACAACCCGACTACAACGGTCACCGACCTCGCGAACAAGAAGCGCGGCTCACAGTTCCCTGTGCAGCTGGTCGCGCCCATCACGAAGCTCACCGCGTACCTGCGGAACACGGGGACCGGCCACGCTGCCTGCCACGTCAAGGGGCTCATCTACGCCGACAGCGCGGGCGCTCCCGGCGCTCTGCTTGCGACGACCAACGAGGTCGCCATCGCCGACAACATGGCGACGACCGCAGTCGACCTCACGCTCGCCTCTCCGTACACCCCGACGTCGACTAGCCCGCTCTGGCTGGTCGTGCACGGGGACGCCTCATGTACCGGGCTTCAGTTGTGGTACGTCAGCCTCCCCGATGGCGTGTCCTGTCTCGGCGCTGATACCTACGCCGATGGTCCCAGCGACCCGTTCGGCAGCAACACGCCCGGCGTGGCCTACTTCGCCATCTCGGCCACGTTCGCAGGAGCCATCGGCCGCGAGTGGTCCGGTTATGAGGGCGACACGACGAGCAAGGTGCCGGTCTACAAGGCCGTCAATCTCGCCGTGAACCCGTCCTTTGAGACCGACTCGAACTCAGACGGGCTGGCTGACCACGCCTCGTACTACACGGCCATCGCTGGGACGCGGGCCTACACGCGACCCGCCGGTAGGGTGTCCGGCGTCTGTCAGCGCATGGTGCAGACGGGCGGCGTGGGCGATTCGGCCCTGAGCGCCGGGCTCGTCGCGCAGCGGACTCTTCCCGGCACCGTGAACCCCGGCGACGTCATCGCCTTTTCGGCATGGGTGAAGGGAAGCACTACCGGGTGCACCATCCAAATGGTCCCCGTGATTCGCGCCGCTGGCGGGACTGCATCCGGAGCGAACATGCTCGGCCCGACCATCACGCTCTCGGGGTCGTGGCAACGGGTCTACGGCGAATACTCTGCCGGTGCCTACGCCAACTATGCGGACCTCACCCTGCGCACCGTGGGCGACTTCGACAACGGCGACGTGCTCGACCTCTACGTCGACGACGTGACGATTGAGAAGCGCGGCTGGATGGCCGGGGCCTACTTCACAGACCCCGTCGCGGCATCCGGCGGGCCTCACCTGACGCTCGACGGTAGCGATGACACGGTGAACCTTCCGGCCGCTGTTGCTCCCGGTCTCGGGGATTTCAGCCTAGACGGGTGGGTCTACCTGCCCGCGCACATGCTCGCTAATCACGGGATGCTTCTGGGCTGCAACTTCAACGGCCCCGGCGGCTACGGCATCTATGTGGGCGACACCGCCACCGAGCCGCAGACGTTCTACCTTCAGACGTTCTTGTGCACGTCGGCAGCGGGCGACCGCCTCACGACCGGGAACCCGCCGGGCGTCACCGCGAACGCTTGGCACCACTTCGCCTCGACGTTCGACCGCGACGGAAACATGCGGGCGTGGCTTGACGGCGTGGCGGGCTCGAACGTAGCTATCTCGTCGAAGTCGACGCTCAACCTCACGACCGCGCCGAACATCGGCACCTACTCCGGCTGGTTCGCGTCCTTCATGCTCCAGTCGGTCCGCGTCTACCCGTTCGTCCTGAGTGACGCTCAGATAGCTCAGAACTACGCCGCCGGTCCCTTCTGGCTCAACCACTCGGCTCGCGGCCCGGTCAACAGTCTCGGCAGGAGGATGGTCGCATGAGCCTCTTCAAGCGCGGCACGCTGTACTACTCGCACCAGTTCCACAACGACCTCGGGACGGCAGAGAACCCGACAGCACCGGAGGCGCAGCTCCTCAAGCCGGATGGGTCGTGGGCCGCGCTGACCGCTCCCGCCCAGCAGAACAGCAAGGTCGGCCTGTTCGGCGGCTCGCTCGACATGAGCAACGCCAGCACGTACCCCGTGGGGCGCTACGTCCTGCGCATCGCCGGGACTGTGACCACGGCGAAGGTCGTCGGGCTGACGGAGGCCTTCGAGTTGGTGGAGAGCCTGCCCGACGACGTGGCCGCGCTCGCCGCGACGGCCGTCTGGGGCGCAGGCACGAAGGCGCTCACCGACAAGGCGGGCTTCAGCCTAGCCGCCGACCAGGCTGTCAACGTCACGAAGGTGGGCGGCACGGCGCAGACCGCTGGTGACATCTACGGCCAAATCGCCATCCTCCGGACCCGGCTCGGCGTGCCCAGTGTCGATTTGACGACCGACGTGGCAGCAGTCAAGAGTGACACGGCTGCGGTGAAGGCGAAGACAGACAACATCCCCTCCAGCCCGGCGGCGGTCGGCTCGGCTATGGCACTGACGAGCGCATACGACCACGCGAAGGACGACGTCTATGGGCGCCTGGGCGCGCCCACGGGCGCGAGCATCGCAGCCGACATCGCCACCCGCTTGGCGGCTGCCGGGTACACGGCCCCCGACAACGCGACCATCTCTGCCATCGCCGGGTACGTCGACACAGAGGTCGCCGCCATCAAGGCGAAGACGGACAACCTGCCCGCGACTCCGGCCAGCAAGGCCGACGCCGACGCGGCGACCAGCGCAGCCAACGACGCCAAGGCGAGCGCCGATCTCGCGAACAGGACGGCCCCCGACAACGCGGGTGTTGCCGCCATCAAGGCCAAAACCGACAACCTGCCGGCCTCGCCGGCGGCCACGGGCGCTGCCATGTCGCTCACGACGGCCGAGCGGAACAACATCGCGAGCACCGTCTGGACGACCACCAGTCGTCAGCTCTCAGTCGGCGGCATCTCGGCCATCGTCGCCGCCATCTGGGACGAGGTCACGAGCTCGCACAGCACGACGGGCAGCTTCGCCAAGCTGCTCAAGGACTACCTGGACGCCGCGGTCTCAGCCGTGAAGGCGAAGACCGACGGGTTGCCGGCGGATCCGGCGAGCGAATCGCTCCTCGAGGCCGCGGTCGCCGCCATCCCGCAGCCCGACCTCAGTCGCCTGGACGTCGCGGTATCGACGCGCCTTGCGGCGAGCTCGTATGCCGCCCCGGACAACAGCGGCGTCGCCGCCATCAAGGCCAAGACCGACAACCTGCCGAGTGACCCCGCCGACGAGTCGCTGCTTGAAGCGGCGATCGCGGCGGCGACTCCCGAGATCGATCTGAGCACCGTGACGCTGCCGCTCGCCGCAGTGAAGGCCAGGACCGACAACCTGCCGGCGGACCCGGCCAGCCAGGCGGACATCCTCGAGGCTCTGTCCGACGCTCTCGACCTGAGCGCGGTGACCTCGGCGATCGCGGCTCTGGGAGAGCCGGCTCAGGCGGATGCCCTGAACGCTCTCGAGGTGCTCGTCCAGGCTGTGAAGGCCGTCACCGACGGAATCGACGCGAGCCCGCTGACCGTGACCTTCGAGAGCCCCGTATCGGCCTCCGGGGTTGTGACGGTAGAGCAGGGTGACAGCTACGCAGTGAGCCACGGTCGGATCGGGCTGCCCTTCCTGGTCGCCGACAGCTCTCACTCCATGAGCCTGGACGGGGACGGCGTGACCGTACAGCTGCGCTCGTCACAGCAGACCTGGGAGGCCGCGAGCGTAGTCAGTACCGAGGCCGGCTGGACGGTGATCTTCACGCCGACGGTCGCCGAGACGGCTGCGCTGACCATCTCCGAGCAGATCTACAAGCTGATGGCGATCTACGGCGAGGACGACGTGCGCAGTTTCGCCCGCGGCACGCTCACGGTGGAGGCCGAGATCCCAGAGATCCCCTGAGGTCTCAGAAACGCACGCCGGCGGTCTGCAGTCCGCAGTGACCGGACCGCCGGTGATAGTCTCGCCCGGTGGACGGGAACCGCTCTCTATCGTGGACGGCGGAGCGACGCGCCTCGCTCGACTCGTGGTCTGCACGACACGGCAGACCCGAGCTCGTGGGATTGATCGAGGAGGCTCTGCTCTGCATTGACGGGATCGAGTACCTGCTGGCACTCGACGAAGCGGTCCTGGGAGCTCTCGGAGACTCAGTCCGGAGCGAGCGCGAGAGGGTCATCGAGCTGTCCCACGTACGATGGGCCACCGTGAACGCCATCACGGCGGTCGACCTCTGCGCTGCGGCGCTGACGAAGCTGCTGAATGTCCCCTGGAACAGCCGACGCGAGCCCTCTCTCAGCGACTGGAAGCGGGGCAGGCTCCGGAAGTTCCGCGAGTCCACGCCTGAAGCCGCGGAGACCTGGGTGAACTCACACGATCGCAGCTACAACAGCATCGTGAAGTGGTCGAGACACCGGCTCGTCCACGGGACGATCGAAAGGATCGGAGATCCACCGGGAGACCGCTCGGCCAACCTCTGGCTCTTCGACCTCAAGGGAGTCCACTCGCTGAGGATAGACGGCCGAGGAATCATGGAGATCTCCGCGCGAGTGGCGAAGGACAGCGTCGGCAGGTTCATCGCGGCACTGGACGCCGAGCTGCTCGCTCCCGGAGAGGAGCCCCTGGTCACCGACTAGGAAGGCTCAGAAGGAGGCCCTGGCGCACGCATACACGACGAGCGCCAGGAACAGGACCAGGATGATCCCGAGGATCGTCAGCGCCACTGCGTAGGCCGCCCCGATCCCGACCTTCACTTTATCCCCGGCGGAGAGCGGCTGGCCCGCCTGCCGCTTCGCTACTGCGCTGGCCGTGAGGGACTTCACCGTGGAGCTGCCGCCGAGCTTGTGGCCACAGTGGGGGCACGCCTTCGCCTGGTAGCTCACGGTACCGCCGCATGCCGGGCAGTTTACGAGCGCGGCTGCCGGCCGAGCGCGCGGCGCGGACGGCACGCTCTGCGGCTGAGCTGCCGGAGCTGCGACTGCGTCCATCCTCGATCCGCAGAATGCGCAGACCGCGGAAACTCCCGGGTTCGAGCCGCCGCATTTCGGACACCTGCTGACCTGGCTGCTCAACGTCCCCTCCTTTGCCGGGCCCCCTTCCCTGTGTCGACAGAGTAGCACCCCCGCTTGAATGCGCTCCCCTCCCGCAGACCCGTCTGCCAACCGTGGGAGCCTTGGACCGTCAGCGAAGCGGCCCAAGGGAGGCGCGCATGCGCCGATCGACAGTCCTCATCCTGGTCATCATGGCGCTCGTCGCCGCGATCATCGTCCTCATGGGGGTCAGCCTGACTCCCGGAGCGAAGGCAGCCAACTCTCCGAGTCCATCGCCGAGCTGGTCTGCGACCCCGTCACCGACTCCTTCCCCGGCGCCAGCGGAATTGGTCCGCCACGCGCTCCAGACGCGGAAGAACGCGCTCCGGGCATGGCGCAGGTGGAATCGGGCGCGGCGCTGCTTCTGCCTCGGAAATCGCCCGTTCGGTCCGGCGACCCCGCAGAGGGGAGCGACGGCCGAGACATGGAGCAAGGCGGCGGCCGGCTGGAAGGCGAACCGCGTTGACTGGCTAAGGCGATTCCGGCATCTGCGGGAGCGCATGAAGCACCCGGGCGGGAGCTCGAATGGCGCGCGCTGGATGCCGCTCGCCCGGTGGGTAGGGTGGCCGCGCGCAACTCTCAGCCAACTCTCATGCCTGATCATGAATGAGAGTTCAGGAATCGAGCGGAACATCAGCGCGACGAACGACTGGGGACTGACGCAGCTGCACCGCGGACCGGACGGCTGGGAGTCCACCTTCTGCCACGTCATGCACGCCGCCTGGGCGAAGACGCTCGACCCCGAGTACAACCTCCGCTTCGCCCTCTACATCTGGCGCATCGTCCAGCACGGATCGTTCCTGCCAGCGTGGCGCGGCGATCCGGCGGTGAGCTGATGGCTATCCTCAGATCGCACGTCATCCGGGTCGGCCGTCGTCGCTGGCTCGTGTCCTATGAGGGTCTGAGCTTCAAGAACGGCCGCGTCGTCGTCCTGGAGAACGGCGACAAGGTGGGCACGGCCGACGTCACGGTGCACGTTGAGCGGGTCCCGTGGTGGAAGGTCTGGGTGCGATGATGACCGGCTCCCCCTGGCGCCGGCGTCTCCCGAGAGTCCGCGTCGCCGGCGAGCACCGCGGCCACGCCACCGGCCTTCCCGTACTCGTGATGGTCTGCCGCCGCTGCCGCCACGTCGCCGGGGCATCGTCGTGCGCCTCGTGGACATACCGGGAGGGGTCCGGGTGGCTGTGCCCGAGATGCGCGGGGCGGCGGGGGCTGTGGGAGCGGATCAAGGACTCGTGGCGGGGGAAGTGTCGCCGCTAGTCGCCCACTCTCCCCAGGGCGCCGGAGAAGCGGTCCTGTACCCGGCCGAGCCGCGCGAGATCCGCGTCTGCGCTCACCCGGACTGCGACACGAGGCTGAGGCGCGGACACGGGCCGTACTGCTGCCTGCATGAGCACGATCAGCCCCTGACCAGGACGCAGGCGATCATGGACGCGAAGGTCCGCCGAGAGGGAACGCGCCGATCCGCGGAGGTCCGCACGAAGACATGCGCGCTTGAGAGCTGCGGCCACGATTTTGAGACCAGGAGCGGCAGAGCGCGCTACTGCTCCAACCGCTGCCGGGCGAGGGCGTACAAGGAGCGCCAGAAGAGCGGTGCCCGGGACCGGGAGCTGGATCGTCACGCGGAGATGGAGGACACAATGGCGAGCATCAAACAGCGGTTGCGGGAGCATCTCGAGGGGCGAAGAGGAGCGTGGTGTGATCCGGAGGACCTGATGAAATCCGCCCGCATCAACTCGAGGGGAAGTCTCCAAGGACACATCTGCCACCTGCGCAAGGAAGGTCTCGACGTCGAGACCGGCGAGCGCGGTTACCGGGTCCGTCCAACGGCCGTGGCTGCGGAAGAGTCCAAGGACGAACGCCCGCTCCACGAGATCATGCTCGGGCAGAACATCGCGAACCTGAAAGATGCGCCGAGCACCCCTGCCGGCGCAGCTCCGGATCTCCCCCCGGAGCAGCCCGCGGAACCCCCGGCGGCTCCATCCCCCTCCACGACGGAGCCGCCGGCCGCGGGCATCGACCCCGAGGACGGCATGACGGACCAGGAAGCAGCGGACCGGCTATGCGATGCGATCTTCGCCGAGATCGACGTCGACCCCGAGGTCGCGGCCATCTCCGCGATCGTCGAGGGGCTGCGTCCATTGACGCTCGGGGCGAAGAAACGGGTGCTGACCTACGTGATGGACCGGGAGTTCTGCGACGAGCCAGACCCGTCTGCCGTGCGTGAGAGCCTGAGTCGGTAGCTACCCCGCCCGAGGGTACCCGAAGGAGGCATCATGAGCCTGATCGAGTTCGTGAACCTGATCGTGCTCGCGTTGCTGGGAGGCTTCCTCACCTTCCTCGCGACGCAGCTCATCAAGCAGAAGGCTTGGCCCGCCAGGGTCAAACTGGCCCTGTCGTTCGTGCTGGCCGCGGTCTTCGCCCTGGCGACCGCCTGGAAGGCTGGCGATGTGCTCGGCTTCGCGTCAGCCTGGCACGGAATGACGGCCCAGGCGTTCGTCACTTACTTCGTCACGTACTGGACCGTGGCCACCGTCTGGTACCACGTGGTCTTCAAGGGCGTGCCCTGGGCAGTGGGCCTGGGAGCGTTCCCGAAGAAGTGAAAGAGTGCCGGCCTTCGGGTCGGCGCGGTGGGGCGAATGGGTCCTCCCCCCACAGAGCCCCCGGCGCGCGGTACGCACGCGCCGGGGGCTCGTCTCGTCTTTCCGTCCCGGGGTCTTGATAGCGTCCGGATCGCGCCACGTGGACCCGGTCATCGGTCCTTCCCCCCGCCGCGTCGCAGCAGCAGGCTGTGAGCGAATCGCCCCTGTTCAGCCTCAGAAGTTCCATACCCCTCATGGGTATTTGGCAAGGCTTGACAGAAAGGTGGGGGGTATGTACGATACGGGCCATGGCAGCAGATCGCCCAGCCCAGGGACGTCCCGAGGTGAGCCCTCAGGAGGCCGCCCGCATCATGGTCGCGCGAGGCCTCAAAGTGTCAAGCCGGACCGTCCACCGCGAGATCGAGCGCGGAAAGCTGCCGGCTCGGACCACGGAAGAGGGCTGGAAGAAGATCGCCGCAGACGACCTGGACGAATACATCGCAAACCAGAAGAAGGGAGTCCGCCCCTGATGCACTGACGCCCCAGTGACCGCGCTCGTAGAGGAGGACCAAAGTGAGCGCGAAAAAGAAAGGACGCCCGGTGCGCGAACACCGAGGCGCCCAGACTTGTGAGAACGCGACCGTCCGCCAAGACAACCGGCTCTCGCCGTGCATTGTGTCCTATCCTGCTCAAAATAGCAAGCATTCAGCTTGTCTGCGGCGGGAATCCGGCACATGCGCGGCGGCAGCCCTGCTGCCGTGACCGGCGCTCCGATCCTCCCGAATGCCGTCTACGACCGCGAGCAAGCGGCCGAGCTGCTCGGCATCGGGGACACCAAACTCCGTGAGCTCGTCGAGTCGGGCCAGCTGAGCCGACTCCCGTACACGAGTACCTGGCGCTTCTACGGCGCCCAGCTCATGCGCTTCCTCGAGGAGGCCTCCCGATGAGGCCCGCCCTCTCCGACGTCCTGCTGAGCTTCGCGCTCTACGCAGGTCTCACCGTCGTCCCCGCTCTCCTGGCCGGCACGATCCTCGCCGTCCTCGGCATCCCGCACGTCGCCACCGTCGTCGCGATCGCGGCCGTCGTCGGCGTCTGCGGCGTCGCCGGGCGATGCCTCTGGAGGACCTGACATGCGCCTCTACGCCTTCTGCATCATCATCCTGGTCGTCGGCCTCATCGGCATGCTCACGGCGATCGCGCTCCTCGGACTCCGGGCGGCGGGCCAATGATCCCCGCCTTCCTCTGGACGAGCCCGTGCGTTGCCTGTACCGACGACGACTGCGACCTCGACGGGTGCACCCGCTACCGCGCCGCTCACCGCATCGTCGACGCGGCAGGCCGGCTGGCGGCCACCATCGGGGAGCTCGAGCTCACGGCCGCCGACCGGCGCCGCGCCGCGGCCTCCCTGGCGACGGCGATCGGAGAGGCACTCTCGCTTTGCGCCGGCCGCCTCGACCGCGAATCCTTCCTTGCCGCCTGCGGCCTCACGCCGGAGGTCCAGCCGTGACCACCGTCAACAAGTTCGTCGGCCGGGTCATCCAGGAGAACGGGGACCGCGTGCACGAGCTCTGGCACATGCGCGGTTACTACGTCCTGCGGCTCCACGTGCGCGAGTTCGGCGAGCTGCGCCACATGAAGCACTGCGATCGCATCCTGACCGACCGCCAGGCCGGCGAGTGGACGGAGATGCTCCAGCGCGGTGTCGGCTACGTGCCCGGGATCGAGGGAGCCGCATGACCCTGAAGCCAGAGTATCCACGCGGCGACCCAAAGGACCGCTGGCTGGGGAACGCGGAGACGTTCGAGCGCAACCGCCAGCTCTGCCAGGAGACCGCCGACCGCCACCGCATGACCGGCAACGACGCCGGCGCCGCCGAGTTCGACGCATCCGCCAAACACTGGACGACCCTGCGGGACGCTGAGCAGCGACGCGAGGAATTGCGCGCCGCGAACCGCCGCGTGCACAGGCGCTACTGAGAGGACCCCCTGATGCAGACCTCCGAATCCATCGACCAGCTGGCCGTGTCGCTGGTGAACTTCACCGAACAGGTGAAGAACCCGCTGGCAGACCAGACGGCCAAGGTGAAGCACCGCAACGGCGGTGAGCACACGATCAACTACCCGGACTTCTCCGCCGTTGTCGAGTCGAACCGGCCCCTTCTGGCGCAGTTCGACCTCGCCGTCGTCCAGACCATGCTGGTCCAGGGCGACATGGTAGGCGCGGCGACCATGATCATCCACGGATCCGGCCAGTGGGTGCTTCTGGACCCCTTCTACGTCCCGGCGGGCGAGACGCCGCAGGACTTCGGCGGCGCGATCTCCTACTCCCGCCGCTACAGCTACTTCGCCGCCCTCGGCCTGGTGGCTAGTGACGACCACGGGCAGGCGCCGCAGGCCTCGCGGCCGAAGGCCGGGCCTGGGCCGGCAACGCCGGCCCAGCAGAAGAAGATAGGCGCTGAGGCCGGAAAGGCGGGAGTCGGAGACGACGAGCTCGCTGCTGTCTTGGAGCGCCGCTACAAGGTCGAGACGACTGGGGAGCTGACGAAGGAGCAGGCCTCGGACCTCATCGACCGTCTGGCGGCTGAGGGCGAGCGCCGCAGGGCTGCCGCCGCGGCCGGTGCGGACCCGGTCACCGGAGAGGTCGCGGCCGGCGACGAACCGCCCGGCATGGACGCCGAGGAGTACCGCCAGAGCCGCGGCCAGGGACCAGCTCCCGCGGACGGCGGGACGATGCTGTGATGGACGCTTCACAGATCGACCATGCCTGGTACGGATCGCACCTCGCCCACGATGGAGCCCGCGAGGTCGTGCGCCTGCGCAGCTCCGGGGCGGCCCTGTCCCTCCGCGGCTCGATCGAGCACTGGACGGCGCCCGGCTACAGCCAGCGCACCGCTCCGGCCGGGCGTATCTGCTCGTGCCCGGGATGCGCGACGACGCTCAGCATCTACAACAAGGGCGATCGC